>Ga0209537_1000078_pt1 | contig 103317 bp, 101 predicted proteins | sample BioPla4DNA1_FD_187698 | JGI IMG/M metagenome (GOLD analysis project Ga0209537, IMG submission 187698) | Biogas fermentation microbial communities from Germany - Plant 4 DNA1 (SPAdes) (version 2) | ecosystem: Engineered > Bioreactor > Anaerobic > Digestate | place: Bielefeld, North... | reverse complement strand
TACTTCAACGAGTCGGAGCTGATCCACTTGGAACCTGGACGGAGCTACACCGTGCGGGGCACCGTGCGGGAGCTGGGCCTGGAGCTAGATCCCCCCCTGGAACCACTGCAAGTTGTGCCCCTCAACTGAAAAAGACGCCCCTGGGGCGTCTTTCACTTCAGGTCTTTTAACTCAGAAGGTTTTCTTCCCACTCTTTTTCTTTAAAGCCAACCAGGACAAGATCGTCGCCCACCAGCAGCGGCCTTTTCACCAGCATGCCGTCGCTGGCCAAAAGGGCGATCTTTTCTTCAGGGGACAGACCGGGCAGGCGGTTTTTCAAATCCAGTTCCCGGTATTTTTGGCCGCTAGTGTTGAAGAAGGCCTTCAGGGGATAGCTTCCCCGGCCGACCCATTCCTCCAGCTCAAGTGCTGTGGGCTTGTCCTCTTTGATGTCCCGGTATTCATAGGTGATGCCCCGTTCATCGAGCCAAGCCTTGGCCCGGCGGCAGGTTCCTCACCTGGGATAGCAGAGCAGTACATAATTCATTACCAATCTCCTAACTAATTTAGACTGGAATGACATGCCAGCTTGACCCATAATAGACTCAGAGCACTAGTTTACGAGGTGTAGCATGCTGAAAATCGAGCTGAAAAGATACCTGCTGATAACCTTGGGAACTGTGAGTTTGAGTCTAGGGGTGGTGGGCATCTTCCTACCCGTTCTGCCCACCACTCCCCTGCTCCTGGCTACTGCCTACTGCTATGTGCGCAGTTCCCCTTCCCTCTACCGCTGGCTCACTGGCCACAGGGTCCTTGGGCGCTACCTCAGGGATTACCTGGAGCGGCGCACGGTTCCCCGCAGGGCGAAGGCCGTGGCCCTAGGCACCCTCTGGCCGTCACTCCTTCTGTCCATGCTCTTTATTCCCCTTCTTGGCGTGCGCATCCTGGTAGCCCTCGTGGGCCTGGGCGTGAGCATCTACCTGATCAGGCTGCCCGAAGGGGCTGCTGCTTAACCTCTTTAGCTGAGCAGCTTGAGTTTTTCACGCAGATCAGCCAGGTCAACCAACTTCTTCCTGCCCATCACCTCGGACAGGGGTACAGCTGCGGGCTGGCCGTTCTGCAGGGCAGCCATGCAGCCTGTCTTGCCAGCTAGGGCCAAGTCGATGGCGTGGTTGGCGTAAAACGCCGCCAGCTCCACATCCTGGGGTACGGGGGCGCCTCCCCTGAGCAGATAGCCCATGACCTGCACCCGGGGGTTGCGGCCCGTGGCTTTTTTGTACAGATCGCCTACGATGTGGCTCACACCGGCATAAGCCAGGTTGCCAAAGGCGTCCCGCTGCAGTCCGGCGCGGTCAACCCCTTCCAGCTGGATGCCCTCAGAGACGATGGCCAAAGCCGCCTTGCCGTTGATGCGCCTGTATTCCTCCATGCTGGCGATCATCTCTTCCAGGGTCATGGCGCCTTCAGGGCACATGCAGGCGCAGGCCGGGGTGTTCAGGGCAATGCCCAAGGCGAGCCAGCCGGCATCGCGGCCCATGATCTCCACGATCATGTCCCTATCATGGGCAACGTTGCTGGCCACCATGCTGTTCACGGCGCGCACTCCGTTGTAAATGGCTGTGTAATAACCCAAGGTGCGGTCTGTGCCGTACACATCGTCGTCGATGGTCTGGGCCACGCCCACAACGGTAAAGCCCATTTCCGCCAGGTGGTTGGCTACTCCCAAAGTATCATCGCCGCCCATGGCGATGAGGACATCCACCTTGCGGTCCTCCAGGCTGCGCAGGACGAGATCCATTTCACCGTCCTTGATGGGGTTCTTGCGCTCGGTACCCAAGAGGGTTCCCGATGTAAAGCGGTGTTGAGCCAGGCCCTGTCTGTCCAAGGCCACCGCATCGTTATTCACCAGGCCCAGCCAGCTGCGGCGAAAACCGATTAGGCTGTGTCCCTCCCGTTCCAGGCGCTGGGCGAGAAAGTAAAGAAAGTCATTGATTCCAGATGAATCTCCTCCACCAGTCAATACCGCGAAATTCAAACTCATTCCTCCTCTTCCATATCCTTCTCAAAACCCGTTACTCAGGTTTCGAGTTGTGAGTGTATTTTCCTTCTATACTTAGTCCAATTTCTACTTGGATATGCCTAGATCCCCAATACTTTGACCAAAAAAGCATAGATGTCCGCCTGCTCCTCCACGATCTTGGCGGTGGGCTTGCCGTGCCCATGGCCTGATTTCGTGTCCACCCGCAGCAAAACGGGGGCAGGTCCCTCCTGGGCTTCCTGCAGAGCCGCCGCGAACTTGTAGGCATGGGCGGGCACCACCCGATCGTCTCCATCTGCGGTCACGATGATGGTGGGCGGGTATTCCGCGGGCCGCGCATTGTGCAGCGGTGAATACTTGTAGAGGAACTGGAAGTGCTTTGGGTTCGTCTCCGCATTGCCGTATTCAGGTATCCAGTAGCGCCCCACGGTGAACTTGTGGTAGCGGAGCATATCCGTGACCGGAACCCCGCAGACCACCGCTCCAAAAAGCTCGGGCCTCTGCACCAGCACCGCGGAAACCAAAAGTCCACCGTTGCTGCGCCCTTCGATGACCAACTTCTCGGGGCTGGTGTAGCCGTTGTCAACCAGCCACTGGGCCGCGGCCATGAAGTCATCAAAGACGTTCTGCTTGTTCTCCAGCATGCCGGCGCGGTGCCACTCTTCACCGTATTCGCTGCCGCCCCTGAGGTTCGCCACGGCATACACGCCGCCCTGTTCCAACCACCAGATGCGGTTTGGCGCGAAGAAGGGTGTGATGGGTATGTTGAAGCCGCCATAGCCGTAGAGGAGAACAGGATTGGCGCCATCCAGATTGAGATCACGTTTATGGACCAAGAACATGGACACCAGGGTGCCGTCTTTGGATGGGTAAAAGACCTGGCTGGTCTCGTACTCCTCCGGATTGAAACTGAGTCTCCACTCACCGAAGGGCACAAGTTCCCCGCTCTCCAGATCGTAATGATAGATGGTGGCCGGATACAGGAAAGAAGTGAAGTTTAAGAAGAACTCCTTGTCGTCCTGCCCGCCCCAGATCCCCTCCACCGAACCCATGGTGGGCAGGGTGATTTCACTGAGCTGCCTGCCTCCGCGGTCATAGATCCGCAGCCGCGCGTGGGCGTTGTGCAGGAAGGAGGCCACGAAGCGGCCGTCTATGTAGCGCACATCATCCAGGACATCTTCTTGTTCCGGCAGAATCTCTACCCAGTGGTCCTTACCCGGTTGGCGCAGATCCACGGCGACGATTCGACCCCGGGGCGCATCCCAGTTGGTGGCAAAATAAAAGACGGGGCCTTCATTGCCCAAGAAGTGATAGGCAGCTTCGCCTGGTTCAAATAAGGTCACAAACTCAGGGTTTTCCCCCAGGCGCCGGTAAAAGACGCCGTTGCGGGAGTCGGTGCCCCTGAACACGTGCAGGATGAGGTATTCCTGGTCCCAGGTGACGCTGGGAGAGAAGCTCAGCTCCTTGTCCTGGGGAAGCTCGAAGACCAGCACATCGTCTTCCTGATCCGTGCCCAAGGTGTGCCAGTACACCTGGTTGTAGTTGTTCTCGTCTTCGGGAGCCACTGTCCCGGGCTGGGGATAGCGGCTGTAATAGAAGCCCAGATCCTTAAACCAGGCCATATTGGTAAACCGGCACCACTTAATCACTTCCGGGAGCTCTCGGCTCTGTTCCAGATCCAGGATGCGGATTTCCTGACGATCGCTGCCGTGCACGGAAACAGTGTAGGCCAGAAACCTGCCCCCGCGCTCAACACTGTAATTGCTGATGGCCACGGTGCCATCAGGGCTCCACCGATTGGGATCCAAAACCACCTCCGCCTCACCGTCCAGGCCCTTCTGGCGGTAGAGCACAGGCTGGTTCTGCAGGCCGCTGTTGTGCTGGAAGAAATACCACGATCCGGCTCTGCGCGGCAATTGGGTCCGGGGATAATCCCACAGCTCCAAGAGGCGCTCCTTGATGGCCGGGCGGGGATCTCCGGGGCTGAGGAACTCCTCGGTGAGCTCGTTCTGCCTGGCCACCCAGGCCGCCACTTCGGGATCGCCGCTGTTTTCCAACCAGCGATAGGGATCCGCGACCAGGGTTCCGTGAAAGTTGTCAACCACATTCTCCTTACGGGTCTGCATGCTTCCGCTCCCTCTCTGTCGTATTTGGCCCTTTAGACTTCGCCAGGCAAACCTTGTTCCCCTGTCGTAATTGCGCCTTCCGGCTGAACAGGACGCCAGGCACAAGAAAGGCCCTGTTCAGGAGGATCCTGGACAAGGCCTGAGCCTGTTCACATGGCCTTTCGAAACAGCTCATAACGCAGGGCTAAGCGATCGCGATCGGGATACTCACTGCGCTTCTGGGGCAGAATCAGGCGTCTTCCGTGCATTTCCTGGATGCCGTGGCGGAGCATGGGCCCATCCTGCTCTTCCAAGAGCTCCGGCCGGATCACGATGGTGTAATCGGGGGTTACTCCAATAAAGTGGCGGTCAAAGGCCGCGTGGTGGATTTTGCACAGGGCCAAGCCGTTGCTCACCCGAGGTTCGCCCAGGGGATGGCTGTCGGGGATAATATGTGCGGCATCCAGCAGCTCCGCCCGGCGCAGACGGCAGAAGGCGCACTGGCTCTGGTAGGCCTCCAGCACCCTGAGGCGGAAAGAGCGCTGGTGCAGGCGGGTTCTGAGGCTGGCGGTGATGTAGCGCCGGCGGTACTCCCGCTCCTCCCCCTCCGGTTCTCCTGGGCCGATGTGCCGCTTATCATCCAGCGCGGCGGTGAAGGCTAGGTTCTGCGGATCCTCCCCAACAATGTATACCGGCCAGGCGGCCAAGTACTTCCCAGGCAGGATACCGTGGAAGTAGACCAGGGGAACCTGCTTGAGCATGGCTTCCCGCAATCCGGCATTGTCACGGTGATCAGGATCCGTACCCCGGTACTTGTAGTGCAGCAGCCCATCTGGGGTGACCCCGTCCTGATAATCGGACTTGTAAGAAGTGCGGATGGAGATGGGTATGGATTTAAACACCTTGGGCTTCCAGATGCCCTGCTGCCCCACTAGACTGATGGTGCGCCCCTGGAAAGCAAATCCCCCCTGCAGTGTGGACCAATGCAGCACATCGTCAAAGCGGGTCTGATCCTCCAACCACTCAAACACAGCCAATCTGATTTGGTCCTCGCTGGCCACAGCCAGTTCCCTCCTCGCTGATGGTACTTATTACCATCTTCTGGCCGCGAGCGGAAAATCCTGCCCAAAGGAAAAAGGAGGGTGCAGGCACCCTCCAGGTTATTGAATGGGAATCTGGCGGCGATCAGGGCCCTGGGAAGCCCGGGGGACCTTGACCTCCAGCACTCCATTTTCATAGCGGGCTTGCACATCCTCCGGATTGACATTGCCCACGTAGAAACTGCGCTGGCTGGACATCTGCCTTCTCTCCCGGCATAGGTAGTTCTCGTTCTTCTCCGACTTCATTTCCTCAGCACGCACGCCGATGGTCAAATAACCGTTGTCCAGAGAGAGCCGGATGTTGTCCTTGGCCACGCCAGGCAGATCCGCCTGAATGCTGTAGCCTTCCTCCGTTTCCTTTACATCGACATTGAAGGACCCAAAACCGCTGAAACCCTGCCAGAAGGATTCCGGCCAGTTAAAGAAATTGTCCCAGCCCTGGGGCAGGAAGTCGCCGCGGCTGTGCCTGCGAAACGGCATTAAGCGATACATGCTCTCTACCTCCTCGGATTTGATCCTTAATTTGAACTTGCAACCTTATTTTCCCACTAACATCAGGAAAGGTCAAAGTCAAAGAAGGTCAAATACCTTTCCCCAGAGGTAGTATTTCCCGATTTCAGCAAAATAACTGCCCCTTGCTCACATTTCCTCCCCCAGACGATCACAAGCTTAAGAGCGCACGGCGAATCCCCGCTTGGCCAGTTCTGCCTTGATTTCCTCCAGGTCCTTACCCTTCATGGCCGCCCCTTTGGGCAGGGTCATGACCCGGCCTGCCGTTTTGAGCATGGCCGGGTTGGTGATGCTGGAAAAACCAAGCTCCGCCATGATCTGCGCCAATTCGGGATGCTCCTGAACCAGTTCATAGACGGTCTTCTTCAAATCAATGACCTTTTCCATGCTGCACTGGGCCCCCTTCTCATATGGTGATTATAGGGTACAACAACCCAGCCAGCAAAACCAGCAATATTCCTTATTTCTTCAGTAAGAAAATGATAAAGTTCGGGACCCTGAGCTCATCGGCGAGTTCCGGGAAGCGGGCCACATTTTCTGGGGAAACGGTAGGTTCGATCACGTCCTCCAGGGTAAACCCTGTCCCCAGGAAGCTGCGCACGTAGGTGGACAGTGTACGGTGGAAGTTGGTGACGGGCAAGCCTTTCATGGTGAAGTGCCGTTCCCCTTCCGCGAAGTAGTGGTCCAGCATGACATACTCCTTTTCCCCCCGGGAATCCCGATGCCAGCTGCCACCCGCGGAGCGCATGGGATGGATGTTCACCACCACAAACCGTCCCTGCTCTTTGAGTACTCGATAGACTTCCCTTACATTGGCTGCAAAGTCCTGCAGATCGCAGTGGTTGAGGTAAGAAACCGCCAGGTCAAAACTGGCATCCTCCAAAAAACTGAGATCCTGGACATCAGCTAATATGTACTGATCAGTGCCGGACTGCAGCTCACGGGCGGCTTCGATCATGGGCGGGCAGTTATCCACACCCAGCACGTACTGGGCACCCCGCTGTACCAAAAGGCGGGAGAAACGGCCCTCGCCGCAGCCGCTGTCCAGGATCCTCAGGCCCTGGACATCGCCGCAGGCCGCAAGGGTATACTCATCCAGCAGCCCCTGCCGTGCCACATCACCCCCGGCCCGGGCTTCCCTGATCCACTGTGGTGCCAGTTCCATCCACTCCCTGCGCAGGCGTTCGTGTTCATTGGGCACCATTTTCATCTCCTCTCAGACAACCAGTTCCCAGCAGTCGCCGCTCAGTTCGTGTAAATAGGGGGAAGCCTGGCTGGAATTGGCGAACATGGCCAGGCGGCGCATGGCCCGGCTGCAGCCCACGAAGAGCAGCTTGCGGCGGTTTGCTTCGTGTTCCGCGATCTCCCCGGGATCGGTCATGCCCGGCAGCAAGCCGGGGAAGTAGTCTTCCTCCACATGGGCCACGGCCACGATGGGAAACTCCAAACCCTTGGAGCTGTGCAGGGTCATCACCTTCACCACTTTTTCCTTCAGGTGCAGATCCTTGCCGGTGACATGCTTGGCTTCGATGCCCAGCTCCACCAAGGCCTTGGCCACCTCCCCCGCCCTGCGGTTGGAGTAGGTGAGCACTGTTCCCGTCCACACAGGTAAGCGCAGTGCCCTGGCGGACTCCCTAAGGAACTCGGCAATGAGTGCGTATTGCTGCTGGCTGCTTGTGCTCAAGCACAGCTTGGGCTTAGGTCCTTCATGCACCGGAATGGTCTCCGTGGTCTCGGCATCGGCCTGCGAACCTTGGAGCAATTCCCGACAGGCTAGGGCGATCTGTTTTGTACTGCGGTAGTTGTGCTTCAAAATAGTGGATCGTCCCCGGAAGTCCAGAAAGTCATGGACCCTGCTCCAGGCAAAGCCGCGGTTGTAGATGCTCTGGTTAGCATCGGCGGTAAAGAACAGGCCCTGGGGCGTTTTACAAAGCTCAGCGCAGACAGCGAGGCTCACGGGGCTCAGATCTTGAGCCTCGTCCACGATTACCACATCATATTTGGCCACCGCCACCGCCTTTGTCTGCAGCAGATCCAAAGCCAAGGAGCGGTAGTGCTCCCAGGAGCGGCCCTTGTCAGCCGTGAGGCGCAGGGTTTCTTGGTAGACTTCCCAGACCAGGCGGCGCAGGGGCTTGCTGAAGGGTATGCCGCGCCCCACGCGTTCCACTTCCAGATACTCCTCCAGGGTTTGGATGCGCCAACCGTTGATCACCCACTCAATCTCCTCCACTAAATAGCCCGGGCGCAGATCTAAAAGGGCAAACCAAGCGCTGCCCGCGTCCTTTTCACGGGCTTCCAAAACATTGGTTCGCGCCTCTTCCACATGTTTATCCAAATCCATCAGGGGTGTGAACTGGCAGCCGCTCTCCAGGACAATACTGCGCACCAGGGAATCCAGATTGGTGACCATCACTTGATCAAGGCTTTCCGGGATCAGCTCTTCCAAAAGCTGCTGGGAAGCGTTCATGAGCGAGCGGCCAAAGGTCAAAAAGAGCACCCGGGGCAGCGGTTCGAAGAGCTTGTACTGCTGGGGATCCATCAGGTTCCGGATGCGGTACAAGGCTACCAGGGACTTACCCGTCCCCGGTCCCCCCTTCACCAAGGCGGGGCCCTGCAGGGAGCGGGCTGCCACCTTTTCCTGTTCTGGCGAGAGCTTGAGGAGAAATCTGGTCAACGTCCCATCGCGGAAGCGATCCAGATCCGTCACGGACGGCAGGTTGAAGTCGGGCTGTTCTTCCAGCTGCTGCAGGGTGGGCGGATTGAACCAGTGCTGCACCGCATTTAGGGTGGACTCCGGCAGATCCAGCTTGAGGATTTCCCCGAGATCCCTGCAGCCCAAAATCAGTCTGCGTTCCTGTTCCGGGATGCCCCAGCGTTTCAGCAGTTCCTCAAAGGCCCCTCCCTCCGCCCTGGGACCAGGCTCTTCAGCAGCGGGCTGAAAATCCGCATCGCTGCCCTCGGGATACCAAGCCCGCTGCCCATCGAAGGGCGTGGTGGCAAACTGCTTAGGTGCAGGCTGGGGTGCAGCAGCCTGGACATGTTCGCCAGTGACGGCGATGGCGGCATCTCCAAGGTGTCGCTTGTAGATCTCACCGCGCCGGCCGATGGCCAACAGGCTGATGATGCGGTCCCCCACAGCGTAGACCAGGCGGTAGTCACCGAGGCGTACCCGATACACGTTGGTATAAAGGTGCTTCATGATCTTCTTGACGTTGGGCGCCCGGAACGGATCTTGCTGGATCAAGCCCACAGAGCGGGTGGCTGCACTTTGGGTACTGTGGGGCACTGCCATGAAATCCTTCAAAAAGCTGTCTTTAACCACGATCTCAAAACTCAACATGCTCCCTCCCTGGCAGACAATGACACTTTTTGTAAGTGTTCTCTGCCAGCTTGGCTAATCCTTTCCCAGTCGGGTAAGGAATGAACAAGCGTCATTTTACCAAAACCTAACATTCTGCAGTGAACCAATTGGGGGGTGCAACCGACTATAGGGATGAAGGGGCTGAACGCAGTGGACTTGGAAAGGTTGTACCGAGAACATGTGGATGCCGTATACGGTTATCTGAGCTTCAAGCTCAGGGACAGTCAGGCCGTGGAGGATCTGGTCCAGGAGACCTTTTTAGCCGCCCACCAGGGGCTGAACCGGCTCCATAGCGTGAATTCTCCCAAGGCCTGGCTGCTCACCATTGCCCACAACAAGCTGGTGGACTTCTTGCGTCGGCGCCCCGTTCACCTGCCCCTTCAAGCAGAAAGCCTAGCCGCAGCAGGCGGTGAAGCTGCCAACTTGTTTGCCCAGGAAATCCTGGAACAGCTGGCGGAACCCGAGCGCACCATCGTCTACGGGCTCTACGTGGAAGGTCTCACCTACCGAGAACTCGGGGAGATGCTGGGCATTCCTGAGGGAACGGTGAAAAGCAAGGCCCACTACGCCCGCAAATACCTCTACAACTGGCTGCAGGGGGGATCAAGGTGACGAAACCGCAAGAAGAGTACATGGACCTGGCCTGGGGCCTGCTGTACGACACGCTCTCCCCTGAAGAGAGGGCCCTTGCCCTTAGGCTTGCCGCCTCTGAACCAGCCTTTCTAGAGGCTTTGCAGTTGGAGCTGGCGCTAAAAAAGGAGCTGACCAAACTTAAAACTCCCATACCGGAAGGAGTCAAGCTGCGGGTTTACGCCAAGATCCGGGGTACCATGGGCCAGGCGCTCTATCGAGCAGTGCTGCGCACTGTGCTGGAAACAACCATGCCCAAAATGCTGGGCTGGGTGATGCAAATCTTTGAGAGGAGTGTGTTTGTCAGTGAGTGACTCGGATATCCCCGTAAAAGAAATCGGTGAAATGCTGGATATGGTCTCGGAGAAGCTCCCCAGGCTGGTCAAGGAGCTCTACCACACCCTTTATTCCCAAGAGGGAGCAGAGCAGATGAGCAAAGCGGTGGGAACCTTCTACAAAAACCTCATGGATGCCGGTATGGACAGCCAGGATGCCCTGCGCCTTACCCAGGAGTATATGAAAACTCTCAAGTCCCTCACCAGTCAGTTTAAGGATGCGTAAGGGTGCACCATGTGGCGGGAAGTGCTGTCTGTGATCGGTGGCGCGGGTAGGGCGCTGGGCAGGACCTTTTCCGTGGCTCCCCCCCTGCTCCTCAAGCGCCGCAAAGCTTTGGGTATCTTTGAGAAAGGACTCCAGGCCCAGGGGCTGGACCCGAAGGCCGTGGAGGAGCTAACCGCATTGTACAAAGAGCTGGGCAGCTTGGAGCAGTGGCTGCCCAACTCCAAAAAGTAAACGAAGCAGGTTGGGCCTTAAAGGGCGTCCAACCTGCTTTCCTTTCTCGGCTTATCTAGCTTGCCACCACCACTTGATTGCGCCCCTGCTCCTTGGCTGTATAGAGCGCACGGTCGGCCCGGTTGTAATAGTCGCGCACATTCTCCGCACCCGTAAGCGGGGCCACCCCGATGCTCATGGTGATGCGCACTTCATTGCCGCACACGGTGAAGCTGTGCCCTGCCACCAGCTTCCTCAAGCGTTCCGCCAAAAGAGCTCCTTCCTCCAAGCTGGCCCCGGGGGCCAAAATGACAAACTCCTCTCCGCCCAGGCGGACCAGTGTGTTGTCGGCCCGCACATTCTCCCGCAGCAGCGCCGCGAGTTCCCTGAGAAGGTCGTCGCCGGCCAGGTGCCCGTAGGTGTCATTTACTTTCTTAAAGTGATCAATATCGCACATGATCAAGGAAGCTTCTGTGCCCCTGCCCTTGACTACGGACACCTCCGCCCGGATGCGCTCATCTAGGAACCTGCGGTTGGGCAGGCCCGTTAGGGGATCGCGATAGGCCAGATCCCGCAGTTTAGCCTGCTGCCCCTTGATGGTGCGCTCCTGCATGGTGGTGCGCCCAAAGTGCAGCCAACTGAGTAAGGATAAGGCGAAGCCAAGGGCGGTCACAATCAGGCCGTTCACTTGATTGGAGTGGACTATGTTCGGGGAGGCACTCCCCACCACGGCAAGGGCCCTGCGAAAGACAAGATAAGCCGCGCCAAACAGAACCAGGGAATAGTGAGGATAGAGGTAGTAAAATGTGCCCACGATGGTCACGCAGAGCAGAAAGGGGGTGATGCTGGTCATCACCAGCTGATCGATGAGCGTAATCACCAACCCCCCGGCGAGGACAAAGGCGGCCACTGCATAAACGAAGATGGTCTGGGTCTTGGCACTGGTGTCTGGCCGCTTGATTTTCCAGGCCAAAAACCAGATCAACGCGGAGATAACGCTCACTGCCAAATTGGCTGTAATGATCAGGTTGCGCCACAACAGCTCCTGACCGCCGGCAGCGACCTGGCGCAGGCTGAAACCAAGGGCTGCCAGAAAATTGCCCGCGGCCAACACGGGAGCAGCCCAAAAAATCCGCTGTACGCTGGCGGCGCTGGCCAGTTTCTTCAGTTCCGCATCGCCACGCAGTTCATGCAGAGTGCGCCTGAGCAAGCGCCATCTCACCCGGAGCCACCGCATCACATCATCTCCCAACCCCCGTAATGGTCCTCAAGGGGTGTCTAGTTCACCATCTGCCAGAAAAATCCTCCTGCCAGGTGCAAAAAAGCAGGCCCACCCGCCTGCCGGCGCGCGAGCCTGCCCATTCTTCTGGCAACCTAGCCGAGCTAGAGTTGGCCATACCTCCTGCAGATCATTCGATCAGCCCCCTTTCGCCCAAAACTCGTGGGTCCCACTGATCCCATTGTAGCATCTCAGGGGGCCTTTTCCCGTCAAGAACACTTGGGACTCATTCTTTCCGTCCTGCGCTTACGATCTTCCGGATGCTGTCGTAACTAAGATGATAGCGTTCCATCAGGGAGGGGATGCTCTCGCCCTGGGCATATCTGCGCACGATTTCCCGGTTGCGTCGCCGGATGAGCTGGCGGGTTCCGTTGCGCTCTCCCCAGCCCAGCCTAGTCTCGGGCCGCTTGGGAATATAGATCTCCACTCCCTGCACATACTCTTGGATTTCCTCTAAGAGGGCTTCAGGCAAAACGTCTTCAGCCTTCACATACATAAAAGCCAACGTCCTCCTTTGTTACTCATTCCTGAGGCGTTGGCTTCCACCCATGGCAAAAACAGGCTGCATATACTCAGCCGGGAATCCGAGGCAGGCCAACGCCGGTACACTGCACGCCAATACCTAAGACCGCGATCACAAAGCCCACCTCCCTTTCGTTAATCTTGAGTTTAGGATACACCAAGACGGCTGTTAGGGCAAGGGAAAGTCGCTTCCGAATCAATCTTTCCCCTCTTCTGCGGCCAGTTCGAACTCCTGTACTAGCTGCTCCAGGCGTTCCGCCATCACACTGAGCTCCTGGACGGCTGAGGAAATGGTCTCCATGGACGCGGACTGCTGCTGCGTGGCGGCGGCCAGCTCTTCGCTGCCCGCACCGATCATCTCGATTCCCCGGGAGACTTCCTTGATGGTAATGGTAATCTCTGCAATCTGGCGCAGAATGGCAGTGAGCAGCTCGCCGCTGCGGGACACGGCAGCTGCGGTGTCCTCTGCCTGGGCGGCACCGCGCTTGATACCCTGCACGGTGCGATCAGTTTCGCCCTGTATAGCCCGGACCAGGTCAGTAATCTGTTTGGTGGAACCCGCGGCCTGTTCAGCCAGCTGACGCACTTCCTCCGCGACCACAGCAAACCCCCGGCCGTACTCACCGGCCCGGGCAGCTTCGATGGCGGCGTTGAGGGCCAGCAGGTTGGTTTGGTCAGCGATGGCGGTGATAGCCTCCACGATCTGGCCAATCTCCTCCGAGCGTTCCCCCAAATGAGTTACGGCCTCAGCCAGCTCAGCCATGTTCTCCCTCAAGTCATGGGCCAGGGTAACCGTCCTGCCCACCACAGACTGACCTTCCGCTGCGGAAGCCTGAATCCCTTCCGCGGCCTGCACCATCTCGGTCACACTGCCGCCCATGGCCTCCACGGTGGAAGCAAACTCATTGGCTGTGCCCGCCACTTCCTCAATGGAAGCGCTGGTCTCCTCTGAGGAGGCAGAGAGTTCATGACTAGCCCGGGCAGTGGCCGCGGCCGTCTCCAGGGCCTTGGTTAACACGCTGTTGAAAGCATCCTGCATGGCCTGGACCCCCTTGGCCATGAGGCCGATTTCATCCTTCCTCCCCAATAGCGCCCCGGGCACCCCTTGGTGCAGCACCCTGCCGGCAACGAGATCAATGTGTCGGCTCATGCCGTTGATGGAGCTCACCAAGCGTGAAGCAGTAACGGAGAGGAGCAAACCCAGCACCAGATAGGTTGAGCCGGCGATGAGCAGTGTGAGTATAATGCTGCTTCTTACGGTTCTGCCCACGATTTCCAGATTGACCCCTACGTTTACAGCCCCAGCGTAATCCCCTTGGGCATAAACGGGGAGCAAGATATCCCAAACCGTCTCCCCGCTCAGGGGATGCTTAGTGAGGGCCACATAGTTAGATTTCTGCCGCAGGGCATCCAGCTTGGCCCCATCCTGAAACAGCTGCCCCTCATCCACAGGGGGGCTGGCTGCCTCCAGCTCGCCTTGGGCATTGAACACATTGGCATAGCTCAGGGTGGCCCCACTGGTGGCATCCACCACCAGCTGCCCAGAGCCCAGTTCCTCCTGGAGGGCTCGGAGCTCGTTGGCCACAACCCCCGCCTGAACAACAGAACCTCCCCGTGCTCGCTGAAAGGCATAAATGTAATAATCCCCGCTCTCCGCATCCAGGCACAGGGGCCAGACCAAAGACTCCTCGCCGCTGGACAAATAACCCCCGGCTGCAGTGCGCCCCAGGTGACGCTGGAAGGCGGAGTAAATCACAGTCCCCGAAGGATCATACCAGTTGAGAACACTAACGCCCAGTTTCTGTGCGGTTTCGGTGAGCAGCTCATCACTGACCTCAGCATACTCCGCAGCTGCCACTTGGGCAGCGTTCAGGGCAGTGCGCTCCAGGACCTCTTCCAGGGCCGTTATCGCCCGCGACCTCTCCGCCAAGCGGTTCCTGAACTGCTGAGCCACGGCCAACCCGGCCAGCCGCTTCTGATCCAAGGTTCTGGTGTAACCCACGTAGACGCTGGCAAAACTGAGCAGCAGGATGGCCAAAAACACCCAAATCAGGGGTAAGGCTACGATTTTCATCCAGATGGAATGCCGCCTTTTCATCGGTATACCTCCAACCAAGCTCTTCTTTGTAGACTAGACGACTCCCGGCACAGTGCAGCTTAACCCCGCAGTCGTTCAAAGCGCCAGGCATCCCGGCACATATCCTCCAGACTGCGCTCCGCAGTCCAGCCCAGTTCATCCCGGGCTTTGCTGGCATCGGCCCAGCATGCGGCCAGATCGCCGGGGCGGCGTTCCACTATTCTGTAGGGAATCTCCACCTGGTTCACCCGCTGGAAGGCGGCGATCAGTTCCAGAACCGACGTTCCCTTACCCGTGCCTAAGTTGTAGATATGCACTCCAGGCCCCGTCTTCTCCAGGGCGGCCAGGTGCCCTTTGACCAGGTCCATAACGTGGATGTAGTCCCGCACCCCCGTACCGTCCGGGGTGGGATAGTCGTTCCCGAAGACCTTGAGCTCCGGCAGGAGGCCCTTGGCCACCTGGGTGACGTAGGGCATGAGGTTGTTGGGTATGCCCCGGGGGGCCTCGCCAATAAGCCCGCTTTCGTGAGCGCCAACGGGGTTGAAATAGCGCAAGAGCGCCACGGACATTTTCGGATGGATTCTTGCCGTATCCGTGAGAATCTTCTCACACATGGCCTTGGTTTCACCATAGGGGTTGGCCCGGGGGCGCAGTTCCATGGACTCCACCAAGGGCGCTTCATTCTCCCCGTACACGGTGGCGGAAGAGCTGAAGACAAAGCGCTTCACCCCGTACTTCACGCAGTTTTCCAAGACCACCATGGTGCTGAGCAGGTTGTTTTTGTAGTAAGCCAGGGGCTTTTCCACCGATTCACCCACCGCTTTCAGCCCGGCAAAATGGATCACTCCGTCGATGGCGTGCGTTCTGAAGATCAAATCCACCGCGGTGGCGTCTGTGGCGTCGGCATGATAAAACAGCGGCCGTTTTCCTGTGATCTGCGCGATGCGGTCCACCACCTCACGCTCGCTGTTGGCCAAATTGTCCAGGATAATCACATCGTAACCGCTGTCTAGAAGTTCCACGCAGGTATGGCTGCCTATGTAGCCGGTTCCCCCCGTGACCAAAATAAGCATAGTCCCCCTCCTCACCAAAGACTATTGGCTGCCTCTAGAAATAAACACTTCGTGCTGTGTGTCACTTATTCCTCCCTAATCTCCGCCGGTTTTCCTGTTTTGACCAGACAAGCAGGAACGGCGCAACAGCTAGAGAATTCAGCTAAGGGGAGGTTATTGAATGAAGCTCATTTCCTGGAACGTAAACGGTCTCAGGGCCTGCCTGAACAAGGGCTTCCTGGACTTCTTTGCTGAGATAGATGCGGACATCTTTTGTGTACAAGAGACCAGGCTGCAAAATGGCCAGATCGAACTGGATCTGCCTGGCTACGAACAGTACTGGAACTATGCTGAAAAGAAGGGCTATTCCGGCACTGCTGTGTTCACCAAGGTCAAGCCTTTGGCGGTACGCTATGGACTAGATATGGAAGAACATGATCAGGAAGGACGGGTGATCACCTTAGAGTATGATTCCTTCTTCCTCACCAACGTGTACACACCCAATTCCCAACGGGGCCTAACCCGCTTAGATTACAGGATGGTTTGGGACGATGACTTCCGTTCCTTCGTCACTGAGCTCGGCAAGGAGAAGCCTGTGATCATCTGTGGGGATCTCAATGTGGCCCACAAGGAGATTGACCTGAAAAACCCAGATACCAACCGCAAGAACGCCGGTTTCACCGATGAGGAACGGGAGAAGTTCAGCCAGCTGTTGGAGGCAGGATTCATCGATACCTTCCGCCATTTTTACCCCGACAAACGGGATGCCTACACCTGGTGGGCCTATTTTGCCAAGGCCCGGGAACGCAACATCGGGTGGAGGATCGACTATTTCCTGACGTCCTGTGCTTTAGGGGAGCACCTGGTGGATGCGGTCATCCACGATCAGGTGCTGGGCAGTGATCACTGCCCTGTGGAGCTGCAGATCCGGCTTTGAGCAAAGGACGGTGAGTTAAGTGTCCAATAGTGCGGCCAACAGCGCCTTTCTGCTGGAGTCTCTCCTGGCCCGGCAGACCAAGGCAGAGCTTTTGAACATCTGCCGCCGGCTCCAGATCAAGGGAGCAAGCGGGCTGCGCAAGTCGAGGCTTGTGGGTTTTTTATGCCAGCGCCTGCCGCAGATCGCGGCCGGCAAAATGATGTCTTGGGATCAAACCGTTTATGACTTGGTGCATGAGATAACCACTTTTTCGCAAGTCCACCCCCTGGGCCCCGCCAGCAGCAGTCCCGCCGAGGACTATCTGCTCGAGGAGTACGTGGGCTTTGTGGAGATGGATGAAAGTGATGCCTACCTCATCATTCCCCTGGAGTTTCAGGAGCTGTTTTTTGCCTTCAACGGGCCCAGCTACCGGGAAAGGGTGAGGGGCAATACGGTGATCGCCCGCTTAAGCCGGGGGCTGCTCCATTATTACGGCTGTCTGCCCCTCCTTGAACTGGCCAAGATGATCAACAAGCTGCTCCCCCAGCCCGTGGAGCTGGCCAGAATTGGGGAAGTACTGCGGGAGATCGGCTTCTACAACTGGGATATCGTGTTCGAGCGGGGTTTCTTCTGCGACGGGCGCCTCACTGATCTTGACTACACCTTAAGTGAACTGAGAGCGCGGGAAGCTTTGGAATACCGCCCCCTCACCTATCAAGAGGCCTGGCAGGCAGGGGATCCAGCCTTTTTCCACAGGAACGGCCGGCAGATGCGGGAGCTCCGCAGCTTTCTGCGGAAGAACCGTATGGATGAGTCTGTACCCTATTTCCTCGATCTCCTGTTCAGTCTGGTACAAATGGAACTGTCGCCACCAGAGATCGTCTATGCCCTTTTAGAGCACACGGATCGACCCACGGAGGAAGACATTACTGAGCTGGCCCTGGTGGTCTTCGACTTCTACCACAGCGCTCCGCACTGGGTGTTAAAAGGACATTCCCCCGAGGAAATCATGGACCGGGCTGCCAAGCCCGAAGCAGAGGAGGACGGCGTCCCCGGGAAGGCCATTGTCTACGATTTCGCGACCAGGCGGCGCCTGAGCCCAGAAGCGCCCTGCCCCTGCGGCAGCAAGCGCACTTTCGGCCACTGCTGCGGGTCAGCCTAAGCCAGAACAACGAAGGGCCGCTGCAGAATGAACGGTGATTGGTTCATTTTGCACGGCCCTTTTGCTTCCCTACTTGCGCCGCTTAATTTGCCCATGCTCCAAAATACTGGGCGTAGAGCCTGTCCAGCTCAGCCATGTTCTTTTGGAGCAGCGGGATCTGGTGAAAGAAAACATGGTCGGGATCTTCCGCCTGCGCCTGGAAATGTTCCTGGATCAGCTCCAGGATCACCGCGTTTTCCCGCTTGTATTTCTCATAGATGCGCCTGGCTCTGGGGGGAAACCCCTGGGTTCCCTGGACCCAGGCCGCCAAGTCGCGGCAGTTGGCAATGCGGTCGGCCAGCTTGATGCGGGCCGCATCCTCATCCTGGAAAAGCAGTGGAAGATACTCCGCTTCCTGGCCCTTTTTCCTGGTCAGGAGGTTCAAAAGCCTGATCTCCCTCTGTCCCAGGCCCACCACAGACTGCACCTTTTCCAAGGTGTAACCCTCCTGGGAGAAGTCCTCCACCACATCGTGGAGAATGGCCACGTTTAAAATACGCATGGCCCGCAGGTTGTCCCGCTCCAGGTGCAGGAAACAGTACGTCACCACATCCAGGGAATGCTCTGAACTGAACTTGTCCAATCCCTCTCTTCGCTGGGTACCGTAAAGGTCCTTCACCAGCTGTAAGGCGTTCCTCCGGTTCACCCTCGGCTTTCGCTCCTCTCCCCAAAACTTCCTTAAGTCCTCACTTCTGCAGCGGCTGGCAAGTCCCTGCCGCTAAATTCAGGATCTCAAGCCTGGGGGAGTTTCAAATGACCGCGCTCTTTGAGATCTGCCAGGATCTTCTGGTACATGGCGCTGTTGATAATGTATTTGCGGCGGTGGATGATGTAACCCACCACAATGAACAGTAGGGGCAGGATAAGCATGGAGAACTTAAGGAGCAGCAGTCCGCCAGTTGTGACATCCGCGGCGCTTACGGCATCGTTGATGCCTGAGAGGATCACCGTTGCGCCCACAATGCCGCTGCCCACCGCCCCCGCCACTTTGAAGATCACAGGCTGGAGGGAAAAGGTGACGCTCTCGTTTCGCTTGCCCAGCTTCCACTGGCCATACTCCACCGTATCTGTGAGGAACATGAGCATGAGGATCTGGATGAACGCTTCGCCTAAAAAGATCAAGATGCCCGCGGGGCCGATGACCAGCATGTTCATGGGAGCAAAGAAGAAGAGCACGTAGCCCACAACCACCAATAACGTGGAGGCTGCGTAGAGCTTCTCCCGGCTGAACCGCTTACTGAAGAAGGGAAAAACAGATAGGGCCGCCAGCTGGCAGACGCCTAAGATGAGGGCAAAGACGGAGTACATACCCTCATCGCCGTAAGCGTACTTGAAGAAGTAAAGTCCAAAACTGGTCGTGGTCACATAGCCGATCATAAACAGCGACATGGCCACAGATACGTAGAGCAGCTGGTCGTTTTCGGCGATGGCCTTGATCATGCCCCTGAGGGTGGTAGTTTCTTCCGGCTTAAAGATCTCCCTGTTTTCCTTGACACCGAAAACGGTAATGGCCTGCCCGAGCCACATTAAGACCACCAGGCCCACAGTAAACACCTGGTAAGCTTTTACCATGCTGCCCAGGCCCTCGCCGAGCATGGTGGTAATGGGCACCAAACCCACCACCACGGCGAAAAGCCCGATATTGGCGCAGATCTTGGCAAAGGAACCGATGCGTTCCCGCTCCTTTTGGTCTACACTCAAAGCTGGAAGCATGGACCAGTACGAAATATCGTTGGTGGTATAGGCCAAATCCCACAAGACGAACAGAATGGCGAACACCACCACAAAGCCCGTTCCCCCCAGGCCGAAATCGGTGAAGAGGAGAATGGTGATGATGCCCGAGGCGATGGAGCCGAACACAATCCAGGGCTTGAACTTGCCGTACTTGGTGTTGGTGTTGTCCACAATCACCCCCATGATGGGATCATTGACAGCATCGAAGATTCTCCCCAAGAGAATGACCCCGTTAATCCACCACAGGGTGGCGCTGGGCACGGTGAGGATGTCCGTGAGGTAGAAGATGAGGTACATGCTCACCATGGCGTAAACCATATCTCGGCCCACTGTTCCCAAACCAAAGGCGTAGATGTTGCGCTTCGCTGCTTTCTCCATGGCTCTCCTCCTAATTCTCTCTTAAGACCACTGCCTCATAGGGCTGCAGCCTGCCATCGTAGTTTGAGCGGTCGTAATTGGAGATCACGACTGTGCCGCGGTAAGGAGCCTCCACTGGCTGCTGGGCAAAGTTGAGCAGCACCAGCAGGGACTCACCGTCTTTGGCCCGCCGGTACACGAAGAGATTCCTTTTGATCTCCACCGCCTGGAAGTCTCCCGCCTTGAGGACATCGCACCCGTTGCGCAGGGCGATCATTTTTTTGCAGTAACTGCGGATGGAAGTGGCATCCTGGAGCTGGGATTCCACGTTGATCCTGGTGTAGTTCTTGTTCACCTCGATCCACGGCGTGCCCGTGGTAAACCCGGCATTGGGCCCGGCAGTCCACTGCACGGGGGTGCGGGCGTTGTCCCTGGATGTGGCTTTGATCATTTTCCAGCGTAAGGATCTGGGAAAGCCCAGGCGCTTGGCCAGTTTGTAGATGTTGTGCGACTCAATGTCCTTGATCTGGTGCATGCTGGTGAAATCGAAGTTGGTCATGCCGATTTCCTGGCCCTGATAGATAAAGGGGGTTCCCCGCATGGTCAAAAGCAGAGTGCAGAGCAGCTTAGCGGACTCCTTCCAGAACTCACCTTCATGACCATAGCGGGATACGGAGCGGGGCTGATCGTGGTTCTCCAAGTAATTGGCGTTCCAGGGCACCTCCCTGGTCCACTTAGTGAGAGCCCGGGCCAGGCGTTCGGGCCTGAACTTGCGCTTGAACCACTTGATCAAAAACTCATCTGCCGCCATGTGCTCGAAGTAGAAGACCATATCCAGTTCCCCCCGCTCAGGCAGGGTGAAATCCAAGGCCATCTGAGGAGTGACGAAAACAGTCTCCCCCACGGTGAAGCAGTCGTAATGATCCAGTACCTCTCTGCGGAGGGCGCGCAGGATTTCATGGCAGCCTTCTTGGGAAAGGTAGTGCTCCAGGCCCGTGAGACCAACGCGCCACCTGCCGTTCTCCAGACTCGACTTCCAGAGGAGGTTGATCACATCGCAGCGAAAGCCCGCCACCCCCTTTTCCAGCCAGAAGCGGAGAACCTCCTTGACCTCCTCCAGAACCTTGGGGTTGCGGTAATTGAGATCAGGCTGGTTTTTGGCAAAAAGGTGCAGGTAGTACTCGCCGCTCTTTTCATCGTAAGTCCACGCCGGCCCGCCGAAGAAACTGGTCCAGTTGTTGGGCGGCCTGCCGTTCTTCCCGGGGCGCCAGATGTAGTAGTCCCGGTAGGGGCTGTTCTTGTCCCGGCTCTGCTGGAACCAGGCATGCTGGTCTGAGGTGTGGTTGATCACCAGATCCAGGATGATCTTGATATCCCGCTTCTCCGCCTCGGCGAGGAGCTCTTCCATATCGGCCATGGTGCCGAACTCGGGGTTGATGTCCATGTAGTCGCTGATATCGTAGCCGTAATCCGCATTGGGCGAAGGATAGACGGGACTGAGCCAGATAATGCCCACCCCCAAGTCCTTCAGCTCATCGAGGTGGGCGATGATGCCCTGCAGATCGCCGATTCCATCGCCGTTGCTGTCCTGGAAGCTGCGGGGCCAGATCTGGTAAGCCACCCGCTCCTGCCACCACTTGAGCATAAATCCTGCCCCCTTCTGCAGTGCCTTTTTCAATCTGCTGGTAAAGTTCTCCTCCTCGCAGCCAATCCCCTTCTTTACCTGCGTCTAACCCTTCCCTTTACTGGGGCCGCAGACTATAATTGATCCTATAGCTAAGAAACTGCACTACACAGGGGATGGGCACATGGAACACACAGCAATTTCACATTTGGGAGAACTGGCGGCGCTCACGGCCGCCCTTTGTTGGAGCCTGAACGCCATGGCTTTTGAGGTGGCTGGCAAACGGGTGGGATCTCTGGCCGTAAATTATCTCCGGATCTTTGTGGTCTTTCCCCTCTTGACCCTCACTGCTCTGCTCACCAGGGGCATGCCCCTGCCCAGCGATGCGGCGCCGGAGGCCTGGTTTTGGCTCTCCATTTCCGGCCTCATTGGCTTTGTCTTAGGTGACATTTTCCTGTTCCAGGCGCTGGTGGAAATCGGCTCCCGCATCTCGCTCTTGATCAGCTCCCTGGGCCCGCCTATTACGGCCTTGATCAGTTTTGTGATCCTAGGCGAAAGCATCTCTCTCCGGGGTCTCTTGGGCATTTTCGTGGTCATGCTGGGGATTGCCCTAGTTGTCCTCAGCCGCAATCCCCAGGAAAAGAAGGTCAAGCTGAACCGCCCTCTGCGGGGAGTGGTCTTTGCCTTTCTAGGAGCGCTGGGACAAGCTATGGGGCTTGTCTTCAGCAAGCTGGGCATGGGTTCCTACAACGCCCTGGCAGCCACCCAGATCAGGCTGCTGGCGGCTTTCGCCGCCTTCACCCTGCTCATCACCGTGCGGCGGAAATGGCCGGAAATGGCCAGGGCCCTTAGGGATAGGAGAGCCATGGGCTGCATCAGCCTGGGTGCCGTCCTGGGACCCTTCCTGGGCGTCACCGCTTCCCTGGTTGCTCTGCAGCACACTGCCGCGGGGATCGTCTCTTCCCTCTCATCCCTGTCGCCAGTTTTGATCATCCCGTTCAGCATGCTGTTCTTCAAAGAAAAAGTGCTCCCCAAGGAAGTACTGGGAGCACTCATCTCCATTGCCGGCGTAATTCTGCTCTTCCTCTAAGGAACAAGCACCTTTTGGATGCGCTCTAGGGCCCAAGCGATCTCCTCTCTGGTGATCACCAAGGGCGGCGCAAAGCGGATGGTCTGCTCATGGGTTTCTTTGCACAACAAACCCTCCTCCATGAGCCGCTCGCAGAAGGGGCGGGCCGAGCCATATTCCTTCTTGATCTCCACGCCGATGAGCAGGCCCCTGCCCCTGATCTCCTGAACGTAGGGGCTATGCATGGACCTCAGGCCATCCATGAAATAGCTGCCCAGCTCAAAAGCCCTGCCCGGGAGATCTTCCTCCAGCAGGACTTCCAAGGCCGCCTGGGCCACAGCCGCGCCCAGGGGATTCCCGCCAAAAGTGGAACCGTGGTCACCTGGGTTGAACACACCCATCACTTCAGCGCTGGCCAGCACGGCGGATACGGGGTAAACCCCGCCGCCCAAGGCCTTGCCCAAGATAAGCACATCGGGCTTGGCTGTTTCGTATTCGTAGGCAAACATGCGGCCTGTGCGCCCCAGCCCCGTTTGGATCTCATCCAGCATCATGAGCACGTTGTGCTTACTGGCAAGTTCCCGCATCTTGGCCAGGTAACCCTGGGGAGGAACCAGCACTCCCCCTTCCCCTTGGATGGGCTCGGCCAGAACCGCCACCGTGTGGGGGCCCATGGCCTTTTCCAGAGCTTCAGCATCGCCGAAGGGCACAGTGATAAAGCCAGGTGTAAATGGCCCGAACCCGCGGCGGTACTGCTCCTCACTGGAGAAGCTGACGATGGTTACGGTGCGCCCGTGGAAGTTGTTCTCGCAGACAATGATCTCCCCTTGGTTTTCGGGCACTCCCTTCTTCAACAGTCCCCATTTACGGGCCGCCTTAATGGCCGTCTCCACCGCCTCTGCCCCTGTGTTCATGGGCAGGGCCTGATCATAGCCGGCCATGTCACAGAGCCGTTTCAAAAATGGCCCCATGGTCTCATTGTGAAAGGCCCTGGAAGTGAGGGTGATCTTGGCCGCTTGATCCAAGAGGGCTTGGATTATTTTGGGATGCCTGTGCCCCTGGTTCAGGGCCGAGTACGCGGAGAGCATATCCAGGTACTTCCTGCCCTCCACATCATATACCCACACCCCTTCGCCCCTGGCGATCACCACGGGCAGGGGATTGTAGTTGCGCGCACTGTACTGCCCAACCTCGCGGATCAGCTCTTCTGTCCTGCCCAAGGACAACAACTCCTTCCTGCCGCACCTGCGGCTTCCTCTACTTACCCAACTTATGCCTTTCTATGAACTCTGCCAGAATTTCTTCTAGATTGGGGCTGCCGATCTCCTGCAGGTCGTAGAAGACTCTGGTGTTGGGCTGCCTGATCTTCACTACCCGGTTGAGGTCGATGGGAGTACCTATGATCACGGCATCGCAGTCCACGTTGGCGATGGTGGCCTCCAGATCAACCCGCTGCTCATCGCTGTAGCCCATGGCTGGCAGCAGCTCGCCCATATGGGGATACATGGCAAAGGTGGCAATGAGGCTGCCCACCGCAGCTGGTCTGGGATCCACGATTTCCGCGGCTCCATATTTCTGCGCCGCGATGGTGCCAGCACCCAGCCTCATCTCTCCGTGGGTGAGGGTTGGCCCGTCTTCCACCACCAGCACGCGCTTACCCTTGATCAGCTCTGGATCCGCCACCCTGATCGGAGAAGCGGCATCTACAATCACGGCCTCGGGGTTCACCTGGCGGATGTTGCGCCGTACGGTTTCGATGTCCTGCGGTGAGGCGCTGTCGATCTTGTTGATCACTACCACATGGGCCATGCGCAGGTTGACCTCGCCTGGATAGTAGCTGAGTTCGTGCCCAGCTCGATGCGGGTCAGCAACAGTAATGTGCAGATCGGGCTCGTAGAACGGGAAGTCGTTGTTGCCGCCGTCCCAGAGAATCACATCGCAGCCTTCTGGATCTTCCTCTGCTGCCCTGAGGATGGCTTCGTAGTCCACCCCGGCATAGACCACATTGCCCCGCTCGATGTGGGGTTCATATTCCTCCATCTCTTCGATGGTGCACTTGTGCTTAGCCAAATCGTCGATGGTGGAAAAGCGCTGCACCTTCTGGGCCGCCAGATCCCCATAGGGCATGGGATGCCGCACGGCTACAACCCTGATGCCCTGCTCCAGCAGGATTTCCGCCACCTTGCGGGAAGTCTGACTCTTACCCGTTCCCGTGCGGGTCGCGCACACCGCGATCACAGGTTTACTGCTCTTGAGCATGGTGTGCTTGGGCCCCAGCAGGGCGAAGTTGGCCCCGGCGGCATTGACCTCGGCACTGAGGTGCATGACATATTCATAGGGCAGGTCACTGTAGGAGAGAACGCATTCATCCACGTCGTACTTCTTGATTAGATCAACGAGCTCGCTCTGATCGTAGATGGGGATGCCCTGGGGATAGAGCCTCCCAGCCAGCTCCGGGGGATACTTGCGGCCGTGAATATCGGGAATCTGTGTTGCCGTAAACGCCACCACTTCGTACCCTTCGTTGTCGCGGTAATAGGTGTTGAAGTTGTGGAAATCCCGACCGGCGGCTCCCATGATGATTACCCTTGTCCTGGACATAAACTACCTCCTCCTGACATTTGAGTATTTACTCCGCTCGTTTGCATAAATATAGATAATTTTACTGCAAACTCGTAAATCGTACTATTATTTTAACACTACGACCGCGGTCATTCAAGGAAAATCCAGTTTCTAGTACACGGCGCGAAAGGAAAAGCTGTCCCGAAACTTGGGACAGCCCGAAAATTCCTCAAGTACGCCACTCGTCAGTGCTTAGCCTTAAAGGCGGCCATGAAGTCGCGCAGGGCTTCACAGGCCTGAACTGGCACGGCATTGTAGATGGAAGCGCGGCAGCCGCCGATGGAGCGATGCCCGCCCAGCCCCACAAAGCCCGCCTCCTTCGCTTCGGCCAGGAACTCTTTTTCCAGCTCCTCAGTGGCTAAGTTGAAGGTGACGTTCATCAGTGAACGGCTGTCCGCTTCGGCATGGCCCCGGTAAAAACCATCACTTTGGTCGATGGCATCGTAGAGCAGCCTGGCTTTAAGCTCGTTCTGCCGAGCAATGGCCTCCACACCACCCTTGCGGTCCACCCAGCTCAGCACCTTGCCCAAAAGGTAGATGCCGAAGGTGGGCGGGGTGTTGTACAGCGATCTGGCCTTGGCGTGGGTGTTGTAGTTCAGCATAGTGGGCAGATCCTCCCTGGACCGGCTGAGGAGATCTTTATGGATAACTACCACCGTCACCCCTGAGGGCCCTAAGTTTTTCTGCGCCCCTGCATAGATCAGGGCGAACTGACTCACCTCAATGGGCTTGGAGAGGATATCGCTGGACATGTCAGCAACCAGGGGTACCTCCTTGGTGTAGGGGAACTCCTTCCACTGCGTGCCGTAAATGGTGTTGTTGGACGTGATATGCACGTAAGCCTCATCGCCGCTGATGGCCAGCTCTTCCTGGGCAGGGATACGACTGTATTTCCCCTCCTTGCCGCTGGCGCCGATCTTGGTCTGACCCACCTTGGCCGCTTCCGCCAAGGCCTTCTCCGACCAGGAGCCGGTGAGGATGTAGTTGGCAGTCTGGTCTTCAGCAAGCAGGTTCAAGGGGACCATGGAAAACTGCAGGCTGGCGCCTCCCTGGAGGAACAAGACTTCGTATTCCTCAGGGATACCCATCAACTTGCGCAAAAGCTCTTGCGCCCGCCCATGGACTGCGTCGTAGTCTTTGCTCCTGTGGCTGAGCTCCATAATGGACATACCTGTGCCACCAAAATCCAGAAGCTCCGCCTGTGCTTCCTGCAGTACCTCCAAGGGTAGTGCAGCTGGACCAGCGTTGAAGTTATAGGCTCTCTTCATTCCACTGCCTCCTCGCCTTTCGCATTCATTTTCCTTTATACTATCATAATCTCATTAATTGGCAAATAACCTCGCCTGTGCTCACCGCCCATTTCAGTTCTTGAATCCCGTGTGATATAATAGTAAAACCCTAGAGAAAACTTGTCTGTAGAGGAGGATGGCCATGTTCCGTGTGCTGGTTTCGGACAAGATCGCCAAGGAAGGCTTGGCGCCGCTGCTGGAGAGCGGCCAGGTTGAGGTGGTGGAGCAAAACGTGAACGACGCACCTGACTTGGATACCTATGACGCACTCCTGGTGCGCAGCGCCACCAAGGTTACTGAAGACGTTATGGACAGAATGCCCAAGCTGAAGATCATCGGCCGGGCGGGAGTTGGCGTGGATAACATTGACGTAGCTGCCGCGACCCGGCGCGGAATCATAGTGGTCAACGCCCCCGATGGCAACACCATCGCCACTGCAGAGCACACCTTCGCACTCATGCTGGCCATGGTGCGCAAACTGTGCCTGGCCAACGCCTCCATGCGCCGGGGCGAGTGGAACCGCTCCGCTTTCATGGGCAACGAACTGTACGGCAAGACCCTGGGCATCATCGGTTTCGGCCGCATCGGCCAGGAAGTGGCCAAGAGGGCCCGGGCCTTTGAGATGAATGTCCTGGCCTACAGCCGATCCCTGACTCCCGAAAGGGCGGCGCAGGTAGGGGCCAAGGCCAGCAGCCTGGAGGAGATCTTGGCCACCGCGGATATCATCACTGTGCACACGCCCGTTACACCAGAAACCAAGGGGCTTTTGGGTGAGGAAAACCTGAAGAAGACCAAACCAGGCGTGATGATCATCAACGCAGCCCGGGGCGGGATCGTGGATGAAGAGGCCCTGAAACGCCTTTTGGACAGCGGCCATTTAGCCGCGGCTGCCCTGGATGTCTACACCCAGGAACCCCCGGCAGATTTCCAGCTCATGCAGATGGAACAGGTTACCGCCACCCCCCACATTGCCGCTTCCACCAAGGAAGCCCAGCTGAAAGTGGCCCACCTCGTGGCGGAAGAGGTGCTCGCGTTCGCCCAAGGCCAGCCGGTGAAAAACAAGGTGAACTAAAACCACGGAGGAGGCTGAACAGTGGCTGTTATCAAACCTTTTCGCGCCGTGCGACCAAGTGGTAGGCTCGCACACAGGATCGCGGCACTGCCCTATGATGTGATGAACTCTGGGGAAGCAAAGGAAATGGTGGAGGGAAACGAGCTCTCTTTCCTGCGCATCGACCGGGCGGAGATCAACTTCCCAGAAATGCCGGATCCCCATGACCCCAAGGTGTACGCCAAAGCCAGGGAGATCTTCTTAGACATGCTGGCCCAGGGGCACTTCATCCAAGATGAGCGAGAGTGCTTCTACATCTACCGCCAAATCATGGACGGCAGGGCCCAGACTGGGCTGGTGGCCTGCGCCTCCGTGGACGATTACAACAACGACGTTATCAAGAAGCACGAGCACACCAGGCCCGACAAGGAGCAGGATCGCATAGACCATATCAAGGCCTTGGAGGCCCAAACTGGGCCCATCTTTCAGACCTATAGAGACGATGGACAGATCAGCGGCCTGATCGATGAGTGGGTGCGGAAGCACGACCCCATTTACCAGTTCCGCGCCTACAACGTGGACCACATCTGCTGGATCGTGGATCGCCCCGAGACCGTGAACGAGCTGAAATCCCTCTTTGCCGGCGTGGCCAACCTCTACATCGCCGACGGGCACCACCGCTCCGCGGCCGCGGTGCGGGTGGCCATGGAAATGCGGAAGCAGAACCCCGATCCCGAAGCCGAGTTCAACTACTTCTTATCCGTGCTTTTCCCGGCTTCGGACCTGAAGATCTGGCCCTACAACCGTCTGGTGAAGGATCTGGCCGGAGCTTCCTTGGAGGAGTTTTTCCAGCAGGTTGAGGAGCGATTCGTACTGGAAAAGGCCCCCGCCTCCCCCTATGCTCCGGAGCAGAAGGGAACCTTCGGCATGTACATTGCGGATCAGTGGTATAGGCTCACTCCCCGCCCGGGGGTTGTGCCCAAAGATGATCTGGTCAAGGGTCTGGACGTGGCTGTACTGCAGGATCAGCTCCTGGCACCCATCCTCAAGATCGCGGATCCCCGTACGGATCAGCGCATTGAGTTTGTGGGCGGTATCCGGGGACTAAAGGAGCTGGAGAGACGGGTTAACGAAGACATGCAGGTGGCCTTTTCCATGTATCCAACGTCCATTGAGGAGATTATCGCGGTGGCCGACCACAACCAGGTCATGCCGCCCAAGTCCACCTGGTTCGAACCCAAATTGCTCAGCGGCCTGTTCATTCACAAACTGCGCTAAGAAAAGCTGAAGCTGGAGGAAACTCCAGCTTCTCTTTATCTCGCCAGCCTCAAGCCCAGGCTTTGGGCAAAGTCCCAGGCGGCTCTGAACTCCGTGCTGCTCACTCTGCGGCGAAGCTCTGGGTGTTCATGAGCTCTGTAACAGGGATAATACTGATCCATCAAGTTCACCATGCAATCTGGGGAGAGCTCCTCCCTGACAAACTCCAACACCTTTTTGGTATCCTCCAGCCCTCCAGGCAGCACCAGGTGGCGGATGAGCAGGCCCCTTTGGGCCACGCCTGCAGCGCTCACCTCAAGACCACCCACCTGGCGATCCATCTCCTGCAACGCCAAGCGGGCTTTGGCGAAATAGTCCTCTGCCTGGGAGTAGCGGTGGGCCCTCTCCGGTGAGCTGTATTTCAGATCAGGCATGTAAATATCCACTACCCCAGCCAAGAGCCTGAGCACCTCCACGCTCTCATAGCCCCCGCAGTTGTAGACCAAGGGAATGCGCAGACCTCTGTCAGCAGCCAGGTAGACCGCCTCCAGAATGTGAGGTACAAAATGGGTGGGTGTAACCAAGTTGACATTGGGGCACCCATAACGGTCCTGGATGATCAGCATCATGGTGGCCAGCTGTTCGGTGGTGACCGGCGTGCCATGACCTCCGAAGCTCAATTCGTGATTCTGACAAAAAACACAGCGCAGATTGCAGTGCGCGAAAAAGATGGTCCCAGATCCGCCGTGGCCCACCAGCACCCTTTCCTCGCCAAGGTGCGGACCGAAACTGGACACAACGGCCTCCGCCCCTGCCCGGCAAAAACCCTGCTTATTGCTGCGGTTTACCCGGCACTCCCGGGGACAGAGGCGGCAGGATGTGAGCTGCTCACGGGCTCTGGACACCCTATCCTCCAGCTCTTCCCGGGAAAGCTGCAGATAACTGGCTCCCTCTGCCATCTACCTCCCCCCTGAAGAACTCAACTTAAGGCGAAACCCCGGGGTGGTCTCCCCCGGGGCTTACTTCGCTAAGCATCTAAAATGTCCTTTAGATCTACCGTTGGCTCGTTGGGGTAATCGAAGACCTTGCCTTCCCAGGTCCTGATCTTCACGGAACGCTTACCCCTAGACAGTAGGTACTGGGGGTTAATGGGCGTCTTGCCGTGCCCCTTGGGCGCGTTGACAATATAGGTTGGGATAGCCATCCCCGAAGTGTAGCCCCGCAGGTACTCCATGATCTCTATTCCATCATCGATGGAGGTGTTGAAGTGCTTAGTGCCCACCACATCTTTGGCGTGGAAGATGTAGTATGGGCGCACCCTGATCTTGAGCAGTTCCTGGTTCAAGAGGCGCATGACATACTTGTCGTTGTTGATCCCGTTGAGCAGTACCGCTTGGTTGCCCAGGGGAATTCCGGCGCCTGCCAGCTTGTCGCAGGCGGCTTTGGCCTCTTTGGTCACCTCTTTGGGATGGTTGAACTGGGTGTTGATAAACAGCGGCGGATATTTCTTCAAGACCTCCACCAGTTCGTCCGTGATGCGCTGCGGCATGGTCACCAGCACCCTGGTTCCCAAACGCACATAATCGACGGAGGGAATGGCGTGGAGTTCGCCCAGCAGCCAGTCTAAGGTTTTATCCGACAGCATGAGCGCATCCCCGCCGGTGATTAACACGTCCCTGATCTCGGGATTAGCTTTGATATAGGCGATGGACTCTTCTAGCTTCTTTTTCGTGGTGTGGAAGTCCTTACTGCCTATATTTCGGCGTCTCTGGCAGTGCCGGCAGTACATGGCGCACTGATTGGTTACGTTAATGATCACCCGATCGGGATAGCGCCTGGTGATGCTCCCCGCTGGATTGGTGAATTCCTCCCCCATGGGGTCCGGCTGTCCTCCGGTGAACAGCTCTGCCTTTGTAGGTATGGCCTGGAGCTTAATGGGGTCATAGCGCTGGGTCTCATCGATGAGGGCCAGGTAATAGGGGGAAATCCCCCAGCGGAACTCCTTTTCCACCTCCGCTATGGCCTGGATCTCATCATCCTCCAGGTGGATGATCTGGCGCAGGGTCTCCAAATCGGAAATCCTGTTCTTCAGCTGCCATTTATAGCTGTTCCAATCCTCCTCCGTCCCGCCCAAATGGGCCAGGATTTTGGCCTTCTGCCGCTCATACTGCTCCTGCTGTGCGGGGGCCATACCGCGGGGAATGGAATCCTTCGCCTCTAAATAGTCTTTGATCGCATCCTTCAGCTCTTCAGCTCTCCTAAGTGCTATCTCCCTTTTTCGCATGCCATCTCCTTTCCGTGGGTTCAGGCGAACCCAAAGTGGTATTTTTATGCAGTGTCAGCGGTACAAAAAAGCAGGGCGAAGACGCTAGTCCCTCCACCCCACCTTGCCGTACACCTATTCAGTTTCCACCACCGCCGCTCAACACCGGCCTCAGTGTGGTTAACATTATACTACAGATCCGAGCAAAAAGTCAAAACCCTCCAAACCTGTCAAGCTGTGGTTATACCACCGGCAGGCACTGGGCGCCCGTTCCCACCCCTACCGTACAGGCTTGGGCTTCTTCAGCACTCTAGTTGGTTTCTCTCCGCCCCACTCCCCACACTCCGCACAGGACGACCACGGCGCCCGCGAGCTGCAGCGGCAGCAGCCTTTCCCCCCTAAACAGCACTCCAGCCAGGATGGAGATCACCGGGGTGAGGTTGACAAACACCGCCACCCGTGAGGGGCTGAGTCTGGAGAGGGCATAGTTCAGCAAAAAGAAGGCTCCCACGGAAGACAAGGTGGCCAGGTAGAGCAGGGCCAGGGAAGTCTCAGAACTGGCCAGGGCCCAGAGATATGTAAGGGGCCTGGCAGTGAGCACGGCACGCAGGAGAACAATGGCGTTGAACACCACGGCACCCACGCACATCATCACATAGGTGACTTCCTCCGGAGCGGCCTGGTCCGCCGCCCGGCGGGAAGCGATGTTGTAAAGAGCTGCGGAAGTCACCGCACCGAGCAGCGCGGCAATACCCTTAAGGCCGCTGAAGCCGCCCTGCAGCTGCGGCCAGGTAAGCAGGATGACACCGCCCACGGAAGCGGCGATGGAGACCCACTGGGCTGCGCTCACTGACTCCTGGAGCAAAAGAGCTGCCAAGACCGCCACGGCCACGGGTATGAGCCCGATGACCACACTGGCTTCGGAAGCAGAAGTGAGCTGCACGCCTATGGTCTCGAAGCTGAAATACAGGATGGGCTGGAGCAGGGCCACCAAGAGCAGACTGCGCAGCTTGCCCCAGGTAAGATCCACCCGAATCAGCCTGAGGCGGCGCAGCAGCAGCATGAACAAGGCCGCTATGAAGAATCTCAAGCCCAACAGCTCAAAGGCCTCTAGGCTGTCCAAGGCGTTTTTGGTAAACAGGAAGGAAAAACCGAAGATCACTGCGGATCCCGCCGCCGCCAGATATGGTGCCGCCTCTACCCACTTGCGCTTCACGGATGCCACCCATTCCCTTAGATTTCTCGAGGGATCCAATTCTCCACTTAGGCGCCCATGCCTCCAGAGAAAAGGAAGTTGGAACTCGTTTGTCAAATAAATGGGCAGGGAAAAGGAGGCAGATGCAGTGAAGAAATGGGCGTTGCTGGTATTGTTGGTGTTGGGCTGCTTGGTTTTATCTGGCTGCCTGCCTGGGGATGGCAGCAGAACAGAGAAGAATCCCGCGGGCTTTTTCTCTGGCATCTGGCACGGCTGGATAGCCCCCATTTCCCTGATCTTCGGCCTATTTAGGGACCATATCAGGGTGTACGAAGTGGCCAACACTGGTTGGTGGTACGACTTCGGGTTCTACCTGGCCATCGTTGGCGGCTGGGGAAGCCTGTCCTTAGTGCGGAAGAAAAGGAAATAGGCAGAGCCGAATATAAGGCCCGCCGGGGGTGAACTCCGGCGGGCTTTTGTTCTACCTCTTCCCTTCCTTGATGATGTGGTGGGCAGTGCGGGCCGCCAGGGCCATCACTGTTTCCGTGGGATTGGCTGCGCCGGAAGTGACAAAGACGCTGGCATCGCAGATATAGAGGTTGGGTATATCATGGCTGCGGCAGAACGGGTTCACCACGGACGTGCTGGGGTCCACGCCCATGCGGCAGCCACCCATCAAGTGGGCGCTGTCCGGCACTACAAAGGGATCCTTTCCCCCCGCCGCCTCCAAGATCTCCTTGCATTTTTGGATGCCGTGGGCGATGAGCTTTTGATCATTTTCGCCGTAGGCGAAATGCACCTGAGCCCGGGGCAGCCCGTACTCGTCCTTTTCTTCACTGAGGGACACGCAGTTTGTGGCCTCCGGCAGCACTTCACCCACCATGGTAATGCGGGCGTAGTAGTTCCAATTGAGCATGATCTCCCGCAGCCGCTGGCCCCAGATCCCTGCGTTGGTGGCGGCTTTCACCGCCATCCCCACGGGCCTTGCCCCGTGGGCGTGGAGGGAGTAGCCACGAATAAAGCCGCGGGTCAGATCAGTTTCGTAGAAATCCTGGCTTACGGCTAAAACCGGCGTCCCCTTGTACAGGCGAACCTCTTCTTCAAACCTGGCATAGACGTCGTGGCCGCTGTGGGGCATGAGATACTTCCCCACCAACCCGCTGCTGTTGGCGAGCCCCTGGGGGAACTGGCTGCAGGCGGAATTCAGAAGCAGCCGTGGGGTCTCCACGGCAAAGGCGGAGACGATCACCACTTTCGCCTTCTGCTGGTAATAGCTCCCGTCATGGTTAAACTCCACCCCGGTCACCCGGCCCCTCTGATCCACGAGGATGCGGGTGACCATACAGTCCGTCAAAACCTCAGCTCCCTGGGCAATCGCTTTGGGCACGTGGTGGATCAAGGTGGAGAACTTGGCGTTGGGCAGGCAGCCCTGGTTGCAGAAACCCCGGTTGATGCAGGGTGGCCGCCCATCGAAGGGTGCGGAAAGGATGGCCAAGGGCGCCACTGTGCTGCGGATACCCAGGACCTCGCAGCCGCGGCGGAAGATCTGGGCATTTCCGCTGATTGGATCGCGCTCCGGATAGGGATAGGGACCGTGGAATTCTCCCCAGGGAAACTCCCTGGGCCCGCTCACCTTGATCTCCTCTTCAATCTTGGAATAGTAAGGTTCTAGATCCTCGTAGGTGATGGGCCAGTCCTCCGCGGCTCCATCCAGGGTCCGCATCTTAAAATCGCTTGCGTGGAAGCGGTAAAACACCCCGGTGAAATGCACCGTGCCTCCTCCTACCCCCCGCCCGGAGTTGTTGGCGCCAAACTGGAGGGCGTCGTGGCCTGCGGACAAACGCGTGTCGTTCCAAGCCAGGGATTGGGCGTGCAGCTCATCGCTGGCGAAATCGGTTTGGGGATCCCAAAAAGGCCCAGCCTCGATCCCCACCACAGACAAACCCGCCCTGGCCAGCTCATAAAGGAGCACTCCCCCGGCAGCTCCCAGGCCTACGATGACCGCATCGACCTCCTGGTCTCCAAACTTGCGCTTGCGCAGGTGCGGATGGCGTTCTCCGTTGTAGTGATCACAGTTGTGCTGAGTTGAAACCCTGCTTCCCATTTAGCTCCCCCGCTCAGCTTGCTTAGCCGGTTTAGGCTCCCAAGGATCGGTCAGACCCAGTTCCACCCGCACATAACCCCGGGGATAGGCCGGACCGCCGTAGCCGATCTCCGACCAGACCCAGGGGTGGGAGTAATGGGCGGAGATGACCAAACCAACCAGCTTTTTGAACAGCTCTTTCTGTTTGTCCGTGTTCCAGCCATGGTCCTGGGGCATACCCCCCACTTCCAACAGCTGCAAGAATTCCAGCTGCTGTTCTGCCTTGATGCTGAGAAATCCCTTGAAATACTTCTCTTTGGCCCATCTCTCCAGGGCTTCCAGGCCGGCAGTAATCAGCTCCTTTTGGGGCGGGATGCCTGGCTTGCGCTGAGCTTCGCCTTCGGGACTGCGCAGCTCCGCATCCAGGTGCGCGGCAATCCAGCTGAGTACTTCGTCCCTGTTCTCCCAGGCCAGCTGCCGGGCTAGTGTCTTAACCATATCCTGCTGCCATGGGGACAGCAGCTTGAACTCAAATGGCCCCAAGCGCTTGGTCACGACCTCCCGGGTGTTCGCATCCCATTCATCCTGGAGGGCCAGAACATCGTAATCAGGGTATAGGCTTTCGTTTCTGATCACAGCCCCGCACTCCAGTACACAGCCAGCAGAGCCAAAAGGCTCAAGGCCGAAATGGTGAGGGGCAGGACCACGGGAGGCCCCACCAGAAAGTTCTGTAGGCGGTAGCCATCCACCCGCTGCCCCACTCCTCGCAGGTGCAGGTAAAACCCGTACAATCCCCCTACAACATCGGCGAAGCAGAGGATGGTGAACACCCTGCGCACCCCATCCGCATTGAAGGCGGTGAGCAGAAGCCCGTTCAGGGCTAAAATGGGCAGGGCGATTACGGGAACCCACTGGGTCCAGTGCCTGAAGTTCTGGCGGTAATGGAAAAGAGTCACTTGCAGAAAGATGAGGAGAAAGCCAAGGGAAGCGAGGAGGATCGCCACCCGTTCAAAGGGCCATCCGTTCCAGCCCACGCCAAATCACCCTGTTCTTTTGGTATGCTCTTTTCAGTGTTCCCGGATCAAACCAAAAAAACCCGCACCGCCCAGAAGGGCAGTACGGGCTGCAGATGGGGCTTCGGTACCCTTTACACGCCGGAATAGGCCATAAAGCCGCCGTCCACGGGCACCACTGTTCCCGTCACGAACTTGCTGGCATCACTTACCAGCCAGATCACGGTACCAACTAGATCAAAGGGCTCCCCGAAACGGCCCATGGGCGTATGGTCCATAATGGCGCGGCCCCGGGGAGTAAGTTCGCCTGTCTTTGCATCAGTGAGCAGGTAGCGGTTCTGGTCGGTGAGGAAAAACCCAGGCGCTATGGCGTTTACCCGGATGTGGGGAGAGTAGTTCTGGCAGAAGTGCACCGCCAGCCACTGGGTGAGGTTGCTCACGGCAGCCTTGGCTGCAGCATAGCCCACCACTTTGGTCATGGGTCGGTAGGCCGCCATGGAAGAGATGTTCAGGATTACGCCTTCCTGCTTCTGGGCAAACACTCTGCCGAACACCTGGCTGGGAAGGAGGGTTCCCATGAAGTTGAGCCTAACAACGTAATCCAGTTCATCCACGGGCAGATCGAAGAAGGACAGATCAGGGCTGGTGGTGGCCGGCTGCCTGTTACCGCCCGCGCCGTTGATCAAAATGTCCACCGTGCCGAAGCGTTTTAGAACCTCGTTTTTCGCAGCCTGCAGCTGCTCAAGGTCCAGTACATCGCACACAATGCCCATGGCCTCGCCACCAGCCTCGGTGATCTGAGCCACCACAGCATCCCGGCGCTGGGGATCCCTGCCCAGCACAGCCACTTTGGCGCCGGCCTTGGCCAGCCCCCTGGCCAGTTCACTGCCTAAAACCCCGGTGCCGCCAGTGATCACGGCCACTTTTCCTTGGAGGTCAAAAAGGTTAATCATCTTTCTCGCCCGCCTCTCTACTTGTTCCTGCGCAGTGCCTTTTTGTATGTATTCCCAACAAGTTCTGGACTTCCTGCGCCCCTTGTCCCTCAAAAGGGCCGAGGAGCCCCTTAAGCTCCTCGGCCGTCCTTTTCCTTTTCTGGGGTGTGCTCGCCGCCGTGGGGTCTATCGCTCTTTTTTTCCGGGACCAGCACGCCCCCGCTATCCTGCCATTGTGCCGGCTTTGCTTCCCGCAAACAGGCCTCCCTGCACCTCGTCTCCGCCGGCCGTGTTCCCCCTCCCTTCACCCAAATATTCGGTGCTGCGGCTGGCAAGTGCTGCCACCCGGGGAGGTCCCAAAATTTGAGCTCTCTTTCCTCGCCGCGGCAGGAATGGTAGAACAGGGCCGTTTCCAGGTACTTCTGGAGCAGATGATCTTGGAGTAGTTCCGGTGACAAAAGCAGGCGCCGTTCGGGCAGGGGCAGCAGGGGAACTTCTAAGCCAGCCCAGTCCAACTCCTCGGGCAGCACCTTCCGCAGTTCACGTTCATCCAGCATATACCTGGGTTGGCGGTGACCTCTGCGGCCCTGCACCAACCGACTGGCGAAAAACAAGTAGAGCAGGCGCTGCAGGGTCAAGTAATCCTGGAGTTTGGGCAGCCTAGCCCCGAGGAACTTGGCCAGGCCTTCCTGGGCCAAAAGCACAGCAAAGGCCGCCACAAGCCCCGGCCAGCTCACATCCAGCACCTCCAAGGCCGCGCGGAGCAGCCCCTTGGGTCTGGCCCTGCGCAGGTGCTGGCTGGCCTTTTTTAGCCGGGCCAAGAGCTGCTGATCTGCTGCCCTTTGCGCCCCCTCCAACCGCCCCAGGCGGTGCACCAAGTGGATGAGCGCCTTGAGCTGCTCCTGGTAGCCCAGATCCGCGGCCTGAAGCCCTTCTTCCCTCCGCCTGAGATGCAGTTCATCCACTAGGCTGTACAGTTCCGCCAAGCCGGACTGGCCCGCCAGCTCAGCCAAGACTTTCCCCCGCTCCCTCAGTTCCACGGCCTCCTGTCTGAGTTATTTTCTGTATTATACTATTTTCTGATTCTTTATGCAAGAGGCTTTTGCTTTTCTGAGGGGAAGGCAGGCTAAACGCCTAACTTGGGAAAGGTTATTGGCCGGGGATCTGGAATTTCTAGTACAACATAGCAAAAGGAGGTTACCCATGCTCAAGGATTTGATCACGAAAACCCGGAGTTACAGGAGATTCAAGCAGGAACCTGCGCCCACCATGGCGGATCTGGAGAGCCTAATTACGCTCGCCCGCATGGCGCCGGCTGCTTCCAATAAGCAGCCTTGGAAATATGTCTTGGTGCAGGACCCCGAGACGCTGCCCAAGGTTTTCTCCTGCCTGAAATGGGCCGGTTACCTCACTGATTGGCCTGGTCCCAGCCCTCAGGAGCGGCCCACCGCCTACATCGTCTTCCTCAACGATACCTCCATCAGCGAAAATGGGGAGATCCACCTCGTTGATCTAGGCCTGGCCGCCCAGAACATAATCCTAGGCGCCAGGGAACTGGGCTTTGGCGCTTGCCTGCTTGGGTCCGTGGACAGGCCCCGCTTGGCGGAAATCTTAGACGTTCCCCAGGGGCTGAAAATCGAACTAGTGGCAGCCTTGGGGGCTCCAGGAGAGCGGGTGGAGCTCACCAGCTCAGGCCGGGATGGAGACATCCGCTATTGGCGGGGCGAGGATGATGTGCATTACGTACCTAAACGCCCCCTGGAGGAACTGATCTTCAAAAAGATCTAGCCCCTTACTGGTCAGTGGAGATGCAGAGCTCGCTGTGCTCTGCGATCCTGAAGGTGGAAAAATACCGCTCCTCCAAGGGGATCCATTCCTCCACGAAGCGCCGGAGCATCGCCGGGCCGCTGCGCCTTAGGATCCTTTCCCGCTGGATCTCTGGGGTAATGGTGAGGAAGACCTTGAGGTCGTAGATCTGAGCGAATTTGGGATGGTGGCTGTAGCAGCCTTCCACAACGGTTAAGGGCCCCGTTTCCACGACAGGGGAAGGTGTGAAGCTTCCGTCCTGGCAGTTGAAAATCTGGTAGCGGAAGGGTTCACCGCCCTTGAGCTTGGCCGCTACTTCTGCCTGGAAGCGCTCATAATCCACATTGCCTCCAGGCTCCTGCAGCCTGGCCGCGCTGCGCTGGTGCGGCTGCAGGAAGAAATGATCCATGGAGATGGTGCTGCAGCCGTACACTTCCTGGAGCAGCTTGGCCAAGGAGCTTTTTCCCGATCCGCTGCGTCCATCAACTGCCACCACAATGGGCTGCTCTTTCCTGAGCAGCCTCTCTATTTCCCGGAACACGGGATAAAAGAGGGCAAAATCGCTTTTCACCACCCGATAGGCGGGGGTATAATGGGCCCGGAAGCGCTGGCTGTGGCTGAGCGCGCGATAGCCTTGGTCTTTGTACTCTTCCAAAAAGGCATCAAACGCTGGATCTTGGAGCAATCCCCGCAGCACTTCCAACTTGCGCTCAAACCCTGCCCTGCTCCCCCGGACTTCCCCCGCGGTGAGTACGAAAAACCGGTTCACGGTGCTCAGGGGCAGGCTGCCCAGCAGTGCCCGCAGATGCAGCCGCACCAGCCCGCCGCCGATGGGTTCAAACAGCTCCTCCCGGCCCGCTCCCGCAGGTTCCAGCTGGCTGTATTCTTCCTCCAGGTGCTCTAAACTGGCCTGTTCATTGGCGATGAAGTGGCCGGGGCCAAACTCATTCTGGTAGACCAGCTTAACCAGATCCACCTCAGTGAGCTGGGGATAGCGTTTTTGATGTGCCCGCAGTATCGCTAACAGCTCGTCCATGCTGAATGCTCCTCTCTCCACCCCTGGTTCTGCCCCTATTATCCTCTCTGGCCTCCATTTGTCAAGCGCCTTTCCCAGTTCCAGGAACTCAGTCTCTAGGCGGAGTCCAAATTGGTCCCTAGGCGAATTGTCCGCCGCTGCCCAGGTTGTTATACTAAAGGCGAAGGGAGGTCGCAGCATATGGAAGGGAAACATCTTGGGGCATTAGCCTTAATCCTCTTTGGCTCCTATTTCCTCACCAAGCAATTAGGTATTATCCCCCGGCCCGGTTTAATCTGGCCTCTGCTGCTCATCGGCTTAGGGCTGGCAGCGCTGTACCAGGCCGGTTCAAAACCGCAAAGGACTGAAAACGAAAACGGCGAGGTGATTTACGAAGTGAAGGGCGTTCCTTCCCTGTTCACAGCCATTGTGTTTGTGCCCGTGATCTTCATTGTGCTCATCGTGGGTTTGATCATGCTGGGCGTTTTGGGACCGTTTTTCCTGCTCTCCCTGGTGTTCATACCCGTGGTGCTCTTTTTCAAACTGGGCTGGGCGTTTTTCAAGGTCCTTTTGGCCATTGCAGCCGGCGCCGCCCCCTTACTGTTGATCCTGCTGCTGTTGTTCTTGATTTTCTAACTCCCCCACAGGTCACCATAAAAAGAAAACCCGCTGCAGGTTCTAACCCTTCAGCGAGTTTTCTTGATCAGGCCAGAAAATGCTCAGCTTTCCACTTCCACTACCCAGCCAAAGGGATCCGGGAGTACACCGCTTTGAATGCCCGTCAAGGTGTGGTACAGCTTCTGCGTGAGGGCGCCGATCTTGCCGCCCCCGATCTCAATGATGCGCTCCCGGTATTCCAGTCTACCGATGGGGCTCACCACCGCTGCGGTGCCGCAGCCGAAAGCCTCAACCAGCTCACCGCGGTCATGGGCCTGGAAAACCTCTTCCACAGCTAAACGCCGTTCCACAGTGGGTATCCCCCAGGAACGAAGCAGCTGCAGAATGGAATCCCTGGTCACACCGGGCAGAATGCTGTCGCCCAAGTCGGGTGTGATCAGTTCCCCGCCTAGATTGAAGAACACGTTCATGGCCCCCACTTCTTCCACATACTTCTGCTCAATCCCATCCAGCCAGAGTACCTGGGCATGCCCCTTAGCTTGGGCGTTTCTCTGGGCCAGGAGGCTGCCTGCATAGTTGCCAGCCGCCTTGGCGAAGCCGGTACCGCCCCGCACCGAGCGCACAAAATGGGGCTCAACATAAATGCTTACCGGGTTAAGGCCTTCTTCGTAATAGGCGCCCACGGGGGAAAGGATCACCATGAACTTGTAGGTGTTGGACGGGCGCACGCCCAACACATTATCGGTTGCAATGATGAACGGGCGGATATAAAGGGCAGTGCCGGGCGCAGTGGGAATCCAATCTCGCTCTAGGGACACCAGCTCCTTAATTGCCCGCAGGGCAAGCTCCTCATCGAACTGAGGAATACTCATCCTGGCGTTGCTGCGGTTGAGGCGGGCCATGTTCTGTTCAGGGCGAAACAAGAGGATCTTACCATCGGGCCCGCGGTAGGCCTTCATGCCTTCGAACACGGCCTGTCCGTAATGGAATACTGCGCAGGCGGGATTTAGTTCCAGAGGACCATAGGGCACGATGCGGGGATCATGCCAGCCCTTCTCCTGTGTATAATCCCAAACAAACATATGGTCTGTAAAAACTCTTCCAAATCCCAGTGTCGCTGGATCGGGCTTGGGCTTTGGGGCAGCAGTTTTTACCAGGGCAATCTCCACAGCTTAACACTCCTTCTAAGATTACTTCTTCATTTATTTACTTCCGGTTTTCGTTTTCAATTCCTGCTGTAGGAAAATGTGCCGTTGTGGTGCCCCGAGCCACCCCTGCCGTTTTGCGCATCAGCGGCAAAAAGTCCTCACGAATATTCAAACTCTCCGCTCCAGAGAATCCGTTATCCACAAAAAATCCTTCATAAAAAAATCTTAGTCCAGCCCGGACCCTTCTTTTTGAGACAGGGTTGGATACCAGCCCACAAGGCGCACAAACGAGGTCTCGTGCTGCAGTTGGTAAAGGGCCCTCTGCGCCCTGCGGTTTTCTGGTTCGGCGGCCACCTCGAGGAAATAAAGGGTTTGGTGGGCAAAGGGACTTAGGTTCTGCAGGTTAAGCAGGGGCATGTTCAAATCGGCAAAGAGGTCCACAACCAAGGCGAATGCTTCCGGCTCAGGGCCCAGCTCCACAAGGAAGCTGGCCTGGTCCGCCTCCGCGGCCAGGGCGAGCTCCCGGCCCAAGACGAAGAAGCCGCCATCCGTAGCTACGCTGGCCTGAATAAAAAGCTCCTGCTCAGCCAGGAGCGGCAGTGCCTGGGAGCGAGGAATCAGTGCCCCATCCACCTCCCCTGCCTGCACTAAGGCGCAGGCACTGGCTGCATCCTCTGCCGGCAGAATGCGGGATTGGGGAAACGCCTGCATGCAGGCCTTTTCTGCCTCTCCCTGCACTGCCGCCAAGGTGTCCGAGGAGGACCGGGGCAAGGCACGGACCAGCTGCCAGTTGGCATCCTGCTCCAAGACTAGTTCATATTGGCGCTCCCGGGAAAGGCGCAGCAGGGTGCGGACAAGGGCCGCCCCGTAGTCTTCCAGCCCTGGGGGCATGCTGCTGCGGGCCCGGGCCAACACCGCAGCTTCCTGCTTTGGAACACGCACGGGGCTGCCCGTTAGGATCTTGTACTCCGCCACCTGGGCGGCCACTGCCATCCGCCGCGCAAACAGCTGCAGGATCTGGCTGTCAATGGCGCGCAATTCCTCCCTCAGATCCTTAAGTCCACTCACTTCCCCCACCCTTTCCATCCGTGTGCACCCAAGAGCAGATCCAACGCAACAAGGGCCATGGCCGCTTCCACTGCCGGCAGCGCCCGGGGCACGATACAGGGATCATGGCGCCCGGTGATGGTGAGCGTCTCTTCCCTGGCCAGCTCCAAGTCTACCGTCTGCTGAGGGAGGCCGATGGATGGCGTTGGTTTGATGGCCACGTTGACCACAACCGGCATGCCGTTGGTGATGCCGCCGCTTAGGCCACCATCATTGTTTGTAACGGTGCGGACTCTCCCTTTTTCAAGACAGAAGGGATCGTTGTTCTCCGAACCTCGGCGGCCACATACCGCGAAACCGGCGCCGAAGGAAACGCCCTTTACCGCCGGAATTCCGTAGAGAATGGCCGCAGCCCGGCTTTCCACACCGCCGAAAATGGAATCCCCTAAACCGGGGGGAAGACCCAGTACGAAGGCCTGCACCATCCCACCCAGGGAATCTCGCGCCTCCCGCGTCGCTTCAATGGCGGCGATCATCTCCCGCCCTTTGGCCCCATCGATCACCGGAAAATCCTTCTCAGCAAGTTCCTGGAGCAAAGCCAGATCTGGCCGGGCCAGATCCAACGGTGCGTCCATGATCTTCCCGATCTGTGCGATCCTTCCATATATGGCAATTCCTCGCCTTTTGAGCATCTGCAGGCAGATGGCTCCCGCCAGACAAAGGGGCGCGGTGAGCCGGCCCGAAAAATGCCCCCCTCCCCTGGGATCATTGGCACCAGCGCTGCGCATTAGGCCCGTGTAATCCGCGTGGCTGGGCCGGGGCAAGCGGGCAAACTGGGTATAGTCCTGGGAGCGGGCATCCTTGTTGGTAAAATAGGCGCAGAGGGGAGTACCCGTGGTCCTGCCTTGGTGCAGCCCCGAGACGATGGTAAAGGCATCGTCCTCCCGCCTGGATGTGGACCACGGCGAAGCACCAGGTGCGCGCCTTCCTAAAAGGGCTTGGATTTCTGCGGGATCCACCTCTTCCCCCGGGGGCAGCCCCTCCAGCACAACTCCCACCTGGGGGCCGTGTGACTCCCCGAAAATGGTTACTCGCAAGTGTTCTCCCCAGCTAGATGCCACGCACATCCCCTCCTAAACGCTTAAGTTCCTGAAAGAAGTTGGGATAGGATTTGCTCACCGCTGCCGCCCCTATGATGCGAACTCCGTCGCGGCTGCTTAAGGCTGCAATGGCCGCAGCCATGGCAATGCGGTGATCATTGTGGGAATGGACCTGGCCGCCTGGAAGCTGTTTTCCGCCCTCGATGATCAGGGCATCGTCGGCGGCGGTGATCTGCGCACCCATGGCCCGGAGCATCTCCGTGGTGGAATGCAGCCGGTCGCTCTCCTTGAGCCGCAACCGCTCCGCCTGTTCGATTACGGTTGCCCCTCGCCGGGCACAGGCGGCCACGGCCAGGATGGGTACTAAATCTGGAATCTGGGCTGCACTGATCCTCAGCTCCTCGCCAGGCGGCCAACTGGCCATCTCCTCCAAAAGGGGCAGGATGGCTCGATCCCCCTGCACGCTGTGGGGATTAAGCCCGTCCACCTCAACTTCATGCCCCAAAAACCTGGCCGCGAGCCAGAAAGCTGCCTGGGAGTAGTCCGCCTCCAGCACAAGGGGCTTTGGGGGGATGCGGTAGCTTTGCTTCCCCGCCACACTCCAGCCGGCTGCATTGCCATCACAGCCCTCTAAGGCATCTACCACAACTCCGAATTGAGCCAGCACCACCTGGGTGAGCTGCACATAAGGGGCGGACTGGAGGGGAGAAGTGAGATATATGGTGCTATCCCCTTCCACCAGGGGCAGAGCCAGCATGAGGCCTGTTATGTACTGGGAGCTGACATGGCCGGGCACGGGAAACACCCCGCCCTGCAGCCTGCCTTCCACCCGAACGGGCAGGTTCTCCTCTCCCCGGAACTCCAACCGAACGCCCCCGCTTCCAAGAATCGAAACGTATTCCCGCAAAGGACGGCGAGCCAGGCCCTGACTCCCCGTGAAAACAGCGCTGCGCCCGAGGGCTGCGGCCACAGGCAGAAGAAAACGCAGGGTAGAGCCGGACTCCCGGCAATCCAAGATCAGCGGATCCTGACCGGGAGCGCCAAGTGCCCGCAGGCAGTCTATGGTGGCCTGGATATCTTCCCCCAGCTCACGTCCGAGGCCCCTTTTTTCCACTTCTTCCAGGGGCATCCCCGCTAGCGCGGCAGAGATTAGCACCCTGTGGGCCATGCTCTTGGAGGGCGGAGGCGTAACGCGCCCCCGCAGGAAGGACGGCCCCACGAATACTCCCTGCACTCTTTTACACCTCCAGTGCCAAGGCCTGAAGAATTGCCTGCACGATCTGCGTATCCTGCAGCCCCGCATCTACTCGAAAATCCGCCGCCGCTTCGTACAAGGGGCGCCGCCTGTGGTAAAGATCGGCAGCTGCTTTATGTCCGCTGCTGAGCAAAGGCCGCTCCTGCCCAGATGCACAGCGCGCCAAGGCCGTTTCCAAGGGAACATCAAGGTAGATGATCAGACCGCCCAGATCCCGAATCAGGTTCTCGGCACCCTCTTGAATCAACGCGCCTCCCCCCGCGGCCAAAACCACGGCGCCTGGCCTGCGCAGCTCCTCTCCGAGGCATTCCCGCTCCAGCAGGCGGAAACCTTCCTCACCCCGCTGGGCAAAGATTTCAGGTACGCTCATTCGGGCCCGCGCCGTGATAACCTCGTCTAGATCCACGAAGGGCACACCTAGGCGCCCGGCGAGCATCCGTCCCACATGCGTTTTCCCAGCCCCCATAAAGCCGCTGAGGATCAGCTTCAGGGGACTGCGCCGGAAAACCTCCCAGGCTAAGTCCCGCTCAATCCGGGTCAATTCGCCTTCCAGCTGGCTGAAATCCCTTTCCGGGTTCCAGATCTGCTGGGCAGCCACAGCCTGCTCCACAAGCATGCGCAGACCACTCTGTGCCCACATACCCTGGGCTTTAGCCTTGAGCAAAAGTCGGGTTGCGGTGGGGTTGTAGATGGTGTCAAAGACTACCTGGGCCCCCTGGAGCTGCCTCTCCTGCACGGGCAGCCCCCCCACATCCGGCCACATGCCCAGGGGTGTGCCGTTGAGGAAAACGTCCCAGCTTCCTTCGGAGTTAAAAGGGGCCCAAGAAATGCGGGCAAAGCCCCCGGCCTGCACTGCCTCAGCCAGCTCCAGACCCTGCTCCGGCCGGCGGGAGCAGATCACAATCTCCTCGGCCCCCGCCCGCGCCGCTTCCCAGGCCAGCACCCTGGCCACTCCCCCCGCGCCCAGGATGCACACCCGCTTTTTCGCCAAGGGAACGCGGCAGCTGCGGAAACCCAGCCCATCTGTATTGTGCCCCAGACCTGCATGGACGGTGTTAACGGCCCCGTAAAGCTCTGCGGAAGGAGCCAAACCTTGCAGGTAAGGGATAACAGACTGCTTGTAAGGTATGGTGCAGTTAAACCCATCCAGCTCGCGCAAGAGCCTGGGCAGCTCCCGGGACAGATCCTCCTGGTCCAGCTCGTACAGTTTGTATACTCCTTTGATGCCCACCGCTTCCATAATCCGTTCATGGATGAAGGGCGATAGGCTGTGTCCAAGGGGCTTGCCAATCAGCCCATAACGGCCAACGGTTCCGCTCAAAGACAGCCCTCCTCAACGACTTGGCAGCTCAATCTAGAAAACAGCCCGTGATCGCCCTAGGGGATCACGGGCTGCGGTTCAGCGTCTTTCTACTCAGTCATGTTTAGGAACTCTTCCACATCCACCGCGGTGAGGCTCACCGCCGCTTCCCAGAAATCTGGTTTGGTCAAGTCCACTCCCAGGTGTTTCCGGGCCAGATCTTCCACGGTCATGCATGCCGTATCCGCCAGCAGTGCACGGTACTTCTCCGCAAAGCCCGGCCCTTCCTGCTGGGCCCTGGCATAAACCCCGGAACTGAAGAGATAGCCGAAGGTATAGGGGAAGTTGTAAAACGGCGTGCGGGTTATATAAAAGTGGAGCTTGGAAGCCCAGAAATGGGGATGGTATTCTTTCAAGCAGTCCAGGAAGGCCTCCCGCTGGGCCTCAAGCATGAGCTCACTGAGCCGCTCGGCACTGACCATGCCCTTTTTGCGGGCCTCGTAAAACCTGGTTTCAAACAGAAAGCGGGAGTGAATGTCCATGAAGAAGGACACGCTGCGCCCAATCTTATCCTCCAAGAGCGCCGCCTTTTCCTCTTGGGAACCGGCGGCCTGGATTGCTCCGTCCACCACCAGCAGCTCGTTGAAGGTGGAGGCGGTTTCGGCCACGTTCATGGAGTAGCCGCGGCGGAACATGGGCTCATCCTTGAGCACATAGCCATGATAGGCATGGCCCAATTCGTGGGCTAAAGTGCCCACACTGCTCATGGTGCCCGAATAGGTCATGAACACCCTGGATTCCTTGCTCATAGGGAAGGAAGTGCAGAACGCTCCCGGGCGCTTCCCGCCTCTGTTTTCAGCCTCGACCCAGTTGCTTTCCAGGGCCTTTTGGGTAAACTGGGCCATGTCTGAGCTGAATCTGCCCAGCTGCTCCAGGACAAAGGCAGCGGCTTCGTCATAGGGAATCTGCTTGCTTGCGGCACCGAGGGGAGCATGGAGATCGTACCAGGCGATTTGATCCAGTCCCAACAGCCTAGCCTTGCGCTCTAAATACTTGACCAGATGGGGCTTGCCCCCTTCCACTGCTGCCCACATGGCGTCAAGCGTTTCCCGCTGCATGCGGTTGATCTCCAGGGGCTCCGCGAGTACATCTTCCCAACCGCGGTTTTTGTAAAGGTTTAAGCGGAAGCCGGCTAAATGGTTGAGTGCGCTGGCAAACAGATCTTCTTCATGCGACCACGCTGCCTCGTACTTCCCAAAGACGTCCCTGCGCAGCTGCGGATCGGGGTCGGACAAGAGGTTGGCCGCCTGGCCCATGGAGAGCCGCTCCGTTTTGCCTTCCCGCTGCACTTCCACGCCCATCTGACCCACTATGGTGTAATAGAGCTGGGACCAGGCGTGGTAGCCGTCCACAGCCAGATCCGTGGCCAGAGTCTCCCGCTGGGGATCCATTTTGCTTTTCGCCCGCTCCCGCCTTTCGTTTAGGTAAAACGTCAGCTCAGCCAGGCCGGGTTCCTGCAAGAGCTCCTCCCATCTGGCCTGGGGTATGCTCACCCAGAGGTGATCGATGCCGGTTTGGAGCGCGGCCAAGGAGGCGCTGATCTGCCCCAAATCACCCTCGAGCAGGCGGGCTTGGGCATCGTGCATGTTCTGAGCGGTTAAGCAGCCCACGAAAGCCGAGCATTGCCTGAGCTGCATGACGATCTCCTGCAGCTCATCCGTTAGTCGCTTAAACTGCTCCCCGTCCAAATCAGGAGTGAGCCCGCTTGCCCACTCCTGCAGCTTGGCAATGCGCTCCTTTACATTTGCCAGGCTTTGCTGCAGTTCAGGGGAAGAGCTTCCTCCTGGAAAAATGCTGTCTAAATCCCAATTCTGTCCTATTCTGCCCATGTCTTTCTCCTTTCTCAATCCACTAGTCTGAACCGGGCGGTGAAGTGCCGCAAAATGGGCGGTTCATATTCAAAGGCTACGCCCTTGATCTGATCTTTTTGGGCGCACACCTTGATCACGGAGTCGGCGATATAGCGCATATGGTTGTCCGTGTACGTCCTCCTGGGGATGGTGAGCCTGAGCAGCTCCAGATCAGCTAAGCCATCTGCACCTGTCTGGGGATCCCGGCCGTAGAGGAGCGATCCGATCTCCACAGCTCGAATGCCGCTTTCCAAGTACAAAGCCACGGCAAAGGCGTGACCTGGATACTGGGTCTTGGGCATCTCCGGCAGGATACGTCCCACGTCCACAAAGACGGCGTGCCCGCCGATGGGCGACTGCACCGGAACTCCCGCCTCTTGCAGCTGCCGGCCCAAAAGTTCCACCTGGCTGATGCGCTGGCGCAGGTAGTCTTCCTGAACAACTTCCTTGAGGCCGATGGCTAAAGCCTCCATGTCCCTTCCCGCTAAGCCTCCATAGGTTGGAAAGCCTTCATAGGGTACCACCAGAGCTTGGCAGGCACGGAACAGCTCTTCATCTTCCTTCACCGCCAGAATGCCGCCAATGTTCACCAAGCCGTCCTTTTTGGCGCTCATGGTCATGATATCGCCGTAGGAGAACATCTCTCGGACAATCTCCCGGATGCTCCTTTGGGCATAGCCCTCTTCCCGCTCCTTGATGAAGTAGGCGTTTTCTGCAAAGCGGGCGCTGTCAATAATCACGGGAATGCCATACTTCTGCCCCAAGGCATAGGCTCCCCGCATATTGGCCATGGATACGGGCTGGCCGCCCACGCTGTTGCATGTTACGGTGGTAACTATGGCAGCCACGGAATCTGGGCCGTGCTCCTGGATAAACTCTTCCATGGCCTCTAGATCGAAATTCCCCTTGAAGGGATACTCGGCAGTGGTATCCAGGGCTTCAGGGGTGATGAAGTTCACCGCCAGCGCCCCGGCCAGCTCAATATGGGCCTTGGTAGTGTCAAAATGCATATTGCCCAGAACATATTTCCCGCCCCGACGCACCAGATAGGGAATGATGATCTGCTCTGCCCCTCTGCCCTGGTGCGTGGGAAGAACAAAAGCGTAGCCCGTGATCTCCTGTACTGTCTCCTGCAGGTGGTAGAAATTGCGGCTGCCGGCGTAGGATTCATCGCCGAGCATTAGGCCCGCCCACTGCCTGTCGCTCATGGCCCCTGTGCCGCTATCTGTGAGCAGATCTATGTAAACCTGATCACTGCGCAATAAAAACGGGTTATACCCCGCTTCAGCAATGCACTTTTCCCTTTCGCGTCGATCCAAGAGGGTTATGGGCTCCACCATCTTGATCTTAAACGGCTCCGGTTGATACATCCAACTGCAACTCCCTTCCGGTTCCCCAGACTTGTTCCATTCTTATTAACACTATTACGATTTCTTAACTGGAATCCCTTTCAGAAGATGGTAAAGTTTTGCTTGCCTCCAGCTTGCAACCGTGCTATATTGATAAAAGGTGTATTAAGACTGTGCAAAAGAAAGGAGGCATCAGAGCATGAAATCCCTGAGAATCTTGTGGAATCACATGGAACACAATCGACTGCTGTACCTAGGGGCAATCCTGTCCGTAGCCTTGGCAGCCCTGGCCACCATCTCTGGACCGTTAGTGATTCGCATCACCATCGACTCGGTCATTGGAGATCAGCCGGTCGCGGCACCGCCATTGATACGCCACTTCGTGGAAGGAATAGGCCAAAGATTTTGGGTCCCTGGGATAGTGTTGATTGTCATCACAGCATTCCGGGGGCTTTTTATGTTCTTAAGGGGCAGGCTTGCCGCCCAAGCCAGTGAGGGCATTGCCAAGAACATTCGTGACCGCGCTTACGATCACATTCAGCGTCTACCGTACCAATACCATAAGGAAGCGGATACGGGGGATCTCGTGCAAAGATGCACCTCGGACATTGATACCATCCGCCGCTTCCTAGGCGTACAGCTGGTGGAAGTGGGGAACTCTTTGTCCCTGGTACTGCTGATCAGCACCATCATGTTCCGCGCCGATGTGCGCATGGCCCTCATCTCCATGTTGGTAGTGCCCATTTTGTTCATTTCCGCGACGGTGTTTTTCCGCAAAGTGAGGGCAGCCTTCCGGGAAGTGGATGAAACGGAGGCGGAGCTCACCTCGGTGCTCCAGGAGAATCTCACGGGCATCCGGGTGGTTCGGGCATTTGCCAACCAAGAGTATGAGATCAAGCGCTTTTTGGCCAAAAACGAAGTGCACCGGGATAAGGTTTACCATTTGATCTGGCTTTTGGCCTGCTATTGGGGTTCCAGTGACTTCCTGGCCTTTTTCCAGATCGGTTTGTCCCTGGTGGCCGGCGCCTATTTCACCGCCCGGGGGGAGATCACCATCGGCACCATGGTGTTGTTCAGCACCTATACTGGGATGCTGCTCTGGCCGGTACGCCACCTGGGACGCCTCCTCACGGACATGGGTAAGGCCTTGGTGGCCGCGGAACGGCTCCAGGAAGTTTTTGACGAACCCCAGGAAGTGCTGTTCGAGAACCACGAGCAGCCGCCCATTCGGGGCCAGATCGTGTTTGACAACGTCTCCTTCGGCTATGAGCCGGGGCAACCTGTATTGAAGAACGTGAGCTTTTCCGTGGAGCCAGGGCAGACCGTGGGCATTTTGGGCCACACCGGGTCTGGCAAAAGCTCCCTGGTTCAGCTCCTGGCCCGCCTCTACGACTATGAACAGGGGTCCATCAAGGTGGACGGCGTGGAGCTCAAGGAGATCGATCGGCGCTGGATCCGCAAGCACGTGGCCGTTGTCCCCCAGGAACCTTTCCTGTTCGCGAAGACGATCAGGGAGAACATCACCCTGGCCAGCGGCGATGTGCCCGACGATGAGCTTTATGCCATCTGTCAAGAGGCGGCCATTCACGACGTGATCTTGACCTTTGAAAAGGGCTATGAAACCTTGGTGGGCGAAAGGGGTATCTCCCTCTCGGGAGGCCAGAAGCAGCGCGTGGCCATGGCCCGGGCGCTGATCACCAACAGCCCAGTCCTGATCTTCGACGATTCCCTGAGTGCAGTGGATACCGAGACGGAGCTGGCCATCCGGGGCGCACTGAAAAAGCGGGCCCAAACTGCCACCACCTTCCTCATTTCCCATCGGGTTTCCAGTTTGTCCAGCGCCGATCTGATCTTGGTGCTGGAAGACGGGGAAATCGTGGAACGGGGAACCCATGATGAACTTATGGCCCTAAATGGAAACTACAGACGGATTTGGGACATCCAGAACCGCCTGGAAGCTGAACTTGTTGCACAGGAAGTAGGTGAGTAAATTGCAGCCTGAGTGGCATGAGGAAGTCCATGCCGAAAAAATAGACTTGGGGCTCTGGCGCCAGATCCTGCATCTGGCCCGCCCCTACAAACGTTACATCTCCCTATCCATTTTGAGTACCGTGGCGCTGGCGGCGGGCGACGCCGCCTTCCCCTACATGACCAGAATCGCCCTGGACCGCTTTGTGGTCCCCCAAAACACGGAAGGACTGGGCTGGTTTGCCGCCGCCTTTGCCTTTTTGGTGGTGTTCCAGTCCTTCAACGTGTACCTGTTCATCTCCATGGCCGGGAAAGTGGAGTCGGGCCTGACCTACACCATCCGCAATGAGGGTTTCACCCACTTGCAGAGGCTGTCTTTCTCCTTTTACGACAAGCGGGCCACGGGATGGCTTTTGGCCAGGCTGACCAGTGACGCCAACCGGCTGGGTGAAATCGTATCCTGGAGCTTGATCGACCTTTTATGGGGCGCGGCGGCCATGGTGCTTTACTCCATTGTCATGTTCCTTCTGAACTGGCGCCTGGCCCTCTTGGTCATGGTGGTCATGCCTCCCTTGACCCTGGCCAGCATCTATTTCCAGCGGCAGATCCTCCGGGCTTACCGAGAAGTGCGCCGCCTCAACTCCAGGATCACGGGGGCGTTCAGCGAAGGGATTATGGGTGCCGCCACTACCAAGATCCTCAGCCGGGAGGAAAAGAACCTGGAAGAGTTCGAGCTGCTTACCAGAAGCCAACGGGCCACCAGCATCAGGGCGGCCACCTTTTCCTCACTGTTTATGCCCATTGTGCTGGTGCTTTCCAGTGTGGGCACTGCCCTCACCCTTTGGCGGGGCGGCTCGGGAGTGGCCTTAGGTACCATCAGCTACGGTGTCCTGGCCGCTTTCATCTCCTACGCAGCCCAGTTCTTTGAGCCTGTGCGGGAGATCGCCAGGATCTTTGCGGAGCTGCAAATGGCCCACGCGGCCGCGGAACGGGTAATCGGCCTGCTGAACACCGTGCCCGAAATCCAGGACAAACCGGGGCTGAAGGGCGACTGGCCCAAACTGCGGGGCGGCATCCGCTTTGAAAACGTCTCCTTCGCCTACAACCCCCAGGAGCCGGTGCTGGAAGAGTTCAGCCTGGAGATCCAGCCTGGACAGGTGGTGGCCCTGGTTGGTGAAACGGGCTCTGGTAAGAGCACCATCGTCAACCTGGCCTGCAGGTTTTACGAACCCACTAAGGGTAGAATCCTCATCGATGGAGTGGATTACCGGGAAAGGCCCCTGGCCTGGCTCCAGAGCAATCTGGGCTGCGTGCTCCAGCACCCCCACCTCTTCTCCGGAACTATCAGGGAAAACATCCGCTACGGCAAGCTCGACGCCACGGATGAAGAGGTGGAACGGGCGGCGAAACTGGTTAACGCCCATGAGTTCATCATGCGGCTGCCCAAGGGCTACGATACTGAAGTGGGTGAAGGCGGAGGGCTGCTCTCCACCGGGCAGAAGCAGTTGATCTCCTTTGCCCGGGCCATCTTGGCCGATCCAGCCATTTTCATCCTGGACGAAGCGACATCCTCCATTGACACGGAGACGGAACAGCTGATTCAAGAGGCCATGGAGACTGTGCTCAAGGGGCGTACCAGCTTTGTCATCGCCCACCGCCTGTCCACAGTGCGCTTTGCCGATGTGATCCTGGTGATCCGCAACGGCAAAGTGCTGGAACAGGGCACCCATGAAGAGCTGCTCAGGGCCAAGGGGTACTACCACCGCCTCTACACCAATCAGTTCCTGGAAAACTAAGCAGTATGCAGACAGGCTCAGGTTCACACCTGAGCCTGTTTCGTTTGGGTACCAATTCCTGTGCCCTGCCCTTCCGGGTTGTGCCGGAGGTAAAAGAGCAGGCCCAGGACACCAAGGGCCGCGACCGCCAGCCAAAACAGACTGAAGGACCGGGCGGCGAGAAAGGAGAAGCCGAAAGATCCCAGCACCACGCCTAGATCAAAGGCATTGGCGAAAAAGGCCAAGTCATTGGCGGCATCCACCTCGTTAATGCTGTAGCCTGGAACCATGGCCAAAAGGACGGCGTTCACAGTGCCCAGCCCCAAGCCCGCGGTCACCCCAGCCAGGGCCAAGACCACCGCGCCGTTGAGGACGGACAAGAAGACCATGCCCAGGATCAGCAGGCAGAACCCGGGAACGATGAGCACGGTGCGGCTAAGCCTGTCGGAGAGGGCCCCGGCCGCGGCGCCGCCCGCGGTGAAGGTTAGGGCGTAGAGGGCAAAGAACAGGCTTCCATTACCCAAGCCCACCGCCGCGGCGTGGAGGGCCAGCATGGCGGATGTTGCGCCCAACACCGCCGCTCCCGCCACCATGGTGCCGCAGACGATCATGAGTCTGCGGTTTTTCCACGGCGAATGGGGCTGGTATCTGCGGCCCATGCCCGGCTTGGCACCGACCGGACCACGACCGACGGCGAAGCCCAGCGCGGCCGCGAGCCCCGCCACCAAAGCCGCTCCCCCAAAAAGGGCCTTATAGCCAAAACCCTCAGCCAAAAAGCTTCCCAAGAGGGGGCCTGCGGTCATACCCACACCGATCATGGCAGCATACACGCCAAAGAAAAAACCCCGATTAGCGGGGGTAGTCTGCTCAGCCATGAGCCCCTGGCTGCCCGTGACGTACCCGGCCAAGCCGATGCTCTGAAGGAGGCGCACCAGGGCTAAAAAGCCGAACCCCCAAAAGGGGAAGTACAAAAGGATGACCAGGGTGGCTACTATCAACCCCAAACGGAGCACCAACAGATTCGAACGCCGGGTGCTCATTTTCCCAAAAAAACTCTTGGCGACGATGGAGCCCAGGGGAATCAGCCCCACCAGCAGGCCTACTAACACTTCATCGCCGCCCCGCTCTGCGATATAGATGGGGAAGGTGGGGACAAACATCTGGTTCATGGTGTGGTAGAGCACGGTGATGAGTAGTACTAGGATTACATCTCTATGTTTGGCCATGTGATCTCTCCGCTCGCAAAGTGCTTCTCTCTACAAGACAAACAGAAATATCATTAAAAAATGCAGCAGCGTCCCTAAGCCCACGAAAATATGGAAGACCTCGTGGAAACCAAAGCGCTCAGGGACGAAGTTGAAGATTTTGGTGGCGTAGATCACTGCCCCCACTGTATAGGCCAGGCCGCCGGCCACCATGAGTACCAGGGCCGGCTTGGCTAGACTATGCACCAGCTGTCCAAAGGGGATCACCGCTAACCAGCCCAGAATCAAGTAGAAGGCGGCCGTGAGCACGCGGGGTAGATCAACCAACCACACCTTCATCACCGCCCCTATGGAGGACAGCACCCAGATGACGGCTAGCATAATCCAGCGCCAGAGCCCTTCCAAGCCGTAGTACAGCACCGGCGTGTACGTGCCGGCGATCAACAAGTAGATGGAGATGTGGTCCAGCTTGCGCAGGATCTTCTCCTTCTGGGGTGTGGTCCGCACCCAGTGATAAAGGGTGCTGGCTCCATAGAGCAGCACAATGCTCAGGCCAAAGATGGCACCCACCGCAACTCCGGAGGTGGTGCCCCAGCCTTTCCAGACCAGTAAACCTAAACCGATCAAACCTGCCAGGAACATCACAAAATGCGTCAGGGCATTTACCGGTTCCTTAATCTTCTTCACTGCTCGATCTCCTTCAGCCCTTAAGGGCACTCAATTGGTTCTATGTTCCCCTCCCCGCAGGAAAATCCTCCTTTAAGCCCCTTTAGGGAGGACAAATCCCCTTTACTTGCGAATACTAATCGCAAACCACCGAAGGAGGACTGTTCCATGCAAGGTCTGGACGTAATTCTCTGGGTACAGGAACACGGGAATAGTGCCCTGACAGCCTTTTTCCGGGCTGTGACCAACCTAGGTTCCGTGGAGTTTTACATGCTGGCCATCCCCCTCATTTACTGGTTGGTGGACAAGCACTTCGGCTTGCGCTTTTCTGTTTTCTTCATTTTCTCCGCCTATCTCAACTCCGGGCTGAAGCATATTTTCCGCACGGAACGGCCGCCCAGGGAACTGCGCTTGGTAACCCAAGAAGGGTACTCCTTTCCCAGCGGCCACGCCCAAGGCAGCACTGCCTTCTGGGGATTTTTGGCCCTGAAACTGAAGACTCCCCTGGCCTATGTGGGAGCGGCTGTGCTCATCTTTTTGATCAGTTTTTCCCGTATCTACCTGGCAGTACACTGGCCCATTGACGTCTTGGGAGGGGTAGCCATAGGCCTCTTGCTCCTTGTGGCCTACTCTCCCTTGGCCCAGATCGATCTGCTCAAAATCAGGCTCCGCACCTGGATTGTGGGCTCGATCATCGCCGCGGCCATCCTCTACCTGCTGCACCCCGCTGGCGATGGGCCGCTAACCGTAGGCTTTCTCTTGGGCGCCCTCATCGGCTACCGTCTAGAGCTGCTCTATATCCAATTCAAAGAAGAGGCCGCGCCTTTGCAAAACCTGATCAAGGCTGTATTGGGCCTGGCCGTGCTTTTCCTGCTGAAAGAGGCTCTGAAGCCGGTGGTGGGCTGGCTGCCCGAAGGCTTCAGCGTGGTAGTGCGCTACTGTCTGCTGGGCCTGTGGGCGACCTTAGGCGCACCCTTCGTCTTTACGAAACTGGGTTTGTATAAAAAAGGACACAGGACCGTTGTTCCCCACTGAACTGGAAAGTGAGTGATGGCCATCTCGAAACTCTACTACTCTCAACCGCGCCTGCGGGAGCTGGAAACGCGCATTGTATCCCAGCGTGAGCAAGGCGATAAACACCTGGTGGTGCTGGCAGAGACCATCTTCTATCCCACTGGGGGCGGCCAGCCCCATGATTTGGGAACCATCAATGGTGTTCCCCTGCTGGATGTTTTTGAAGAAGGGGGGACGGTTTACCACGTCCTGCCCCAGCCCCTGACAGGCGGTGAAGCCTTCGCTGTGCTTAACTGGGAGCGCCGCTTCGACCACATGCAGCAGCACAGCGGGCAGCACCTGTTCTCCGCGGTATTTCAGGATGAGTACGGCTACAAAACAGAAAGCTTTCATTTGGGCGAGGAGTACTGCAGCATCGACATCACCGCTCCCCTCCTCTCCCCTGAGGAACAGCTGGGTGCAGAAAAGCGCGCCAATGAACTGATCCTGGAGGATCTGCCCGTGTCCACCTATACACTGCAGCCAGAGGAGTTTGACTCGGTTCCCCTGCGCAAGGTCCCTGACCTGCCAGGCCCCCTGCGCATTGTGGAAATCCAAGGTTTCGACTACTCCCCCTGCTCAGGGACGCATGTGGAAAGGACAGGTCAGATTGGGCTGCTCAAGTTGCTCAAAGCCGAGAAGTACAAGGGCATGACCAGGGTGTACTTCCTCTGCGGCCAGCGGGCTTGGGAGGATTACCGGCGCAAGCACGAAATCTGCACCAGCCTAGTGAGTCTGCTTGCCGTCCCCGAAGCGGAGCTGGAGGAAAGAATCAGAAGCGAGCTGGAACGCAAGAAGGAAACGGAGAAACTGCTGGAAGAGCTCACCGCGGAGCTGATCCAATTCCGGGCGCAAAAGCTGGTAAGTGAAGGCCAGAGCCCCTATTACCTCGAGCTGCCCGGGATCAGCGTGGCAGAAGCCCAACAGCTGGCCAGAGCCATGCTCAACCTCACACCAGGAGCGGTAGTGATCAACCTGGGTGAACGGTTGGTGCTCACCCACAACCTGCCCCAAGGGCCCCACCTAGGACAGTTGGTGAAGGAACAGGCCCAGCCCCTAGGCGGCCGGGGCGGCGGCAGCCCCACCGCGGCCCAAGTTTTCTTTGCCCATCCCCACCAGCTGCAGCAGTTCCTAGCCCTTTTACCCAGGGAGATTTGGGAAAAGACGGCTGAATAGTCTTGAAATGACGTTAGATGACGGAATTTGTCGGCAGGGAAAATTAGCCAATTATCGAATAGCCCCTTAGTGAACTTTGGCACAAAAGGGGCTGTTCTCATGTCAGCATGGGTTGGGGTATTTGCCAAGCTCTTCTTCCTGCAGTTCGTGCAGACTTTTGGAGCTCTGCGCCTGCTGGGGCGGGCAGCACCGGGATGGAGAATCGCTGCCTTTGCCGGGCTCCAGAGCCTATCCATCCTCTTCCTTCGCCACACTTTTCCCCTGCTTGAGCTGAGTTTCCTGCTCATGTCCGTTACTCATCTCGCCTGTTTCATCTGGGTCTTTGAGGTGGACCTCTTCCCAGATGCCCTGTTTGCCTACCTCACTCCCCTATCCCTCTACGCCTTGGGGAACTGCGTTTTTCCGCCCTTATTTGCACACTACTTCCCCCAGCTTCTAGAGGGTTCGTGGTCGGCCAAATTGCTTGGCCCCTCCGGCGAGTACACGGCCTTCCTGCCCAGTCTAATGCTGACCTCCTTCTTCCTCGTTGCCCCTAAACCGGGCGACACTAGGCAGGAAGCCCATACCCATGCTTCCAGCCTTGGCTTCGGCTGGGCCATTATCTTGTTGAGCATCGCGGTCTCCTGTCATGAGACCATTGCCGTCCTCAAATCTGCCGCCAATCCGGGGCGCACCTATCTGCTCCTCCTGGGCATACGCCTGGTGGTCCTCCCGGTGCTCATCGTCATGGTCTACCAGTATTCACAAAAGGAGCGTAAAAGTGAAAAGGTGCTCCAATACCACCTCAAGCGGAGCACAGTGCAGGAAGCCGCGCTGAGAACCCTCAGGGAAGAGCGCCACGATCTCCTCAATGAACTGACCCTCATTTCCACCTACGTTCAGATGGGCAAAGCAGAAGAAGCTCTGCTCAGTATTGCTTACAGCGCCGCCAAGCTTTCGGACCGCCACAATTACCCCACCCTGCCCGCCGATGCCTGGGAGACGATCCTCCAAGTCAAACAGGCAGAGGCCCAGCGCTTAGGTGTGGATTTTGCCGTGAATCTGCAGGCGGAACCCCCCAGCGACTTCCACGAACAGCGGCTGCTGCCCAAAGTGATGATGAACTTGGTGGATAACGCGTTTGCCGCGGTGGCCTACCAGGACAAAGGGGTGGTGAGACTCACCTGGTCCGCTGATGACCAGGGTCGCCGCCTGCTCAAGGTGAGCAACAACGGCCCGGAGATCAACTCCCTGGACGGGAAACGGATCTTCCGCGCCGGAGTGACCTCCAAGAAGGACCCTTCAGGCAACCATGGCTGGGGCCTGGTCATCTGCAAGCACATAGCAGAAGAGCTGGGAGGCACCATCGCCTTCACCAGCTCACCAGACCTTACAACCTTCACTCTAACCCTCCCTCCCGCCTCAGCACGGAAGCAGGAAGCGCGTTCCGCTACTTAGGACGGTAAGGAACCAGCTCTTCTCGGCCTTTGCAGATCACGCCCCCGGGTATGTAACCCCGCACTGAGGTCAGGGGATAGATCAGGCTCCCTGCCCCCACCAGCGTGCCGGGGTTTAGCACTGCGTTGCAGCCCACTTCCACCCCATCGCCCACGATGGCGCCCAGTTTGCGCAGGCCTGTTTCTATAACTGTGTCGCCGATCCTCACCTTCACCGGCTCCTTGGTGGACTTAAAATTAGACACGATGCAGCCCGCACCCAAATGGGCACCCCGGCCCAAGATGGAATCGCCCACGTAGTTAAAGTGGGGAAGCTGAACACGGGAGAATAAAATAGCCTGCTTCACTTCGCTGGAGTTGCCCAAGACGACTCCGTCCCCGGCAATGACATTACCCCGCACAAAGGCACCGGGACGGATTTCGCAGTCCCTGCCGAAAACCGCCGGGCCGTAAAAACGGGCGGTATCGGCCACGGTGGTCCCTTCACCAACCCAAACCCCGGGCGCGATCTCCCGATAGGAGGAGCGGTTGTCCTCCACCAACCTTTCTAGGAGAGCAGCAATGCGGGGAAGCACTTCCCAAGGATACTGGACATTTCTAAACAAGTCCGGTACTGGACAGCCTTCCATGCTGAAAAACTCTTCTAGCTTGAGCACCTGCAACACCCCTCATTTTAGTTGCTGCGGCTGAAGAGGGATCCGATCCACACCCCGCAGGCAAAGAGCAGAAGGCAAAGCATCCACTCCAGACCCCAGCGGGGAAAGCCGGGAAAAGCCGCGGCCAGCGAACCCAACATCAACCCCAGAATGGCATAGTAGATCTGACCGTACTTCCGCTCAAACAGCCAGTTCATGGCTTTGGAAACCAGCACCAAGCCGGGCACAAACCCCAAGGCTGCCGGGAGTAGGATGGCCAAATCGAGCTGGGCTACTGCGCCCAGCAGCTCTTCGTAGATCCCCAAGGCCAGAAGCAGCATGGAAACGCTGAGACCCGGCACCACCATGGAGGCCCCGACGATGCCTCCCTTGATGGCCTGACCGAACAGACCGAGCTGCGCCCATCTGGGCCCCTCCGCGGCCGGCAGCCCGCTCACAACCAGCAACAGGGCAAAGCCTAAAAGCAGGCTCAGGCCGTGGGAGACCCCGAAACTCTGGGCATTGGCTAGGCGGAAAACTGACGGCAAACCCGCCAAAACCAAACCGAAGAAAAAATAGACGGTGGGCAGGGGGTAGCGGGCAAAGAGAAACTGGAGAACTCTGCTCAAGAGCAGCACACAGGCGGCTGCTCCCAGCCCCAGCGGTATAAACAGCTTAAGATGCCGGCGCCAATTCTCCAGGGGCTTGGCAATGGCGGCCACGATGGGTTCATACAGCCCCAAGACCATGGCCAAGACGCCGCCGCTCACGCCGGGCACAATCATGGCCAGACCGAGCAGGAAACCGCTGCCCACGTTGTACCAAAACCCCCGTTCCTTACTCACGTTCCAGGACTCCTTCCAAACCCTGCCGATCCTTGATGATGATGCGCCGCTGGCCAATCTGCTCGATCCAGCCCTGGGCCTCAAAGGACGACAGCTTGCGGCTCAGTGTTTCGCTGGTCATCCCCATCTGGGACGCCAGATCCCTTTTGCTCATGGCCAGTTCGATCTCCCTTCCCCCTTTGCTCAGATCCAAGAGGGCCTGGGCCAGGCGCCGTTCCACAGAATGGAGGCTGATCTCCTCCAGCAGCTGCTCGGTTCTCTCCAGCCGCCGACTCAGCTCTTCCAGCACCTTGAAGGCAATGCTGGGGTACTTGCCCAGCAGCTCCTTTAGGGGAGCTGCTTCAATGATGCACATGGTAACCGGTTCCAAAGCCTCGGCGTAATGCTGCATGGGTGAAGGGCTGAACAGGGACAGTTCTCCCAAGAAACCACCGGGTTCGATTAGGCGCAGTACCTGCTCTTTGCCCGTATCGCTCAGGCGGTACACCTTCACCATACCGGAATGGATCACAAACAAGCTGTGCACTTCATCGCCCATGGCATAGATCAACTCGCCCTTGCCCACGTCCTTCTGACGGGTAATCTGGGCCACTTCCTGCTTCTCCTGGGCATTCAGACTGTGGAAGATGGGGACCCGATCAATACAGGTAGTTGTCTCGCCGTGGCAGTAGCACTTCATCTCACTTTACCCTTCCCTCTTCAGATCATAGACCTGGCCAATGGGCAGGGAGAACATAAAGCCTACACTGGGGTGCTCCGCGTCGGACAGCACATCCCGCACCGCCTCCACGGCCCTTTCCACAAGTTCCTCACTCTCAAGGACAGTAAAAATGGTTTTGTTATAAGGCCGGGCTCCTTCCAGCAGAGCTTTAAGGGAGCCGAAGAGGGGGTAATCCCGGCCGCGGCTGCTCACCAAGGCACTGGCCATACCCTGGCTGTCTACGATGGTGGCTCCCTGCACTCCCACATCCACAAAGCGGGCCAAAATCTCATCGAGGTAATCAGTATCGTTCAACACCAAGAACAAGGCAAACATGGCCTTCCTCCTTTTAGCCAATCAGTTGTCGCCCCAGGCCACCCACTTCTTCAGCCTTGCGAAACGCCCTTCTGGCAATACCGGGGCCAAGCACTTCAAAGAGCAGCACACTAAGCACCATGATGGCGGTAAAGGCTGCGCTGTATTGGGGCAGCTGACGCCGCACCATAACTGCCAGGGCGATGGAGATGGCCCCCTGGGGCAGGAGCGTTAACCCCAGGTACTTCTGGACACTGGGTTCCGCCTGCACAGCCCAGGCGCCTGCCCAGGAGCCCAGGACCTTGCCTACTGCCCTGGCCAGGATATAGGCTGCCGCTACCCCCAGCAGGCTGGGCAATCCAGCCAGTTCTAAGCTGGCCCCCACCAGGGCAAAGAAGAGCAGGTAAACGGGGGGCGTAAAGCTGTTGAGGCAGAGAATGATCCGGTTAGAAATCCGGCTTACATTAGCCAACATAAGTCCTAGCGCGATATTGGCCAAAAGCGGCGAAAAGCTGAGCATGTACGCGGAACCGGTGCACACCAGGATCAGCGCCAGACTCATGATCAAAAGCTCGTCCGTATCCCCCGCCTTCTTGCCCAAGAAGGCCAAAGCGACACCGAAGATTGCCCCCAACATGAGGCTGCCCCCAATTTCCACTAGGGGCTGACTTACCACCTGCCACGAGCTCAATGCACCGCCCTGGGCAGCAAGATGCGTTTTGGCCAGGGAAAGGGCTATACCGAAGAGGACCACTCCCAGCACCCCGTCCAGTGCAGCCACGGGAAGTAGTGTGCTGGCCACCGGGCCGCGGGCGCGGTACTGACGCATGATCATGAGGGCCGCCGTGGGTGCAGTTCCCACTGCAGCGGCGGCCATGAGCATGCTGAATACCAAATCCTGCTTAAAGACGAAGTACAGAATGGCAAACACAACAAAAACGGCCCCCGCCACCTCCCCGAGGGTGATGACTAAAAAGGACCTACCTAAGTCTTTCAGATCTCTAAATACGAGCTCGCTGCCGAGCTTAAAGGCCACCACAGCCAAGGCCACCTCGCCCGCGATGAGCAAAGCAGCCAAGTCTGCACTGGAAATCAGGCGGAGCAGCGAAGGCCCAAGGAGAAGGCCGGCCAGGAGATAGCCGAGCAGCTTGGAAAGGCGCACGGACTTGGCTAGCTTACCCGCGACACAGCCCGCCAGGGTGATCACTGCCGCTTTAAAGAGCAGTTCCACAGCCGTTCCCCCTTTCGCCCCTCCAGTAATGCCGATCCAAATATAGCATATCGGGGCAGTCTTTGTCAAAGAACTCGAAGCCCAACAGACCCAACAGACCACTCAATTTGGAGCTGGGCACGCTCCTTTAGCTTAACTTGCACGTTCCAGTGGCGTTGCGCCTCCTCAACTTCCTCCATGAAGTCGGCCGACCCTTTTGAGGCATGCACAAATCGTAAACTCCGCTGTTTGTCTACGTTTTCCGACTGTCCAGGCCCCATTCATCCTCGGTTAGGCTCGTTGCTTACTCATCACTGATTTTGAACTGTTCCACGAGTTCCTTCAGCCTTGCTCCCATAGTCTGGAGAACTTGAGCGGAATTAGCAACTTCCTGCATAGATGCTGCCTGCTCTTCAGTGGCGCTTGCTATCTCGTGTCCCCCGCTGTTGATTTGGTCCAATCCCCCTGTAAACGCCTTGACTTCCCGCTGAATTTCCTCAACCGCCCTTAAAATGCTGCCGAGAATCTCACTGCTTTGGTTGACGTTCTCGAGTGCGGTTTCTGCCTGCGTGGAACCGTCATTCATGCCTCGCACAATGGCTGCAATTCCGCTTTGAATCTGCCGAATCAACTGTTCGATACTCTTGGTGGCCGCAGAGGCTTCTTCGGCGAGTTTTCGGACTTCCTCGGCTACTACTGCGAACCCTCGCCCGTGTTCTCCAGCGCGAGCGGCTTCGATGGCGGCGTTGAGGGCTAGCAGGTTTGTCTGTTCAGCTATGGCACCGATGGTATTCACAATATTTCCTATCTCACCGGAAAGCGCCCCGAGATCGGCAACATCACGGGCCAAGCTCTGTGTGTTACCGCGCAGCGTTTGCATTTGACGGACCATGTTTGCTATAGCCTCGGTTCCAGAAGCAGCCTGGCGCGACACACCGTGGACGGCTTCGTTCACCTCCTGGGCGCTCCGGTTCATCGTATCAAGAGTTGCCGAGAATGCATTTGTGGTGCTGGCCACTTCTTCCACTGAAGCACTGACCTCTTGTGCAGTGGCCGCCAACCTTTCACTGGTCTGCACCAAGTTCGCCGTGGAACTTGTGATGAGCCCAAGCATTTCTTTCATGTTGTTCATCGTTCGGTTCACTGCCTGGGCCACTGAACCGATCTCGTCTTTTGAACTGACTTCTGCAGAAAGAGTCAGATCTCCCAAGGATGCCGCCTCTATCACATCCTGTACCCTTTGTAGAGGCTGTGCGATCTGACGCGCCAATAAAACGGCTCCGAGAACGCCTACAACTAAGCAGGCTGATGCGGCTAAAGCGAAAAAGATGCGTAGATCCCGTACGTCACCCATTACATCGGCTTCCATTGCGCCTACTCCGATCATCCAGCCGGTGGACTTGGCAGGAGCAAAACCGACTATACGGTGCGTTCCATCCAGGTTGTAGCGAACGACACCTGTGTTCCCCACACCTAACTTTTTGATAGCTGCCCCCGCTTCGGCCAGGTTTGCTTGATCGGTGAAGAGGTTGCGCTGATCCAAAACGTATTGCCTGTTAGGATGTGCGAATAGTGTTCCGTCAGAATTTAGGATGATCGCCCAACCACGTTCGCCAAAACCCAGCCTGTCGGTAATTTCGGTTAGCGCCGTTCCATCTCGTCGTCCTATGAGAGCACCAACGATCTTTCCATTGTCTGCTATGGGGACGGCATACATCAACACCAGACTGTTGTCCACTCTGCTTACCAATAGGTCTGAAATGGCAGGCTTCCCTGCTAGGGCCCTTAGGACGTAATCGCGGTCGCTAAGGTTGGCCGTGGTCCCATCGGTATACCGTGCCTGACCGGTCAAATCGACCACCCCTAAAGCTAGGTACAAACCCACTCTATCTACTTCCGACTGGAGGACTGGCCTTTGTACAGTCCAATCCATGCTGCTTATTTCCGGTCGAGCTGCAATTGCTTGCAGTGCTGTTAGTTGCACTTGAAATCTTGTCTCTAGATACTCGACCGCTTCCTCGGCTTGCATGATCAGAGCTTGTTCTACCTGCTTAATCACGGCCGAGGAACCGCGGTAGTAGGCCAATATCCCGAGGGCCGCACTGATTATGAGCACCAAAACTCCCACAAACGCACCTATTCTCAAGGCAATGCCTTTTCTCAATTTATGCACCCGCCTCTATCTAGAATGTCAGCACTTAGCGATCGGCTATTGCTGTTCTTCTCACTTCCACCACCGCGGCGAATCCACGCCAATCGAGTGATGTCAGCCTTGGAGACTTATCTTTCCCCGACTTAAGGCGTCAACGAACACTTTCACAATCTCAGGATCAAACTGTGTTCCGGCCCCCTTCTGCAACTCTTCCAGTGCTTGCCTTTCTGAAAGCGCGTTCTTGTAAGGTCTCTTGCTGACCATAGCATCGTAAGCATCAGCAAGTGCAGCGATCCTCGATTGGATTGGTATTTCATCTCCGCGCAGTCCGTGGGGATAGCCGAAACCATCCCACCTTTCGTGGTGTCCTAATATATAGGCCGCTATGTCCGCCAAACCTGGCACGGCGCTCAACAGCCTAAATCCAACCACCGGGTGGCGCATGATCTCCTGCCACTCGATATCTGTTAGTGGCCCAGCTTTGTTTAGAACTTGCTTACATATGGCTATTTTCCCTATATCATGAAATAATCCAGCCTGCCCTAACCTGTCTAATTCGCACTTAGGGAATCCTAACTCACGACCAATCTGTTGACATAGAAGGCTTGTCCGCTTAGCATGTGCTTCTTCCCAGGGTATGACCCGCCACAAGGCCGACATCAGATCCTGAATGGTGTTTTGACTGATTCGGAGATCTTGGAACAGCTTCTGGCGGCTCAAGTGGTCTTCTGCCCGTTGAAGCACCTCTTCAGTCTTTTCATCAGGCCGCCTCTTAGCCGCCCAACCTATAGTCACGACAATGGGCAGGCAGCCTATATAATTCACCTGTACAGTCCTCTTGAGCTGCCATGACCATTCTTCCGCGCCACGCTCGTCGCTGTTAGGAAAGACACCGAGAAACCCACGTTCTCCCCACCGCAACAGCAGCGCATCATCTGGGAAAAGGCCTTTCAGCATCAGAACAACTTCTTGAAAGGCCTGATCGCTGACCACAGACCCAAACACGTCCCTAGTAAGCTCAATGCCACACACGTCTATGCGCACAATGGAAAGCAAACGATAGGCTTCAAACTCACCTTGTCTCCGCTCCCAATACAGTCTATTGGGCAGGTTTGTCATTTCATCACAGTAGGCTGATTGCTTTGTTTCAGGCAACTGCTTGTTCTGATGGGAGTTATCGCGGAACATAAAGACGGCTCCCGTGATCTTGCCAGCCCGATCCTTAAGTGGCGCCACCCTACCTAACACAGTTATTTGGTTGCCGTGTCTTGTTACCAACGTACAGGCGGGGAGCTCGATGGTCCTACCTGAGCTGATCGCTCCTTCTAGGCAGTCAGCAAATGATTCCCTGTTCTCCCCAGGTATGAAGTCTAGCAGCCGGGCAGCGTTTTTCCCTAAGGCTTCTGTACGGGACCAACCGATCATCTCTTGAGCGGCCGTGTTCACTACTTCTATGCGCCCCCCCAGATCCGTTGCTATTACTCCTTCAGGTAATGATGACAACGTTGATTTCAGGCGTTCAACTGCATGAACGTACCGTCTAGCCCTCAAGTGTCTTTTCAGACCTCGCAGTTGATGGGAAAACCTGCCCCTGAAGCCATGCTTTTGACCAATATTCAGCACCAGAGCCGCTGCCAGTACCCCGACAGTCGGCAGCAGCAAGAAGGTTCGAACCCCAAACCCCCACGTCATTGCACTGGTTCCTCCACTTGTGTCACAATGTATTTTCTGGTGCCACATGCACCAGTAGGAGTGAACTCACTCTCCTCGTCTACAGTTTAACTTCAGCCCTCTTTGCAGTACTTCCGGCCTCTTGCCCAATGTTCGCTTGGCCAAGACATCTCTCACCCTCCACTGGGTTGTTGTTGCAACCGTTGCACAGGCAACTAAATCGCAAAAAAAGACGGCTATTTGGGTTCAGTCCTCGATTTGGCAATAGGGCCACAAGAACCTTGTCTCTTGAGCTCAAAAACCACCTCCCGAGCCACTTCCAGCAGGTTCTTAACTGAATCGCGCTCACTCCTCAACACACATCGGCACTTACTCGGCCTGTTAAAGAGCCGCCCCAGGACGTCCTGTCCCCGATTCGTAGGCTGAAAGCAGACATAATACGACTCTTTGGATCCAATTTCCTCCACCAAGCCATCCTGTTCTAGACACTTGACGACCCTCTCTAACTCCTTTTTGCTGTGAGTTGTTGCGCTGGCCAAATCAGCGAGGGTCACCGAATTTGATGTACTAGTCAGCCACAGCACCTGCAGTTCAAGGGGTGACAGGCCTGCAAACGATGCGCAGCGGCAGAAACAGCGTTCCAACTCATGATGCAAAAGGTTGTGCCAGAAGAACAACTCGAAAATATCCTCACAGGGCACCTCGACAGATCCTCCCACCATCAGCGGCTTGTTTGCTCCCTAAGGTCATCGATCAACTTAACTGCACAAGCAGGCAAATTTCCCATTTGCTGGACCTTGCTTACATAGTCATCGCCATACACATACTTCACCAGTTTAAAAGCGGTGCGGGCGAAAGCGGTTCGCTCGTCTTCGTTCAGCGCTAAGAAGCCTTGAGCAAACGCCAAACCATGGCCTCGAATGTGAACCTCTTTTAGTTCTTGAAGCACTGCGGCCCCTCTCTCAGTGAGGGTAAACCCAGAATAACGCCGATCTAGGTAGGTCCTCCGCGCTACTAATCCGTTCTTCTCCAAGGAATAGAGACTTTTGGAAACGGTGCCCTTATCTCTCTGAAGAATGAAGGCTACCTCTGTAACAGTGCTTTCCGGCGCAAATGAGACTACAAAGAGTATCTGTTCTTCCGTCACCGTAAGTCCCGCATCTTGAGCAACTTCCACCCAATTGTCATAGATCTCATCCCAAAGAAGACGCAAACAGCAAACGGTAGCGAAATCAAGGCTTCCACGGGCGTTACCCATGTCTTACCTCCCTCCTGAAAAGAGCCACTGAAAGGCCACAAATCGCCCCTGCTTGTTTTCATAGCCCACCACTTGCGGACTCACCCAGACTCCCTTCCAGGCCCTCGATCGCCATAGACAATACAAACATTATGGATTATCGCGCTGTTTGTTAAGATCGTCAAGTTTTCGGGCAGATGGAGAGTGCCCGTTTACGGCACGCTCGAAAAGCCGTTATACAACCAATTTGGTGTCATACACTGCCCTTCGCATCTAAACTGAACTGAAGTTTGGTCAAAATCCGGTTGTGAAAAAACGCCAGCTAAGAGGGGCCCTTGTCAGGTATTGCTTATTTTGTGTTAATTGTTTCCAAAGATTGACCCTAGGGACTGCCTGACCCGACCGAGCTGGTTCTCGTCTACCACGCCCTCCCTGCCCTGTGTTATAATTAAGCAGCAAGGTGGTGACCGCTGTGCATTTCCACGCTGACTCTCTGTTTGGTCCTGCGGGCTTACTCGCCCAGGCCCTGGAGTCCTACGAATACCGTCCAGAGCAAATCCGCATGGCCGAACACATCTGGGCCGTGCTGCAGAATGAGCAGCACGGCATGATCGAAGCAGGTACAGGGGTGGGCAAAAGCTTGGCTTATCTTTTACCTCTGATCTATTATGCCGTGGAGGAAAACAAGCTGGCCGTGGTGGCCACCAACACCCTCACCCTGCAAGAGCAGCTTTTTCACAAAGACATCCCCTTCCTCCAGAAGGCGCTGCCCCTGGAGTTCAAGGTGGAAGTGTTTAAGGGCCGCTCCAACTACCTCTGCCTCCGCCGCTTCCAGGAGTACCTCCACGGCCGCGGCAGCCAGCTGAACCTCCTACATAACATAGAAGCACTGCAGCGCTGGGCAGAAGAGACTGAAACGGGAGACTACAGCGAAGTCCCCTTCCCCATCCCCTGGGAACTGTGGTCCGAAATCTGCTGCGAAAAAGAAAGCTGTCCAGAGGAGCGCTGTTCCCATTTCCAGGACTGTTTCTACTGGAGCCTGCGTCACCGCCTGTCCAAGGCCCATATTGTCATCACTAACCAGGCCATGCTGCTGGCCGATGCCCGCACGGAAGGACGCGTTTTGCCCAACTTCCACGCCGTGGTGATTGATGAAGCCCACAATCTGGAAGATGTTGCCACAGGCTCCTTCAGCCATGAGCTCAACCGCAAGGGTTTCCTTGCCCATTACCGCACGGGGGTTCAGCTCCAGGCTGTACTGCGGGATCATGTGCCAGAATACCTGGTTCAGGACATCAATCTCACCCTGGATCAGCTAGTTAGGGAAGCGGGACAGTATTTCAACCAAATCGAAGGCTTGATCACCAGCCCCACGGTGCCCATCGGCCCGGAAAACCGCGCCGCTTTTGCCCACACCACCTTGGACAAGCACCTCAAAGACCTGCAGGGCCTGCTCAAGGAGTGTGAGCTGGACGAAGAAGGGGAAGCCTTCGGCCTGGTGGAGCAGTTCGCTTCCTTTACCGCGAGGCTCCTTGATACCCTGGAGCTGATCCTGTCAGCCAGCGACGAGAACTTTGCTTATTGGGCGGAAATGCAAAACGGGGAGCCCTGCCTCACGGCTGCTCCCATCCAGATCGGGCCCCTGCTGGAAGAGACACTCTTCAGCAGGACTCCCTCGGTGATCTTAACTTCCGCCACCCTCAGTACCAACCAGTCCTTCGCCTACATTCAAAACCAGCTGGGCCTGCAGGATGCTTCCGGCCTCATTTTGGGCTCGCCCTTTGCCTACGAACGACAGGCCATCCTCTGCGTGCCCACGGAAGCAAAGAACCCTAAGCATCCCCGTTATGCCCATTACACCGCTTACCTGATCCTGCGCACCCTGGCGGCAACTCGGGGCGGCGTTCTTGCCCTGTTCACCAGCTACAGCCTGATGGATCAGGTGGCCGAGGCCATCTGGCCCAAGCTGGCCGCCGAGGGCTATGACCTGTACAAACAAGGAGACGGTCCGCGCCTAGGTCTAATTCAAAGCTTCCAAGACAACCCCCGTTCTCTGCTTTTCGGCACCAACAGCTTCTGGGAGGGCATTGACCTGCCCGGGGAAGCTTTGAAGGCGGTGGTCATTACCCGCCTACCCTTCACTGTGCCGGACCGCCCGGTAACCGCGGCGCGCCTCAAGGTCATTGCGGAAGCGGGGGGCAACCCATTTCTGGAGTACAGCGTGCCCCAGGCCATCCTACGCCTGAAGCAGGGCTTCGGACGGCTGATCCGCAGCAAGCAGGACATGGGCGGCGTAGTGATCCTAGACGAGCGCATCCTCACCGCCGCCTACGGCTCCAGCTTCTTGGAGTCTTTGCCTCCGGCACGCTTTACCCGCGATCTAGAGGAGCTCCGCACTCTCTTCGGCAACTAGCTGCACATCATATAGCGGGCCGTTTTTCACCACCCGCACCTTTTCCACCCCATCTCCCACCATAATCTCAGTGGGGCGCATTTTGCGGGTCACCTGGTACAAGGTGGAGCGGATGGTGGACTCATTCACATCATCGCGGATCTGTGTGAATTTTTGGACCACAGCCCTGGCGGGAACCCCGTCAGGGTTTTCCTGTGCCAGTATGTACAGGGTCTCCACGATCTGACTGGTGAGCGAAGGTCGTGAGCCTCGGGGGCTTCCTGATTCTTTCAAGAGACTGTCCAGTTTGCGCAGATCCTGTTCTTTGGCTTCCAGTTTACGCTGCAGCTCGGCGATTTCGCTCTGTAAAATCTCCCGGGCCTGCCGGAGCTGTTCCCGATACCCCATGGTCATCACCTCTCCAAGTAGCAGCCGGCGGGAAAAAGCCCGCCCTTGCTTCTTGGTTAGTATGAACCTCTTCGCCCCTTAATATTACCCCCCGAGGCCCAGCGCATGACCAAAACCACGAAGATGGTACCGCCTAATAAGATGGGGATATAAAAGACCACGGCACGCCAGAGCAGAATAAAGCTGGCCAGCTCATCGGGCTGCAGTACCCCATCCAAGACAGCCCAGGAGATCCCTTCGGAAAGTCCCGCTCCACCGGGAATAGGGGAAAACACGGGTGCCACGCCAAAGAGGACCGCCAGGGCAAAGCGCAGTAAAGGGTAAAAGATGCCGAAGCCGCCCAACAGCAGAAAAGTACCGGTGTAGTAGACCACGTAATAGGAGAACGCGATGGCCACACACGTGAGATAGTGCCCGGTCCGCTTGGTGAGCAGGAACTCGTAGGTGGAACGGAAATCCGCCAGCCAAGCCGCGGAACGGGACTGGCGTCCGAACTTGCGGAAAACCCATTGAAAAAGGCGCTCACTCTTGACAATACCAACCTGGAGCGCGGCTATGATGGACAGGTAAACCAGCGCACCGATCTTTACGGTGGTGAAATATGCCGCCAAATCCGGCGGTACACTGGGAAGCAGCGAAGATGTTGACAAGCCCAGCAGAGCCAGGGCCGACTGCCCCGCCAGCCCTCCGCCCAGGACCACCGCAGTTGCCCGAGATGCCTTCAGTCCCCGGCGGTAGAGATAGTAGACGATGAGTGCACCTCCGCCACCTGCAAAGGGGGTAACCAGGGTGAGAAAGTTAGCTGCGCCCAGGACGATGGTCAGTTCCCACCAGGGGATGCTCTGGCCCAACGCCCGAGCAAGGGTGCCAATGCGCTGCCCGTCCACGATCCAAGCGGCCAGCACAAAGAAAAGGGCGCCAAAGAAGTGGCGCAGAGGGTATTCCCTCAGCTCCTGAAGCACCTCTCGGGGGCTGCTGATCTGCCAAAAGATCACGGCCAGTGCGCCGGCACTTACGAGCAGGGCAACAACCATTCCCTTCCAAGGTACCTTCCATTCCGGCTTGCTTGTTTTGTCCATGGCCTAGTACCTCAACTGTTCTGAATGTGTTATCAAGCGGGATTCCGCGTAATAGGTGCTTAAGATGGTCAAATAGTCATGGCCGGCTTCGGCCATACCCTTGGCTCCCCACTGGCTCATGCCCAGTTGATGCCCTGCCCCACCACCATAAACTTGTACCGCCTGCACCATGCCGTTTCCATCCAGCTGGCACTCTAGGAAAAAGTGGGCGCTGGGCAGCAGGGACTGCCTGCCTATGCTGTCCCTCACCCGCTGCAGAGAGGTGGGCTGCAGGGTGCGGCGCACGTTCAGCTCACCGGAAACGGAGATCTCGCCCTGCGTACCGATGATGCGCAGGTTGACTACCCTGCCCCTGGCATCCCTTTCGGCCACATCCAGGGTGACCAAATCTCCGAAACCGTCTGGGAGCAGAGACGTCAGCTGCCTGATGAGCTCCTCCCGGGTAAAAGAGCATTTCCAGCGAAACCAAGGTGAGTCCCCTTCCAAGGGCAGCTGACTCAGATCCTGCCAACCTCGCGCATCTGTGAGCGGATTCCGGGGCGAGGTGGAGTAGAAGTATGTAGAAGTCACGGTGCCCTCGGGATTGACCAGAATCTGCCCGTCCGTTTCCCAAATGGCTTGAGTGGCCCTTGCGGACTCGGGCGCGTTATTATACACCTGCGAGTTAGTGCTGTCCGCGACGTGGAAGCCCAAGTGGCCCTGGCGGGAGTACACAGCCTGGGCCACGGCATAGGTCCTGGCGGCCACCGCTTGGGCCTTCAGCGCCTCCATGGGCCAGGTTACGGGCATTTCGCTGGGCACCACCTGGATCAGGTAGTCTTCCAGACTTACTTCGTTGATAACCAAAAACGTATCCTCGCCGGCAACCGTAAGCTCAAAACGGCCCCGGTAACAGGGGAAAAAGCGGGTGCTCTCTCCCCGTTGAAAAGAGTTAATCTGGAGGAGTCCCCCGGCCTCCGCTTCTATGTAGATGCGCGGACCGAACTCCCAGATACTTCCCCGGCCATCCTCCACCTGGAACCTCCCGTCCGTTACTGATACCACGGTTTCCTCTCCAGCCTGAAGCTGAAAGCCGCGCCCGGTGCCCTTTTCTTCCACATAGAGCCTGGAAGTGGGAGAAACCCTAAGCTCGCTGTGTTCAATGCTCCTGAACTGCTCCGTGCTGATGGCCACTCGGATCGTGCGAATGTACAGCGGATCATAGACATCAAAGCGGACTACTTCACCCGCGTAGATGGTGGGCACTACCTGCTCAAAGCCCACCTTTACCGCGTCCAAGGGTATGGGCACCATCTCTGCCTCCCAGTGCTGATAGCACTGCACATCCTGGCCGATGGGCAGATACCCATGGTGCTCAAACTCAACCAATGTTGGGGAGATGCGTAAAATCTTGTCAGCTGGCAGCGCCAGGGGCGCCTGGGAGCCGGGAGCCACATGGGGTAACTCCCCCTCGGCGGCCAGAACAGCCCCGCACAGCAGCACAAGCAGGAACCAAGCTGCCATCAGTTTCTTCATCTAAGGGATGCTCCTTATGCTTTCTGGAGCCTGCGGTGTTCTTTGAAAGTGCACTTGTCCTGCACAAAGATGAGGCCCCGTTCCTTGGCTAAAGATTCCACCTGGGAGTTGACGATCCCTTCTTGCAGCCAGATCGCCTGCAGATCTTCCCGCTGCAGGGCATCTTCCACCACTGCCAGGGCTTCTTCCGAAGGCCGGAAGACAACAACCATGTCCACTTGCCCTTCAATCTCGCTCACCTTGTTGTACACCTTTTCGCCTAGAAGCTCAGGGCCGGCAAAGGGATTGACGGGGTAGATCTTGTAACCAACACGCTGCAGATAGGCGGGCACTGTGTGAGCCGCCTTGGATGGATCTCTGCTTAAGCCAACCACGGCAATATTCTGCAAACTAAGGGCTTGCTCAACCGCGTTCTGCATGGAATTCCGCTCCTTTCTCAGCCCAAGCAGGAAAGGTATGTTATAATAAATACTAAATGCCGTTCAAAGGAGTCTGCGCTTTGTCTACCTGTTTGATCTTGGACTGTTTTTCTCTAGTATACCGCTCTTTCTTTGGATTACCAACAACTATTAGGCGGCAGGACGGGCAAATAATCAACGCCGTCCTCGGCTTTTATAACACCCTGACAGGGTTGATGAAGCAGTTCCAGCCTGATTACCTCTTCGTGGCTTCTGATCATCCCAGCCCCACTTTTCGGCACGGTCTGTTCCCTGATTACAAAGGCCACAGACCCCCCATGCCCCAGGAGCTCCGGGGCCAGATCGAACTCATCGAAGATGTGATCGCCAGTTTCCAGGTCCCCTTGATCAGCTTTGCCGGCTATGAAGCCGATGACATCATGGGCACCATGACCAGATACGCTCCGGAAGGCACCCACTGTTACGTGATCACCACAGACCGGGACGCCCTGCAGCTCGTGTCTGAACACGTGACCGTTGTGGTTCCCAACAGCCGGGCCAACAAGATGTTCACCCCCGAGCTGGTGAGATACGAAATGGGTGTAGCGCCAGAACTGGTCCCCGATTACAAAGCCCTGGTGGGTGATGCCAGCGACAACATACCCGGCATTCCCCTGGTGGGTCCCAAAACGGCGGTACGCTGGCTGGATATGTTCGGCTCCCTGGATGAACTCATCGCAAGTGCGCATCTATTGCCAGGCAAGGCTGGCAGGAACCTGGAGGAAAACAAAGAAAACGCCCGCCTCTACCGGGAACTAGCCACGATTGAACGCAGCGTGCCCACTTACTGCTGCTGGCAGGCGGGGCGTCTAGCCTTCGAAGAGCAAGAAGTGCGCCGTACCCTGGATTCCCTGGGTATCCGGGCATCCATACCTGAAATAAGCTGATTTGCGGCAGCCCCTGGGCTGCCTCTTTTATCCCGACCCCTGGCGGCGTTGGGATAGGATCTCCTCTGTTTTTTCCATGGCCTTCTGGGCCTGGGGATGGTTCTCCAGCGCCACGGCGATGAACAGGGTGTCCACCGTGCCGAGTTGGGTAAGCCTAGAAGCGATGGCAGCACTCCTAAAGAGATTCTCCTGCGTGGAAGTGAGCAGCAGGATATCCGCCTCCCTGGCCAGGGCAGAACCTGAAAAACTGGTGATGGCAATGGTTGTGGCCCCAGCCTGCTTGGCTGTGCGCAGGGCCTCCACAATCTCCACCGTCTCCCCGGAAAAAGACAAGCACACCGCCACATCACCGGCGCGCAGGTGCACTGCCCGGGCGATCTGCAAATGGGTATCGAGGAAAGCACTGGCCCGCATACCGATGCGGGAAAACTTCTGCTCCGCATCGAGCGCCACTATCCCCGAAGCCCCCACACCGTAAAAATGGATCTCGCCAGCCTTAGCCAAGGCATGCACGGCCCTTTCTAAAGCCTCCGTGTCTAAAGCTTGGGCCGTTTCCTGCAGTGCACTGATATTGGCCTGGAAGATCTTCTCCTTGATCGTCCGGACATCGTTTCCGAGTTCCACTTCCCCATGGATAAGCACGGGTTTTACCGCCACATCTTGAGCCAGCAAAATCCTGAACTCCTGGTATCCTTTGTATCCCAAGCGCTTACAGAACTTGACCACCGTTGCGTCGCTTACTTCAGCCTTCTTCGCTAGTTCCGTAATGGAGTAGTGGACGGCTTCGCGGGGATTGTTGAGGATCACCTTTGCCACACGCTTCTCAGCAGGCCTGAGTGCCGGATACGTCCCGCGGATGTGCAGTAAAGCATTGGCCATTCGACTCACCACAAGACCCTCCTCCTGTAAAGTCCTGTGCTGCAGATCTATCTCCATGACCCCCGCAGCGAGAAAACGTTTGCTTTTGGGAATAATAACTAATTCCCCACAGCGGGTGCGTTGCCCTGCCAACCTCGCGTTTTATCCTCCAAAACCCCTTTTTATTCCCCTTTTCGAAATTGTATTGACAATTCAAACAAAAAGTCCTAAACTAGGAGCAAAAAGAGGTGATGGCCATCTGGCTCGTGCTGTTCTTTCATCTCGTGAGTGCCCTCCAGCCCTACCAAACCACTAAGTATCAAGGACTCGTGGGCCAAGATACCCCCTGGGACTGCGGCCCCACGGCCTGCGCCATCCTCTTTCTCCTGGCCGGTGAAAGCACCGAACCCCGCCTGGAGGCGGTGGAAGGACGGGGCGTTTCCCTGGCGGAGATGGCCCGCTACTTCCAAGACAGAGGCTGGGCGGTGGAGGGCTACAAGCTCACCTGGGAACAGCTGCTCTACTTCTTCCAGCACTCCCCCCACCGCCCCCTGCTGGCCCACCGAGAACTGGAACTCGGACACTACGTAGTCCTCCTGGGCCTGGTGCGGGATCTTTTGGTGGTGGCCGACCCCGCTAGCGGAGTGCGGGCCCTGCCTCCGGAGGTTTTCCTCGAAGACTTCAGCGGGCTGGTCCTCCATTTCCCCGACTTACCCCCCTTAGCCAGTGTGGAAAGAATCCTAATATCTGTGGAACGCCGGCTGCGGCTTTTGAACCAGGCGGTGGCCGAGTTTTGAAGGAGGGATGTCCATGACGCAGCTGCGTAAAGTACTGTTAGTGATACTCCTGGTCCTCAACTGGGGACAAAAGGCCCAAGGAGCATGGATCTGGGAAACTCAGGTGGTGAACTCCCCCTACCATAGCCTGCGGGTTTATCTCTCCCAAGTGGGCTACGCTTGGCAGCCCAAGGAGGAACTGCAGCTGGCCCTGTACCTTCCCGTGCAGTACGGAGCAGAGCCCAACGCACCCAGCTTGCAGGTCTTGGCACCGCGGGCCCGCCTGAATTGGTCTCAGCCCATAGACTCCGCACTCAGTGGAGAGCTGGCGCTGCAGCTGAGTCCCAAGAAGGAGTTTTTGAGCCTGCGCAGCGGCGTGAAGCTGCTTTCAGATCCGCTGGCCGTGAAGTTCAGCCTGCTCTATGAGGATGGGCTTGCCCTGCAGACGGACTTGGCTTTCGCAGTAAATGAAAGGTGGGCCCTGGCAGCCCACCTCCGATACCGCAGAAACTCTCTACTCACCTACGAACTTCACCACTTTAGTCGCGGCGACAGGCAACTCAGTCTGAGCTACACCCACTCCTTGGATGGAAGCATCCAGAGCCTAGGTTTGAAAATCAGCTTCTAGGCCAGGGCTTCCCCTAACTTCTCCAACTCGTCCAGGAGCTCAGCGAAGACCTGCATGGCCTGGACGATGGGCTCTGGTTTGCTCAGATCCACCCCAGCCCGACGCAGTAGGTTCAGGGGATAGTCGGAACCTCCGCTGCCCAAGAAAGTCAGGTAGCGCTCCCTTGCCGGCTCGCCTTCGTCCAGAATCTGCCTGGCCAGGGCCGCGGCTGCGGAAAAGCCCGTGGCGTATTTGTACACGTAAAACGGTCTGTAGAAGTGAGGGATCCTGGCCCACTCCATGGCGATCAGCTCGTCAACTACAATGCCATCGCCGAAGTACTTTTTGTTCAAATCGTAATAGATCTCCATGAGCTGCTCGCAGGTGACCGCTTCGCCCCTGCCCACTTTGTCGTGGACAATCATCTCGAATTCGGCAAACATGGTCTGCCTGAACACGGTGCCCCTAAACTCGTCCAAATAGTGGTTGAGCAGGTAGGCCCGCCGCTGGGGATCCGTGGTCTTCTTGAGCAGATCATCGTTGAGCAGAGCCTCGTTCAAAGTGGAGGCCACCTCGGCCACAAAGATGGTGTAATCCGCGTTGGGAAACTCCTGATTCTTGTTGGAGTAATAGGTGTGCATGGCATGGCCCAGCTCATGGGCGAGGGTGAACACATCTTTGAGGTTCCCCTGGTAGTTCATGAGCACGAAGGGATGAACGCCATAGGTGCCCCAGGAATAGGCACCGCTGGTCTTGCCCCGGTTTTCCATCCAGTCAATCCACCCGCCGCCGAAAGCCTGGTCCAGATCGCCCAGGTACTGCTCGCCTAGGGGCTGCAGACCCTGCCGCACCATGTCCACAGCCTGCTCCCTGGGAAGCTGCTCTTCCTCCAGGTCAACCATGGGTACGTAGAGATCCCACATGTGCAGCTCATCCAGGCCCAACAGCTTCTTGCGCACCCGCACGTAGCGGTGGAGCAGATGCAGGTGGTCGTGGATGGTCTTGATCAGATTGGTGTAAACTTGAGGATCCACGTTATCCTCGAAAAGAGCTGCCTCCAGTGAAGAATTGTACTTCCTGGCCCGGGAGAAATAGAGTTCCTTCTTTACCGCGGAAATGTAGGTCACGGCCATGGTGTTTTTCCAGGCGGAATAGGTTTCATACATGGCCTTGAAGGCCGCTTCCCTGACCCGAGGATCCCGGGATTCCAAAAACTTAATGTAGCGCCCGTGGGTCAGTTCCACCATGTCCCCTGCTTCGTTTTGAATGTCGGGAAAGCGCAGGTCCGCATCGCTGAACATGCGGTAGATGTTCCCCGGCGCACTGGCCAATTCGCCAGCGGCAGCCAGGAGTTCTTCCTGTTCTGCCGGGAGAATGTGGGGCTTTGTGCGCAGCAGGTCCTCCAGATAATGGCGGTACACTTCAAGCCCAGGTATGGCCTCAATCCAGCCCCTCACCACATCGGGCTGGAGACTTAGGATCTCCGGCTCCAGGAAGGCCGCGGCGCTGTTCAGCTCCACCGCCATAGCTGCCGCCTGGTCGGCAAAACCCTGATACTTCGTGTTGGCGTTGTCCTCGTCCTTGCGCATGAAGGAGTAGGTGATGGTGCGATCCACCAGCAGCCTAAGCTCATCGCGCACCTTGAGGGCGTGCAGCAGAGCCTCACCCGAGGTAATAGTGCCCCGCAGATCCAGGATCCGCTGTTTCCCATCCTTAAGCTCCTGGAGAGTCTGCAGAAAAGCTTCATCCGTGGCAAAGATGTCTTCCAGTTTCCATTTCAGTTCCGCCGGAATCTCGGCGCGCGTTGGCAGCTTGCCCATTTGCTTCACTCCTGTTCTTCGTCTTTCTCACACAACTTCTCCACACCCCGAATCTCTCCTCCCATGGACAACCCAAAAACAGGATCAGCACCGTTTGTGGCGAAATACAAGGGGTGAGGTGACGCCCATGAGTATGGCTGAGGTACTTGCCCTGGATATCGGTACCCGCAAGATCGCTGGGCTGCTCGTGGCAGCAGCGGAGGAAGGCTTCGAACTCAAGGAAGCCATTGTGGAACAGCAGCTGCCCGGAGCCATGGCCGACGGACAGATCCACCATATCGATGCCGTGGCCAAAGTGATCAAAAGGATCAAGCAGAAGCTGGAAGAATCCCACGGCCGCACTTTCCACAAAGCGGCGGTTGCAGCTGCCGGGCGCTCCCTGCGCACCCAGACGGGCAGCAGCAAGATGAGCTTTGCCGCCAACCATCGCTTAAGCGCAGATGAAGTGAGGGCGCTGGAACTGGATGGGGTGCGCGACGCCGTGGAAAAGCTCGCGCCGGAAAGCGCGGACGGGGTGATGCACAGCTACCTCTGTGTGGGCTACAGCGTCATCCAGTATTACCTGGACGGCGAGCCCATCGGCGCCCTGGAAGGCCATCAGGGCAGCACCGCGCAGGTGGACGTAATCGCCACCTTTTTGCCCCGCATAGTCATCGACTCCCTGGGTACAGCCCTGGAGCGGGCGGGGCTGGACATGCTCTCACTAACCTTGGAACCCATAGCGGCCATGCATGTGGTTGTGCCGCCCACCATGCGTCTGCTCAATGTCGCCCTGGTGGATGTGGGCGCAGGCACCTCAGACCTGGCCATTTCCGCTGATGGAACCATCAAAGCCTACGGCATGATTTCCTATGCCGGGGATGCCATGACTACGGGGCTCGCTGAGCATTTCCTGCTGGACTTCAAGGTGGCAGAAAAGCTGAAGGTGGAGCTAAAACCCCAGGAGCTCTCGGTGTGCCACGATGTTTTCGGCAACGAGCTCAGCCTCACTTACGAGGAGGTCGTGGAAGTTCTGCGGCCCCGCGTGGAGACACTCGCCGAGAAGATTGCCCAAGAGATCATCGCCTTAAACGGTTCAGCTCCCAAAGGTGTGATCCTGATCGGCGGCGGCAGCCGCATACCGGGACTGGCCGAACTGGTGGCCCAAAAGCTCAACCTCCCGGAAAATTTAGTGCGCATGCGGGATAGGGACAGTCTCAGCATCGTACAGGGCAGTCCGCATTTCAGCGGCCCTGAGGCCATCACGCCCATAGGTATTGGCTGCACTCACCTGGACCGTAAAGCCATGGAACTGATCCACGTTACCGTAAACGATCGGCGCCTGCAGCTGCTGCAGATGCCAACCACCACCGTGGCTGAAGCGCTGCTCCATGCCGGCTTAGTCCCTTCTGAGCTGGTGGGCAGGCCGGGAAGCGCCTACACGGTGGAGCTAAACGGCCGCTGCATCACCCTGCCCGGTTCCAGGGGCAAACCAGCGGTGTTGACCAGAAACGGCGAGCCCTGCGATCTCGCCGCACCCTTGGCCGATGGAGACCATCTGCACGTGGAGGCTGGCCAATCAGGGGGACCTCCCCAGATCACCCTGGGGGAGCTCGTCGATGCCCAGGCCCTGGTGGTCACCATCAACTGCAACGGCTCACCAATGGAGATCAAGCCCCTCGTCTCGGTCAACGGGCAAGAGCAGTCCTTCGACTACGTGCTGCGGGACCGCGATAGGATCGCCCTCCAGCCCATCACCAGCTTCCGGGAGCTCTTTGCAGTTCTAGGCATACCGCCAGAGCGGGAGCTGGCCTTCCACCTCAACGGAGAAGAGAAAACTGTCCGGGTGACGCTAGAGCTGTACGTGGATGGCGTTAAAAGCCCGCTGGAAACAGCCATCGCTCCAGGGCAGGAAGTGGAATACTACCACAGGCCTTACACCGTCAAGGATCTCTTTCCAGGCAGCGCCCAGTACCCCGTCCCGGGGATCGTGGTGGAGGTTAACGGACGGAAGGTAGAACTCTCCCACAAGGAGCCCGCGCCCGTGGTGAACGGCGCAGAGGTGACACTTGATTACGAAATAAAGCCCCAGGACCGGGTGGAGTATAAACCCAGCCTCACTGGGGCCCTCGGTGCCTATATTGTCACCGACATTTTCCGCTGTTATGAGCCGGACGAGGTGTTCACCACCAGGGGTGGAGACATCCTGGTGAACGGAGTAAAATCAGGCTTCACAACGCCCATCAAGCATGGCGATGTGGTGGAGCTGATCCCTTACGGGGCTGAAACCGGGAATTCCTGAATGCCGGCCGCGTACGGCGCCAACTCGTAGAGGCCAAAACAGATCACTGCTTGCGATTCGGTGAGGAAGAAACCCTGATCTGCTGCGATCAGCCCAGGTGTGAATTGGTCGATAAAATACCATTCAGGCTCCTGGGCGATTTTTTCGTTGATCACCTGGGCAGCCCGGGCGATCTCTGCCTCTGTATCGAACAGATCTGTGAAGGCCAGCCTGCGCCCTGTGGTCAAATCTACATTGATGTAATCATAATAGGTCATGCCGTGGGCTCCCCCGGTGAAGGTGTATGTAACAATGGCTAGGCTCAAGAGGCCGCCCCGGTTCAGTTTCACCTCGAAGTCCATGATCCCGACGTAGGGAAAGGCCTGGAAAACCTGTTCCAGCTCCAGACTCTCCAAAGCCGCTTCCTGGAGTGAGGCAACGAGATCCTGCACCTCTTGGCGTATGCTTGCGTTAAACTCATCCTGCCAGTTCACATCCGAGGCCCCTGCTAACTGGGGAACCCTGGCGGTGATCTCCAGCTCAGGGGATACATACTCGTAGACGTACTCATACACCACCAGCTGATTGGGATAGCCGTGGGCCATGCGCTGCCAGTAGCTGCCGGCAGCCTCAGCGATTCCGAAAGAGGTCAGCAGAAACAACACCAGCACAGCCATGCTCAGCTTCCTCATGATCAACACTCCCTTGTCAAGTTGCCTATTAATTCCACCTCGCCCCGGCCGTTCCCTGCACAAAAGAAAACCCAGACCGGAGTCTGGGTTCGGCATTTACTTGAATACCAAATCCACCTTGCCAGAAGTGGGATTCTTGCAGGTGAGGGTAATCTCCAGCTCGAACGTCTTATCTTTGAGCTCTTGGTTATAGGCTGCCTCTGTGTACTCTGAGGCAATCTCCGACAACAACCTCTCCAGGTTCACAGGGGGAAGATCAACCGTTTCGGTCCAGCCAGGGATCACCGGGATCTTCTTGTTCAGCTTCACGGTATCCTCGAAAACGACTTCTCCTTCATTGTCGCGCACCTCAATCACGGCCGCCTCCACGGTATAGCCGAAGCTGAACCCTGAAAGCGTCACCTGAAGCTTCACACCCGCGAGCTCGAACTTCTCAAAAGTGACCTAATTGGGTTGGGCTCAATTTTGAAATTCACTTTAGGTGCGAGACAGCCAGTGAGGAGAACAGCAGCCAAAAGGACACCTAGTAGAGCCAATCGTTTCACATTTGTTACCTCCCGAGTCAAGTTATGGATATCGGTTTCTCCCTGAACGCTTGATTTCCCTGTTTGGTTTCGGAAGAATTTCCCGACAGACAGGAGAGGGAGGCGCTGAGTGGAATAATCCCAGCGTAACGTCGTTATAGTTTAGAAAGGAAGATGCCTAGTGGCGCTGCTTATCGGCGCTTTACTTTTGGGCTTTTTCGCGGCCCGTCTCCCCTGGCTGCCAGCGCGCCTACGCAAAGGGGTTCCTGTTTTGGGCAGCCTGTCCTTGTTCGTCCTGCTCTTTGCCTTGGGCCTCTCTCTAGGAAGCAGCCCAGAGCTGATCTCGGCCCTACCCACCCTGGGTTTTAGAGCCGTGCTGCTCAGTGCAGGAACGGTCCTGGGCAGCGTGTTTTTGGTCTGGCTCACTGTGAAGTTGGGGAGGCGGCGCGGATGACCTGGAAAATCCTCACCAGCCTGGCCGCGGGCGTGCTCTGCGGACTTGTGCTCCAAGTGCAAAATGGTGAACTACTCAGCCTGGTTTCAGACTTGGCCCTGGCCGCCCTGCTCTTTACCGTAGGTTTCAGCTTGGGCGAAGATCGAGATCTGTGGAAGAAAGTGAAGGGCCTGCCCAGAATATCCCTGGCGGTTCCCTTCCTGGTGGCCCTTGGCTCCATTTTAGGGGCCGTGTTCGCCGGCCTGCTCTGCAGCATCGAACCCGGCGAGGCGGCTCTGGTTGGCGCGGGGTTTGGCTGGTATTCCCTCTCGGCAGTACTCATCGCCCAGAGCTACGACCTTACTTTGGGCACCTCGGCCCTGCTCACCAACATCTTCCGGGAGATCCTGGCCATCCTGCTCATTCCCACCGTGGCTAAACGGCTGGGCAAAGCAGCGGCGGTGGCCCCGGGGGGAGCCACCGCCATGGACGTGACGCTGCCCATTGTGGCCGCCAACACTGATGCGCAGACGGCCATCCTCGCCTTCTATTCGGGAACGGTGCTGAGCATCCTGGTGCCCATCGTCATCCCCTTTTTGGTTCAACTCCTGCAGAACAGTGCAGGCTAGTCCGCCTGCAGGTCCTCCCCACCTTGGAAGCTGAAGCGGGTGTTCCGCTGGGCCAGGAGCCAGGGAATCAGCTCCGGTTCGTTATAGGCGGGGGTCCAGGAATCATGGCCCACCCCCGGGTAAATGGTGAACTTGACTGGTGCACCGAGCTTGCGCAGCTCCTCCACCAGCTCTGCCGTATTGCCCAGAGGCACAACTTCATCGGCATCACCGTGGAAGGTCCAGATGGGCACATCTTTGAGCACAGCCACTCTCTGGGGGAAGCCCATGAGCCACATACCTCCGCCGCAGATAGGTACCAAAGCGGCAAAGGCCCGGGGTTGGTGCACCGCCCAGTGCCAGGTGCCATACCCTCCCATGCTCAGTCCGGTGACGTAGATACGTTCCAGATCGACGGAGTAGTTGCGCACAATTTCCAAAAAGAGCTGATCCAGCTCCTCCAAGCTCCGATCCCATGTCCAGTTCTCGGGACACTGGGGAGCCACGACGATAAACGGCAGTTCCCTGCCTTCCTTAACCTGCATGAGCGGCCCGTAGATGCTCACTAGGTCCAGGTTATCTCCCCTCTCCCCTGCGCCGTGCAGAAAGAAGAGCAAAGGCCAGCGTTTATCTCCGCCCGATTCATAGCCTGGAGGAAGATACAGGGCATAGGGCAGCTCAAACGACCTGACAACAGTTCCTTTCAGCCGATTTTGAGATATTGATGACAAAGTCCAACCATCCTCTCTGCGTTACATTTCTCGCCGAATTGTAGAATGTAGTAAGTACTTCTGGTCGCAATTCGGTGTTCCTGGTCAGCAGCGAAGAAAGGTACGCCCCCTTTGCCGGAGCCAAGGGGGCGCTGATCACTTCAGCCTGGGGAAACAGGAGGCTGAGTAGGTACTGCACCCGTTGGCGAATGGTTTCCGATCCCAGCAGCAGAGGGCCGCAGAACCCAATAACGGGATCAGGCCGGCTGAAACGGTTGCCCAGCCTGACCACTAAGCGGACCAGGTCGCAAGCGATGTCGTAGGCTACCCCCAAGGCCCAGGGACTGCCCTGAGATGCCAGGCAATCCAAGGCCTGGGCCAGGTCAGAAAGGCACTGTTCGTTCTCGTGCAGCTCCTGGATGTGTGAGAAATCCTCGTGGTCGCGGCGGGAGTTCCAGAGCAGTTCGCCCTGCCGGACCTCATGCCGCTGGCCCCCTTCGGATAAAAGGATGGCTAAGCCCAGGCGGTCCCCCATCAAGAACAATCGCTCCTTGGGGCTGTGAAGACCTAAAGCGCCAGTGATGGCCAAGTCTTCCACATGAACCGCGGCTTCCTCCACCAAGCCGGAGACAACGGGAAGCACTTCCTCCTGAGTTATCTGATGTTCCTTTATGTACGTAAAGCAGACCCCTGCTATTCTTGAGCGGATTTCTGCACCCACCGCCTCAATCATGCTGTGTAGGTTGAGCTTGGCCTGATTGATCCCCCAACAGCGGTGGTTCACCGATCCGCCGATTCCGGCGAACACGATCTCACCGGATGAGTCCCCCACCACCATGAATGCGCAGTTGTTTGTGTCGGCAATCCCCAAGAACAGTCGATCCATACGCAGTCGCCTAAGTAGTCCTGGTTGACCCTCATTCAACTGTGATAAAGATTCTGTCTATTTCAGGGACACAGACTACCCGGCACATTCTCCCCCCGATCACAATAATGGTTTAACAGGCGTTTTTGTGAGATTATAACACGGATTCGGAAATTTTCCTAGTCCCTTATTCATTTGCTAAGTGTTTTCGCCCAGTTCATCCAGGTGCTCCGCTCCCACCGCCACCTGACGCATGAGTTCGTTCACCAACGCCCCGGCCTTCACTCCCCGCAGACTGCTGTCTGCTTTCAGCATGAGGCGATGGGCTAAAACTGGCACAGCCGCCTGCTTAACATCATCGGGAAGCACGTAATCTCTGCCATCCAAGGCGGCCAAGGCCTGGGCTGCCCGGAACAGGGCTAAGCTGCCCCGGGGTGAGGCCCCTAGTTGGATCTGGGGATGTTGGCGGGTGGCCTGCACCAGGCGTACCACATACGCGCACACCGAGTCCTCCACGAACACCTTAGTGACCACCTGCTGCAGCCTACGCACATGCTCGGGAGTTGTCACCGCTTTGACTTCGTGGATGGGATGGCCTTCCTGCAAACGATAGAGGATCTCCTTTTCCTCGGCAGCTGTGGGGTAGCCCAAACTCAGACAGAGAAAGAACCGATCCAGCTGCGCTTCCGGCAGGGGAAAGGTGCCCTCAAATTCCACCGGATTCTGTGTGGCCAAGACCAAGAAAGGCTGTTCCAAGACATAGGTCCGGCCATCCACCGTCACCTGCCCCTCGCCCATGGCTTCCAGGAGGCTGGATTGGGTACGGGGCGTGGCCCGATTGATCTCGTCAGCCAACACGATCTGGGACATGATGGGCCCCGGGCGGAAGACGAAATCCCCCGCTTTCTGGTCATAGACGGATAGGCCAGTAACATCAGCAGGGAGCAGATCAGGGGTGCACTGGATGCGGCTGAAACTTCCGCCAATGGAGGCGGCCATGGCCCTGGCCAGCATGGTTTTACCCACACCCGGCACATCCTCCAACAGAACGTGGCCGCCGCTGAGCAGAGCAACCAAAAGCAGGTGCGCTGTCTCTTCTTTGCCCACTAGCACCGACCCGATATTATCCAGCATCTTCTGTCCGAACTCTGCCACATCACGCACTGTTGTCATGATTTCGAATCCCCTTCCCAGGTTTGAATCCTCTGCAAAAGCTCCGTCCCCGCAGCCACAACTTCTTCCTCCTGTGCACCGCTGAGCTGGTGGCCGCTGTAACGGGCGAGATGATAGCCCTGGAAGAACTGCTCAACCAGCTCTTCACTGTGCTCCAGCTTCCCCTGGAGCAGCTGCCCAAACTCCCGCGGCGTTTGGCTGGCACGAAAACGCAGCCCCTTTTTCCCCGCCTGACGGGCGATCCTCCGCAGCAGAGCCCGCACACCCTTGTCCAAAGATGGGAACCGTCTGCGGGAAGGCTGTTCCCCGCCTCCCGGCGGACGCATGCCCGGCAGTTTAACGCGTTTCCCTAACGGCAAACTGATTTTCAGCCCACGCAATGCAGCCAGCACCTTGGCCGCAGCCCGGCGCAGCGCGGCGTAGATCTCCACTGCCAATTTCGGCAAGCCCCGCAGACGCTCCAGTTCACCCTTGGTCAGTTGAATTACGATAAAGCCAAACGCGGCCAACAGAACTGTCACAAAAAGCACCAACAAAAGGAAGGCAGCTATGGCCAGAGCCAGGCCCATAATCCCCAAATCCTCGGGTTGCGGCACGGCCTGCTCAGCCCAACTCAAGCTGGGGCCCTCCCCCGGCACAGGCTCTTCTAGCTGGGGCAGCTCAATCTTGGGCTGGAAGAGCCGGGCGGCGAGCCCCGCGACTGTTTCTGCCGTGATCGGCGAATAGTTCACAGGGGCCAGGTGCACCAAGGCCACCACAAAAAGCAGGATCAGGGCCAAGTTACGAAACCAGGCGCGGGTCAATCCCGGGTCCACCACTGCCTTGGCGTAAGACCAGAGAATCTGCAGTCGAAAGAGATAGGCTCCGCCAAGCAGAGCTAGGCCGCTGGCCCCTGCCACGGTGGCCTGCAGCTTAAGCAGCACACTCAGGGAGCCTTCTACCAAACCGCTGCGGTAAACCAAGGTAGCCAGGGTGACCACAACCGCGCCGAAACCCAGCAGGCGGCGCCAGAAGAACCCCAAGGCCAAGTCGTCCTGGCTCCTGCTGGTCAAGGACTCATATTCCCAGCTTACGGTGGAAGCCGCTTGATCTCCTAAGACGTCTGCCACCTTTTCCATGCGCACCAGCTGCATCCCCCACCCCCTGGCCACCAGCCAGCTCACCAGGGTGAGTAAGGCTGGCCAGAGGAACACGGAGAGCTCGCGGCCTGCCAGCAGAAAAATGGGGACAAGCCACAGGGCCAGTTCCAAAAGGCGGACGGTGAAAGGAGTGCGCGGACCTAGGAAATAGGCGGCATAGTAGGCGCTTTCCAAAGCACTGGCCAGCACAAAGGGCCACAGCCAGCTCGGCAGGGTAAGCGGGGCAAAAAGCAGACTAAGATACTGTGCACATAAATAGAGCGCAGAAGCGGTGAACACTCCTGCTAAAGCAGGCAAGTAGCCCTTGGCGGTCATGGCTGCAGTTCACCCCCTTGGGAAACGGCAAACACCTGTAGGGACGAGTTGGGCGGAACGGCCACCAGGCTGTGGTGGATCACTTTTTCTACGGCGAAAATAAGTACCTTCTGCCCCTGCTGCACAAAACGCCCAGCTGCTGCCACCAACTCCGGAGTATCCACGGGCACGACCCAGAGCAAAATGGAGACGCCATCCACATACTCCCTGCTCTCCCCGAGCAGGCTGAGGAAATCCTTGTGCCCTTGGGGCTGCACTCCAGCCAGAACTGACAGCAGCGCGCTGAGCTGCTGCGTTCCCTGGCGCGCCCGCATCTGGATCAACCCCGTGTCATGGGATAGGTCCGTCCTTTCCGGCCAGTATTCACTGAGCACAGCATTGGCCGCTAAACCGCAGGCTTCACCCTGCTTGATAATGTGGGCGGCCAGGGATGCTGCGGTGGTCACCGCTCGCTCCGTGGCCACGAAGAACCGGGATACTTCGTAGTCACCTTCAAACAAGTCCAGCAGGATCATGCAGTTCACGGTCACCGTGTGTTCAAACTGCTTGACCTGCAGCCCCTGGGTACGGGCGGTGGCCGGCCAGTGGATGGTGCGCAGGGGATCTCCCGCCTGGTAAGGCCGTACGCCCGCGAGTCGGGTTGGGTCCGGGTTAATCCGCTCCAGGGCCTTCAGGCTGCCAAAGGGCAAGCGAGAGGGCAGGGCCAGCTCGGGCAGGGGGAGGATTTGGGGATAGACCACCACCGTCTCCCCTTCCGCCGGCTGGAACTGGCAGGTGCTGATCCCGAAAAAATCGCCCACAAAGAGCCTCAGGGGACCAAGGCGGTAAACTCCCCGTTCCCGGGCCAGAAGGGGAAAAGTCACTTCCCTGCTTTGACGAGGGCCTAGAGTAAACACGGGCCGGATTGCACGCGCTCCCTTCACTAAGTTGCTGGGAATGCTGTCCTGCACAGAAACCCAAGCAAAGGGAAAGAGCGTAGGGTTGCGGACCTCCAAGGAGACCAGGGCTTCATCGCCTGGAAAGAGGAACCTCTCCTTGCTGCCGCGTTCCACCACTAGCCGCTGCCCGCTTTTCTCCAGCACCAGTGGGGCTGCGAAGAAAAAGAGCAGCAGCAGGTAGGCCAGGGCATAGGCCGGCCTACCCTGCCAGAGCAGAGCTGCACACACGGATATGAGTGCGAAAACTTTCCAAGCAAACAAGGTCCTCCCCCCACCACCTTCTTCTTCGTTCCCGCAGCCCTAAATCCTGTTGCTTTTCAGCCCCAGTGAGGTATACTGAGGACAGCTTGGTCTAGTTTATGTAAGGGGAGTTTCCATGAGTTGGGACTTAATCTCGCTGCCCGTAGTGGCAGCCCTCATCGGTTGGGGAACCAATGTCATTGCCATTAGGATGCTGTTCTGGCCCAGGAAGCCCATTAACATCTTGGGATGGCAATTTTTGGGGGTGCTGCCCAAGCGCAAGCTGGAGCTGGCCCGCAGCATTGCGGAAGTGCTGAACGATGAAATCCTACCCATGGATGAGCTCCTGGCCGCGGCCAACACCCCGGCGGTGCGCGAAAAGGTGGCAGGCCTAATCACCGATGGCCTAGTTGACAGGCTCAGGCGGTTTATTCCCCGCTTTATCCTGGAGCACACCGAAGAGAAGCTGCGGCTGACTCTGGAGGGTCTAGTGGCCTCGGAGCTGGAAACCATGTTCAGCCAACTCGCCCAGAATCTCAGCCGTGAACTACAGCAAAGCCAACTGCTGGGGCAGCTAGTAGAAGAGAGGATCAACTCCTTGGATCTGCTCCAGCTGGAGAAGTTGGTCTTGCGGGTAGCCAAGCACGAACTGCGTTATATCGAGCTCTTTGGCGCGGTGTTGGGGCTGATCATCGGTTTCGTGCAGATCTTACTCATCAGACTGTTCTAGAGCAATCGAACCCCGCAGCTTTCTGCGGAGTTCGTGCTTGTCCACTACTTCTTGATAAAAATCTGGGTTACGTAATAGCTTGTCCCACGTTTGGCAATGCCAACACCAATGTGGGTGTAGCCGGAATGAAGAACGTTGGCCCGGTGGCCCGAGGAGTTCATAAACAGTGTGTGGGCCCGGTTCACATCGCCTGTCTTAGCTATATTCTCGCCGGCACGGGAATAGCTGACACCTGCTTGGTCCAGCATATTGTACACGGTGCCGTAAGTAGGCGATACATGGCTGAAATAGCTGTTCACCGCCATGTCATAACTTTTCTTTTTGGCCAAAGCAACCAAAGAGTAGTCGATCTGCAGGGGCTGGCGCCCGTTTTTGATCCGCTCCTGGTTGACCTGATCAATGAGTCTCTGCTCATCGCTGGTCAGGCTGGTGCTGGGAACGGGTACCTGCGAGCCGGGACTGGGCTTGCTGGGCTGCACCGGTAGGATGGGATTGCTTGGATTGGGGCTGGGGTTAGGGTTAGGATTTGGCTGCGGATTAGGATTAGGATTGGGATTGGGACTCGGGTTAACGGGCAAGGTGGGCTGCCAAACCGGCGGCGTGCTGGACGCGGGCGGCTTATTGGGCAGTGTGGGGGCCCACCATTCCCACGCACTGGCCTGCGCAACAGAAGCAGCGAGCAAAACGATGACTGCAGCAATAACACTGAGACGTTTCAAGCTGATTTCCTCCCATAACTAGTATTGCATACCCATTATAGCAGGAAAACCTTGCGCGCCCGAAATCCAATTTATGGCATAGTCCAGCTAGCGCCGCCCTTGGAGCTCATACAGTCGCTGGACCACTTCCTTGAGGGAAAGCCGCCCCCTGCAGAACACCTCCCCGTCAATGATCACCACGGGCAGTACAGCCCCCTTAACCCAGCCGCCCTTTCTTGCCTCCGTACTTTCTGGGCTCACCAGACGGACATTCGCAGCGGAGCCAAAGCGCCTGCGTACGGCGCGTTTCAAGTAGACTACCGCCTCTCCCAGAGGCAGGTTCTTCTTTCAGCCTCCACAGGAACTCAGAATGGCTCTGGCATAACCGCAAACGATCACTTCCATAGTTCTGCCTCCCGCCGTTCACTTCAGAGCCAGTATATGCCTTACGCCCTGCCCAGGACTCTCCACCAGAAACTGCGCGGTTTGGCTTTCTGCTGCAGCTCCAACTCCTCCAGGCGGGCGCGCAGCCTGAGAAGTTCCCTTTCCAGCTGGGCGCGGCCCGTTTCTCCCTGCAGCCTCTCCTCCTCTTGGGCCTGCTTGAGGCTGAGGACACGGCGTTCCAGGCGATCCAAGCGTGTCGTTAGGGGTGTCAAATCCACTGGCTGGGGAGGTGTCCATTCCCGCCGCCATACCCTGATCTCTTCTTTGACCTCCTCCCACTCCTTGAGGGTGCGGAAGGCCTGCTCCATGAAGGCGGCCTGGGCTCGAGCTTGCCGGGATCGCTCCTCTGCCAGACGCTGGGCGAAGGCCTCCTGTTCCTGCGCTGCGAGCTGCTTTTTCTCCTCCTGGACTTCTGGCCTTGCCTCTTCTTGGGGCTGGGCCTCCTCTTTGGCTTCCATCTGCTGCTGTCCTTTGTACACGGGCAGCGTTAGGCCCCCCTGCACCTTCCAGACATACTCGAAGTCGCCCCGCTCAACAGCTCGGCGCTCCTCCCAGCGGCCCAAGGGAACCTGGTAGAAGTCGCTTCCCTCACCCCACAGCACGCTCCATTGGCCGGAAGCATGGGAAAAGCCCACCGATCCTGCGTGCCCCCGTCCGGTGGACAGGGAAATGGGCGCCGACCAGTGCTCGGTCTTGTGCCGCGCCTTGAGCATGGTCTGCTCCAACTCTTCCAGCCAGAAGAGATGGAGCGGGCCCGCGGAGACAAAGTGGGGATGAGCGCAGCTTGCTTCAGAAAAGGTGACCGCGCCGCTCCACAGCCCGTGCTCCAGATCGTACACCCGGTACAGCAATCGGCGGTCCTTGTGCGCCAAGTAGGCTAGGTGCAGGTATTGATCGCTGTGCCAGCTCACACTGAACCCCCACGGCTCTCCAAAGACATTAGCTGAGACGGTCTGGGGACCGGACCAGGCGTCCGTGAAGTGATGGTGGCACAGGAGGCAGCTGGGCCCTGGTGACGGGCGGACAAAGTAGAAGAGGTGACACCGGCCCAAGCCGTCCTGGATCAAGCGGCCACCCCCGCCGTAGGGCTGTCCCAACTCCAGGCGCTCGCTGTGCAGCTCATCTTGGCCCCTGAAGAACCAGGCGTAATCCGCGTTCAGAAAAGCCATGATCTGCACCACAGATCCCTGCGCTACCACGGCCGCATCCTGAACATTTTCCCGTAACACCCTTGGCCCTGCCTGCATAGAGTGGACTATTAGAGTCTGGCCGCGCAGCTCGATACTGCTGAAGTTTGGATGGTCAATTTCGATGAGCAAAACAACACCCCCTCAACACTAAGGTATGCGGGAGCCTGGCCATTCAGACATTTTCTTCCGAGGTACGCACCACGCTTCGCGTCCTGCATACTATGGCTTAGAGAAAGGAGGATTACGGATGAAGTGTGAATACGAGCCTGATTTTCAGCGGGAGGTCATCTATGTAAACAAGGTCTACAACGAATGCGCCATTGTGGACTGTCCCACCTACCGCATTCCCATTCCGCCCTCTTATCCGCTGGCCGTCAATGTTGTCTCCTGCACCATCACCGACGTGGTGGCGGAGGCAGTTATCATTACAGCCGGTGAGATGGACGTAGTGGTCAACTTCGTCATTAACGTGGAGTACGATAGCAATGGCATGACCCAGTTTATTCAGCAGACCGCTCAGTACCGCCGCAGAGGAGTAAGCCTAGAGGGAGCACTTCCTGGGATGAGCGCCGTCGTCCTGCCCCTGATCCGCTGCCTGAACTGCCGACCCGTGGACGGCGGAACGATCATCGAATGTGATGTGGGCATTTACCTAGTGCTCAAGGCTATAGCCCTGGTTCAGTTAGAGGTTTTGGCCCGCTTTGCCCCTGAACCGCCAGAATGTGAACAGGTATCCCCCATCGGCTGCGCAGAGTGGTTTGAGTTGGCTGAGTCTGGTGCCTTTTGGCCCCCCTTTCCTCCGCAGCCCACGCGCACCCACCGCTAAAAAAAGACCAAGTCCAGCGGCTCGCTGGATTTGGCTTTTTTCAGATCCGGGACAACCTGAAAGGAGTGTGCCGCCGTGCGCATACTGGTCATGACGCGCTTTTACCGCAACGGGCAGACCACTCACGTACTGGATCTCTGTGTAGAACTCCTGCACTTAGGGCACCGCGTCCTGTTGGCCATCTCCGACCTCAATGACGTTGTCTACTTACAAAAACTTAAGGTGGAGGGCATCCCCCATCTGCTCACATCCGACCCCAAGCGCCTCCACAAGCGGCTCACCAAGTGGCAGCCTGAGCTGATCCACAGCCACTCCGCCCACACCCTGGCGGCTGCCATCGATCTTGGGCGCCGGCTGAACATACCCACCGTAAGCACAGTGCACTATCTGGACTTTGACCAGAAAGAGCTTTTGGAGAAGCAAACGGCGGTGATCTTGATCAGCAGGGAGATGCAGGCGCGCTTCGCAGACCTTCCGGTGCCTTCGTTTGTGGTGGAAAACGGAGTCAGGCTGGGGCGCCTCAAGCCCCGCACCAAGCGCTGGCGGCAGCTGGTGCTGTTTTTGGCCCAGATCACCCCGGACAAACTGGAGAACTTCCGTCAGCTGACCCAGTGTCTGCTTAGCTGGGGCTGGGAGGTGATGAGTGCCGGGAACGGACAGTTCCCCGGGGTGAAGTATCTAGGCTGGGTGCATGAAGTGGCGCCCCTGCTGAGACAGGCCAACCTAGTTGTGGGAACGGGCAGGGCCATCAGGGAGGGGATGGCCGCGGGCTGTGCCGCCTACGTGCTGGGCACTCACTGCGACGGGCTGGTCACTCCAGAAAACGTCCGCCAACTGGAAGTTGCCAACTTCAGCGGCCGTACCTATGGCAGGCAGTTCGACGCCGCTTCTGCCGCCGAGGTCCTGCAGCATCCGGACCCTGAGCAATTCCTGGCCCTGGGCAGGTTCGGCAGGCGCTATGCCCTGCAGCATTTCTCCAGCAGGAAAATGGCCCTCGCTGTTGAGCAGGTCTACTTCTCCGCCCTGGACAGGCAAGCAAAACTGCGGAGCTAAACAGGAATCTGGAGGAAAACGTCTAAGTAATAGGGGCAGAGGGGGGAGGAAGTGCCATGAAACTCGTGATTACCGTGGTTGAAGATAATGACGTGGCTTTTCTCATGGAATCACTGGTGAAGAACGGATACAAAGCGACCAAGCTGGCCAGTACGGGCGGCTTCCTGCTCCAGGGAAACACCACCCTGCTCATTGGAGTGCAGGATCATGAAGTGGACCCGGTTTTGGAGATCATCCGCTCCACCTGCGCGCCGCGCAAGAAGATCATCCCACAGATCGCCCCAGAACTGCCCACCGCCATCGGTGTACCCGTGGAAATTGAGGCGGGTGGTGCCATCGTGTTCGTCCTGAACGTAGATGAGTTTTGGAGGCTATAGGGAGGCGAGCAGCGCCAGAAGACCCAGGGCGTTCACTGTGAAGTGGGCTGTGATGGGCACCAGGATGCTGCCAGAGCGGATCAGCAAAAGCCCCAAGACCATTCCGGAGATCAGTACAGGCACAAACTGCAGCGTGTAGAAGTGCAGGAGGGCGAAGAGAAGCGCGGCCAGAAAGACTGCCCGCTTTACTCCCATTCGCTCCCGCAGTAGTTCCATAAGTAAGCCGCGGAAGAAAAGCTCTTCGCCTAGGGGTGCTCCTACCAGAACCAGGAGTGTGGCCCCGAGGGCCATGAAGGGCTTTTTGCTTGTCACCAACATCTGCACGGTAGCCCGGTCCTCGAGCACAAACCCCCGGGCGGTTTCACTGCCCAAGAACTGGGCAGCGACAGCAAACGCCAAAGCTCCCACCAAGACATTCACAAGGTACAGGCCAACGCCGCTGACCAGGCCCTGCATCGCTGTCTTCAGATTGGCCGGTTTCAGGTGCTCCCCCTTGGAACCAAGGAGCCCTCCCGCGACAAAGAGGAGCTGCTGCCAGGCGAGAAGGGCCAGGCGCACACCTTCAGTGGGCTTGATAAACCAAGCTGCAGCGCCGGTGGCAAAGACCAAAGCCATAACTAAGAAGAAGCACAGCCAGCCTCTGCTGTTTTCCATGGAGCTCTCCTTCCCTAGATGAAAGGAGCGCAGCCGCGCTCCCAACTTATGCTCATCCTCCTAACTTCAAAATCCCAGGCGGCCAGACCATGTTGGACGGCCACACCCCGGGGCCGTTCCTGGCCAGGCCCTCCCACCAATAACGGTATACGTACCCATGCAGCACATCACGATAAAACCTGCCGTCAGAGTATCCTATGACCATCCCCTCCTTCCCTACCACTGTTACGCATGTGGAAGGGGTTTGGTCACAGTTCCCCTTTCCTATATTCGATAATTCGGTGCCTCTTTGGTGATCTGCACGCTATGGGGATGGCTCTCCTGGGTTCCCGCCGGAGTAATGCGGATAAAGCGGGCGTGGGCGTAGAGGCTCTCCAGATCCGGGGCGCCGCAGTAGCCCATTCCGGCCCTTAAGCCTCCCACCAGCTGGAAAACCATATCGCTTAAGGGGCCCTTGTAGGGAACCCGGCCCTCTATGCCTTCCGGGACGAGTTTGCTGCTGTCGCTTTGGAAATAGCGATCCTTGCTGCCAGCCCTCATGGCCGCCAGGGAACCCATTCCCCGGTAAACCTTGTAGCTGCGTCCCTGGTAAATCTCCTGCTCTCCGGGGCTTTCCTCTGTCCCCGCCAGGAGGCTGCCCAGCATCACACTGCTGCCTCCAGCGGCCAAGGCCTTGACGATGTCTCCGGAAAAGCGGATACCGCCATCAGCGATAACGGGGATTCCGTGCCTCCGCGCCACCTGAGCGCAGTCCCAAACGGCTGTGAGCTGGGGCACGCCCACACCGGCCACAACCCGCGTGGTGCAGATCGACCCGGGGCCAATCCCCACCTTGACGGCGTCTGCCCCTGCTTCAATGAGGGCTTTGGCGGCCTCCCCTGTGGCCACATTGCCGGCGACAAGATCGACTTTGTCCCCAAACTCTTCCTTGAGTTTGGCCAGAACCCGCAGTACACCGCGGGAATGGCCATGGGCGGTATCGATTACCAGGGCATCCACACCGGCCTCCACCAAAGCCGCGCTCCGCTCTAAGCAGTCGGCGCCCACACCCACCGCAGCAGCCACCACCAGACGCCCCTTATCGTCCCGGGCGGAGTTGGGATACTGCCGAGCTTTCTCAATGTCCTTAATGGTAATCAAGCCCTTGAGAACAAAGTCCTCGTCCACGAGCGGTAGTTTCTCAATGCGGTGCTCGTGGAGAATGGCCTTGGCCTGGTCCAGGGTGGTATGTACAGGCGCGGTGATCAGCCCTTCCTTAGTCATCACATTGCCCACGGGCTGATCCAGGTTTTCTTCAAACACCAAGTCGCGGTTGGTCAAAATGCCCACCAGCCGGCGCTCCTTGTCCACAATGGGAACACCCGAAATGCGGTAGCGAGCCATTAAGGCCAGGGCTTCGCGCACAGAGTTGTGGGGATGCAGGTAGAAGGGATCCACAATCACGCCGCTCTCTGACCTTTTCACCCGGTCCACTTCGCTGGCCTGCTCCTCCACGGGCATGTTCTTGTGGATTACCCCTATGCCTCCCTCTCTGGCCATGGCGATGGCCATCTGCGACTCGGTGACCGTATCCATGCCGGCACTGACTATGGGTATGTTCAGCCTGATGTTCCTAGAAAACCATGTGGTGACATCCACTTCCGAGGGCAAGACCTCCGATGCTCTGGGAACCAGCAAAACGTCATCGAAGGTAATCCCTTCCAGCCCAAATTTCTCCTTAAAATCCACTCCAGGGCCCCCTTTTTTCCTGCAATACTCCTTTGAGTTTGAGGATATTTTATCACAAAAGGACCAAAGGGCAACCAAAAATGGGGAGAAAAGCAGGAAACCATCGCCGGCAATTAGAATCAGTAACAGACGAAGCAGTAGTGAACATGGGAGGTAGAAATAGTGGATATTCGCAGAGTAGCAGTACTCGGCGCAGGCCGGCTCGGCCGGGGCATTGCCGAATGTGCTGCCAGCAAAGGCTATGATGTAGTACTCTTCTCACAAGGTGCTGGAGGGCAGGACGCCTTAAGGCGCATTGAGAAGAGCCTCGATCGCAAACTGGCCAAATGGGCCATCACTGAGTCGGAAAAAAGGCTGATCCTCGGGCGCATCAGCTACACGCTAGATCTGAAAGAGCTGAGCAAAGCTGACCTACTAGTGGAAGCGACCATAGACCATTTCTATACCAAGCAGGAACTGCTGCGCACAGCAGATCATCTCTGCCGCCCAGAGGTGGTGTTCCTGTCCACCACTTCCACCCTGCGCGTTTCCGAGCTTGCCAGGGGGATCAACCGCACGGACCTTCTGGTGGGCCTGCATTTCATCCCCCCAGTGCCCAATGTACCCGTGGCAGAACTGGTCAGGGGCAGTCAGACCGATGAACGGGCCGTGGAGATAGCCAAGCAGTTCGCTACCCGCCTGGGGAAACAAGTGGTAGAGATCCATGAGAGTCCAGGACTGGTTAATCCCCGCACCCTGCTTGCTCTGGTTAACGAGGCTGCTTACCTCATCGATGAAGGTGTCTGCAATGCCCAGCAGGCGGATAAAATTATCAGGGAGAGCTGGGGTATGTCCCAGGGCCCCCTGGAAATGGCCGACCGCCTGGGCCTGGATTTGGTCTTAAACTGGATGGAGCAGATGCAAGATGCCTTTGGGCAGCGCTATGCCCCCTGCCCGCTGATCCGCCGTTACGTGCGGGAGCGCCGCTTAGGCGTGAAGACCAGACTGGGCTTCCTTGCCTACACAGACGATGATGCCCTCAAGACAGATAGCGAAAGTGAACAGGAAGGCAAACGGGAGGATTGATCATGAACATCTTTGTATTGAACTGCGGTTCTTCTTCAGTTAAGTATAAACTCTACGACATGAAAAACGAGAAAGTCCTGGCCGATGGGCGAGTGGAGCGCATTGGACAAGACAATGCAGTGATTACCCACCAGCCAGCCGGCAGGGATAAAGTCTCCAAGACCATGCCCATCCTGGAGCACACCACGGCCATCAGGGAAAGCTTGAACCTGCTGACCCATCCGGAGCATGGAGTCCTAAAAAGCGTGGAAGAAATCGATGCGGTGGGGCACCGCGTAGTGCACGGCGGAGAGTCCTTCTCTGATTCGGTGCTGATTAACGAACGCACCAAGGACATCCTGGACTCCCTGGCCAGCCTGGCCCCCCTGCACAATCCGGCCAACGTGACGGGCATCCGGGCAGCGGAGAAGATCATGCCCAACGTCCCGCAGGTTGCGGTGTTCGACACGGCGTTCCATTCCACCATTCCGCCCTACGCCTTCTTGTATGCCATCCCGTACAGCGTTTACCAGCGCCATAAGGTCAGGCGCTACGGTTTCCACGGTACCAGCCACAAGTACGTCTCCCAACGTGCAGCGGAACTCATGGGCAGAGATATCGCGGATCTCAAGATCATCTCCTGCCACCTGGGCAACGGAGCCAGCATTGCCGCGGTACACGGCGGAAAGTCGGTTGATACCTCCATGGGCTTCACTCCCCTGGAAGGCCTGATGATGGGCACCCGCAGCGGTGATATTGACCCGGGCGCCATCTTTTACATCATGAAGCAGGAACAGCTCAACCTGCATGAGATCGACTCCATGCTCAACAAGCACTCGGGGTTGTACGGCATCGCGGGAGTAAGCGACATGCGCGACATCGAAAGGGACATCGCCAACGATGACAAGCTGGCCAAACTGGCCTATGAGATGTACGAGTACCGCATCCGCAAGTATGTAGGTGCTTATGTGGCCGCCATGAACGGCGTGGACGCCATCGTTTTCACCGCCGGCATCGGCGAAAACACCCCGTCGCTACGCACTGCCCTCTGCGCAAACCTTTCTTACCTGGGCATTGAGATCGACGAAGAGAAAAACAAAATCCGAGGTGAAGACGTGGAAATCTCCACCCCGGATTCCAAAGTCAAGGTCTTCGTGATCCCCACCGACGAAGAGCTGGTCATCGCCAGGGATACCATGAAGATCGTCTAGCTAAAGCCTAAAACGGAGGTACCGCCTGCGCGGTACCTCTTTGCTTACATCGTAAACCGATGATTGCCAATGGTTGTCTGTACGGGACGGCTGTGCATAAACCGGTCAGTGGACTTACGGGGGTTAAAGAAAAACAGCGCCCCTCCAGTAGGGTCGTGCCCGCTCAGTGCCTCCAAAGCAGCTCTGCGGGCGGTCTCATTGGGGGCCATGTAAAAACTTCCGTTTTGGATGGGCTGAAAGGCGTTGGTTTGAAACAGCACCCCGCGCAGGGTATCTGGAAACTGCGGACTGAGCATTCTGTTGATAATCACCGCTCCCACCGCGACCTGTCCCAGGTAAGGCTCGCCCCTCGCCTCCGCGTGGATCATCTGAGCCAGCCACTCCACCTCTTGACTCGTCAGGCGCACTCCCACCGGGTAGTACTTCACCTGATCCAAAGGCACCAAGAGGCGCTGCCCTACGCGGATCACATCGGACTCAAGGTTGTTCAGGTCCTTTAACTCCTCAACGCTGAGCCCGTAGGTGGTGGCAATCCAGTAGAGGCTGTCCCCGGCCTCCACTTTGTACACCGTCAAGGCTCCATACTTAGCTGCAGGCGAAACAGCCTCGGGGGGCTCTCCATCTTTGGGCACCTCTGGCAAGGTGATCTCGCCCATGGTTACCGCGCCTTCATAGGGAGCGGGCTGACCCAGGGCAAACAGGCCGCAGAGAAAGACTACTCCCGCAGCCGCCCAGCTAAAGCGCATGATATTCCGCTTCTGATCAGGCAGTTGACCGATCACCTTGCACCCTCTTTCTAAGAACCATTATTATCTAAATTATAAAGGAGTAGGGACAGGCTGTCAATTCCGGCAGCTCAGTCACCTTATTGCAAAGCTCCCAAGGACGTAATATACTAAGAGCCAAGGAGGTGGCTGGATGAGTTTCCTGCGTGAACTGCTCACGCCCAAGCGAGTAATAATATTCGTGGTTATCGCCGTGTTGTTGGCCTTCTTCTCCAGACAACTGGGCACAGTAATTCTGCCCTTTTTCATTGCCGTGAGCTTTGCCGTAATCCTGGAGCCCGTAATCTCCTTTTTGGAAAGGCGTTTGCGTTTTCCGCGCTCCATTGCCGTGCTTGCCACCCTGGTGGCAGTGGGAGGGTTGGCCTGGTACGGCATTGTCCTCATCATCGGGCAGTTGGTGGGTCAGCTCATCGACCTGGCGTCACTCCTCCCCGTATACCGAGAGACCATATCAGACATGACGGAGGATCTCCTAACACACCTGCAGGCCCTCAACGAGAGCCTTCCCCCCATTGTAAGCGTGAACATCCAAACCAGCGTGCAGGACTTTTTGGTCACCCTGGAAAACAGCACGAAGGACCTGATCAACCGGGTCCTGGGCATGTTTTCCGGTCTGCCTTCCTTTTTGCTGGTGAGCATCATCACCCTGGTGGCCACCTACTTTTTCTCTCGGGACAAGGATCTAATCATCGACACCTTCATGCAGTTTGTGCCTCCCAAGTCCCGGGACCAAGCCCTGGAGTTCCGTCACAAGCTCAGCGTGGACCTGTTTGGCTACATCAAAGGCCGCTTCCTCATATTCATCATCATCACTGTGCTCACGGCAGTGAGCCTTTTCCTGATCGGTACGCGCTACTGGGTGCTTTTGGCCATATTGATCGGCCTGGTGGACCAGGTTCCCGTGATTGGACCGGGCATTGTCTTTACCCCCTGGGTGGCCATGAGCGTGATTGCCGGCGACATCAACCGCGCCGTCTACCTCACCATCCTCTACTTCGTCATTTTCGCCACGCGCAACTTTGCTGAACCGAAGGTGTTGGGAGATTCTGTGGGGCTGCACCCCCTGATTATGCTGCTGGCCATCTACGGTGGCGTGGTCTTCTTCGGCGTCATGGGGCTGTTTCTCGGCCCCGTACTGGCCATTGTCATCAGAGCAACAACCGCTGCGGGACTGCTGAAGTTCCCTCCCTACGCAGAGAAGTAATCCCAGGCCCCTTACATAAAAGGGGCCTTCCTTTTGTACACTAAAGGTAGTCTCTGCGGACAAGGAGTGCAGCCATGTTCACCCTTCCCTTTAGTGTAACCCTGCTCAGCCTCCTCACCGTTTTATTCTTCCTCGGTTTCGGGCAGCGCGTCCTGGATCGCATGCGCCTTACTGACTCCGAAGCAGTCATCATCCTCCTGGTGATGATCGCCGGCCATTTCCTGCCCACCATCTCCTTAACCTCCCGTGCAGCCCTGAATCTAGGTGGGCTGATCCCCCTAGGCGTGGCCAGCTACCTTTTGGCCACCACTTCCAATGTGGAACGCCGCCGGGCGGCGGGAGTGACCTTGATCACCGCCCTCTTGGTCTTCCTCACCGATAAACTACTCCCCCTGCAGCCGGGCGTTTTGGACCCTGTGTTCAGCGCGGGCATTTTCGCTGGGCTGGCGGCCACTTTTTGGGGCCGTTCCCGGCGCAGTGCCTTCATCGCTGGGCTGTTGGGCGTTTTCTTGGTGGATCTTGCCGGCATGGTGCAGCTCTGGCTGCAGGGAGTGCAGGAGGAAATCACCTTAGGCAGCGGGGGTCTCTTTTCCAGCATGGTTGTGTGCTCCTTCCTAGCCGTGATCATCACCGAAGTGATCGGAGAAGTGCGGGAAGCGATCCACCTGGGAGGGAACCGCGATGGGTAAAGCTCACAGAATGGCCCTAGCAGCTATCTGCCTTTTTCTGGCGCTGAGCTCTGCTGCTGCCTCCGACGATGCGTGGGGTGAGTTTCTGCCCACTGGTGAGTACTACACGCTCCTGGGCCCAGACGATCAAGTCCTCCTGGAAACCGGACGGCGCATCTACCTGGAAGACCAATACTTGACTGCAGACAACCGCCTCTACGAAGTTGTGGAAGTGGACGACGAGGCACAGATCGCCCGGGCCAAGCTGGTGGCCGAAATTGAGTTAAAACTCACCCCCTGGCAGGAGCTCCGGCGAGAGCTGGGCCTCACCGTGATCGAGGCCGCTGATCCAGATACGACCAGGGGCACCATTGCCCTCTACCACACCCACAACGCGGAAAGTTATGTGCCCACGGACGGAACGGACAGCATCTACGGCAAGGGCGGCATTCATCAAGTGGGAGCTGCCTTCGCCGAGGCGCTCCGGGACCGGGGAGTCACGGTGCTCTACTCAGAACAGCTCCACCTCCCCCACGACCGGGGAGCGTACCGAAGGTCAAGGGAGACCGTTGTGGAACTCATGTCCAAAGAACCTGATGCCATTTTCGATGTGCACCGCGATGCTGCTCCCCAGAGCGCCTACGCCATTCAGCTGGAGGATCAGTGGATGACCAGCATCCAGTTTGTTGTGGGGAGACAGAACCAAAACCTGGGCGTGAACAGGAAGTACGCGGAGTCCCTAAAGAAGCTAGCCGATGACATGTACCCAGGTTTAGTCAAAGGCATCTATTACGGCCGTGGCAACTACAACCAGGACCTAAGCCCCCTTAGTCTGCTCCTGGAAGTGGGGGCGCACACCAACAGCAGACCAGCCGCGGAGAAGGGCGCCACCCTCTTCGCCGAAGTGGTGGACCATTACTTCTACGGTCCCACTGCCGAAGCAGCTCGCGGCAGCCGGGGCAGAGCAGCCTCGCGCAGCATTGTGGGCCTGATCGTCTTTGTCAGCGCAGGAGCTGCTGCCTTCTACGTAGTCAACGCCGGTGGTTTTTCCGCCGCCCTGGAGCGCCTTAAGTCATCTCTGCGCCTCCGCCCCCGCAGGTAAGCTGCTGCGCCTCCCCAACCGGACTTCACCGCCCACCCGTCATGAACTTCTCCCGGCAACGCAGGAAATCGCAGCCTGGAGAGAGAAGTTAGCAGGCAAAACCAAGACGGAGTGATGGCGGTGAAATTGATCTTCAGAGCGGCAGTAACACTCCTGGTCATCACGGTGCTTTTGACCGGAGGCCTGATCCTCTATCTGACCATTACGGAATACCGGCCTCAAGACGTTATGCCCGTGCAGATCCTCGGCAAGCAGAACCGCCCTGTTGATCTGCGTGATGAGCTGACCATCACCACCTTTAACACGGGTTACGCCGCGCTGGAGCGCGATGCAGACTTCTTCATGGATGGCGGAACCATGTCCCGGGGCCTGAGCGAGGGGCGCGTCGAGCAGAATCTGGCTAAGATCACTGCCCTACTCCAATCACTCGGTTCAGACTTTTACCTCCTGCAGGAAGTGGATGAGAACGCCACCAGAAGTTACGGGATCAACCAAAGGGAGCAGATGGCCAAAGCCCTCCCCGATTACGTCTCCAGCTTTGCGGTGAACTACCAAGTGGGCTGGGTGCCCATTCCTGTGCTGCAGCCCATGGGCAGAGTCTTGTCAGGTCTGCAAACCCTTTCCCGCTACACGGTGCATGAGGCCACGAGATTCTCCCTGCCCAGCACGGCATCGTGGCCCATCCGCTTGGGCCACCTCAAACGCTGCCTGCTGGAGAGCAGGATTCCTGTAAACGGCGGCAGAGAACTGGTCATTGCCCACGTGCACCTAGAGGCCTTTGATTCAGGGGGCAGCCTGCGCAGCGAGCAACTGGCTTTCATTGAAGATTACGCCCGCGCCGAAGTGGCCAAGGGCAACTATGTAGTTCTGGGTGGAGATTGGAATCATCTCTTGGCCGCTAATCCCCAGGAAGTGCGTGCCCGTTTTTCCGCCACCTGGCCGTCCTGGCTCCAGCTGCTTCCCGAGGGTTTCTTGGCGGAGTTCCAGTGGGCGTATGATGAGGAAGTTCCCTCGGTACGCGATCTGGCTGCGCCTTATGATCCGCAACATACCTTCACCTGCACCATCGACGGCTTTTTGGTTTCGCCCAATGTGGAGATCCTTGAGGTCTACGGACACGACCTTGGTTTTGAGTTCAGCGACCACAACCCGGTCACCCTCAGGTTCAAGCTGCGCGGTGACGAGGCTGTCCAAGAAGATGAGCAGCCAGATGAGCCAGTGGAAGAGTTGGAAGAGCTGGAAGAGCAATAAGACTCTGTGTGAGGTGAGAATCATGAGACTTTGCACAATTGAGGAGATCCCCAAGGATCAGCTAGCCGCGTTTTGGACAAGCTGGTGGGGAAGTTCCAAAATGGTCGTCTCCAGCGGAGTATATGACTGTGCCGATTTGGCCGGTTTCGCTGTCCTGGATGACGATGCTGAGATCATCGGGCTGATTACCTACGACCTGAGAGATGGAGAATGCGAGATCATCTCTCTAAACAGCACCAAAGAAGGCAAAGGGATTGGTACAACTCTGGTTTCCGAAGTGGAAAGAGTGGCCAGGGAGAATGGGTGCAAACTGCTCAGGGTCACTACCACCAATGACAACTTTCTCGCATTAAGGTTTTACCAGAAACGGGGCTTTGTTCTGCACCGGCTGATCTGCGGCGCAGTGGATAAGGCCAGGAAAATCAAGCCCGAGATACCGCTAATTGGCAATGATGGCATACCCATTAGGGATGAGATTGAGTTGGCAAAAATCTTGGATTAGGGTCTCTGCGTGAGACCCATTTTCTATTTAGCACAAAAAAAGACACCCTCAGGTGTCAGAAAAATGGCTCCTCGGGCTGGACTCGAACCAGCAACCCTTCGGTTAACAGCCGAATGCTCTGCCATTGAGCTACCGAGGAGCGTCCTCCAATGCGACACCGGGAAAACCAGCAGCATCGCACAGGAGTAAATTAGATCTTGGCAGCGAGCTACTCTCCCACCACGAGATGTGGCAGTACCATCGCCGCTGAAGGGCTTAACTGCTGTGTTCGGAATGGGAACAGGTGTCTCCCCTTCGCTATCGCCACCAAGAAACTCCTTAGGTTCGCTTAGCCCTGGAGTTTCCGAAGGAAACTCCAACGGCTTTAGACTAGTCAAAAGCTTCTCTCTTCCCTCAACTAGCCCGTCTAAAGCCGAACCTTCAAAACTGCACAACATGATGTGATATCTCAACCTAAGGTCAAGCCCTCGAACCATTAGTACCAGACAGCTCAAGGCATCACTGCCCTTACACCTCTGGCCTATCTACCTC
>Ga0209537_1000076_pt1 | contig 103534 bp, 101 predicted proteins | sample BioPla4DNA1_FD_187698 | JGI IMG/M metagenome (GOLD analysis project Ga0209537, IMG submission 187698) | Biogas fermentation microbial communities from Germany - Plant 4 DNA1 (SPAdes) (version 2) | ecosystem: Engineered > Bioreactor > Anaerobic > Digestate | place: Bielefeld, North... | reverse complement strand
AATGAGGTGAGGCTCCACTCCAGCATAGGCTATCGCCCACCGCTGGAATACCATAACTTTATCATGAACAATTCTGAGAAAGCTTTAGTAATGAGGGCGTAATGTTCAAAGTTAAGGGGTCAGCCCGGCAATAAAATGCATTCAGTTGAAATGCGAAAACGCCAAACCCAAGCATTTATTAAAGAAGAACTTGTTGAATATGAACAGGTCTATTATCGTTGCAATGTGAAAAGAGAAGAAAACAAATTTGTTCCTTCAGGTATAATGGACGAAAACTTGTTGCGAGCTAGAGATGCTTATAGAGAAAAACATCATTTGTTAACCTCAAAAGATATTAAGAAAATAAGAAACATTTATGATCTTAGTCAAAGTGATTTTGCTGCTTTGCTCGGTTGGGACGATATTACGGTAACCAGATATGAAACAAAAGCTATCCAAGATGGGGCATCTGATAGTATGATGAAAATGATTTACAATAACCCTTTATTTGCTATTGAATGCCTTGAGAAACACAAAGAAAGGTTCAACAAAGAATCTTATGATAGGATTCGCAGTAAAATTACACAGTATGGCTAGCTTTACTATAGTACTTTATACTGTCGGGAAAATTCTGTCTGTACATTTTAATTTTTTGCAGAAGAAAGTAGTTGGATGAAAAATATTGGTTTACATAATACTTATATATAAAAAATACAGAAGGAGAAGTGGGTAAATAAGTTTGTTGGTATAGTTTACTTCGGTTGAGTTTGGATACTGTGTCAATAATTTATTATGGTCTTCTAAAAGTTATAATTTAACACGTGCAATGATATTTATAAAAAAAAGTAGTTCATTTAAAAATGATACCTTTTCTATATAGGTAACCTAAGGAAAGCTTTCAGGAACCTTTAATATATAAACTTTTTTAAAGGATAGAATTGCACAGCAGGTTTATACGAACTTTACTTAGGATTACAAGAAATGGTTTAGCAAATCCTTCAGAACTAAAATTGAAAGATAAAAGTTTTGTTCGCAGTATAAATTCATAGCTTTTTATTAATCTCTAAATAAATGTTAAAGAGATTTGACTTGGCTTAGCTATATCGTGATAATCGCAATTAACCGCAATAATTTTCACCCTCTCTCTTTAAGTTAACATAATATATATTATCGGACCTTGTTTTTTTCTTCCCGCACCTCTGCTCAGTCAAGTATTGCCTAAATAATTGCCTAAATATTGGAAATATATTTTTTGAGTTAAATATGGGTTGACAGACAGAGAAATATTGGATAGTATATTTTTCAAATTGAATTATTCAAAAACAATGATCAGGCTTAGTACGGAAGTTTTGGAAGTGCACAGAGAGTTGCCATTTAGCTGAAAGGCAGCCCTTCCCCTTTCGGAAACTCCCCTGTGAGTAGCCGGCCGAAATCAGCAATGCTGAGAGTAAGTTGAGACGGGAATTTCCCGTTACAGAAAAGAACAATTAAGCGGACGGGTTTTATTTTTTGCTGCCCGTCAACTAGAGTGGTACCGCGGAAGAATAGCCTTTCGTCTCTATCTTTGAGATGAAAGGTTTCTTATTTTTAGCGTATAAGTTACTACTGGTTTATCTAAATCTGAGTTAAAGAGGTGGCATGGCAAATGAACAACCGGGTAATGATTTTTGACAGCACTTTAAGGGACGGAGAGCAGACGCCGGGAGCTAAACTTAACGCTCAGGAAAAAGTAAAAATAGCACATCAGCTTGCCCGTTTAAATGTAGATGTTATTGAAGCTGGTTTTCCGATCTCCTCCCCTGGCGATTTGCGGGCTGTCCAACAAATTTCCAGGGAAGTTAAAGGTCCTGTTATCGCGGCGCTGGCAAGAACGGTTAAAGAAGATATAGATTGTGCCTGGGATGCTGTTAAGGATGCAGAAAAGCCCCGCATTCATGTTTTTTTGGCGTCATCGGATATCCATATGGAAAAAAAATTGCGCAAGAGTCCGGAACAATGCCTAAAAGAAGCTGTTGAAGCGGTAAGATATGCAAAAAGTCTGACAAATGACGTCGAATATTCTCTGGAGGACGCTACCAGGTCACGGGAGGATTACATTTTAAAAGTTATCGAAGCAGTTATTGATGCCGGAGCTACTGTTGTCAATATACCGGATACTGTTGGTTATGCCGTTCCAAAGGAGTTTGGCAGGCTTATTAAATTGATCATCAGCAAGGTTCCCAACATAAATAAAGCCGTTCTCAGCGTCCACTGCCACAATGATCTCGGTCTGGCTGTAATAAATTCACTGACAGCAGTTGAAAATGGAGCTAGGCAAATTGAATGCAATGTAAACGGGATCGGGGAGCGTGCGGGCAATGCTGCTCTGGAAGAAATTGTTATGGCTATGATTATTCGTCACGATGAATTTCCATATGTTACCGGGATTAATACCAAGGAGATTTACCGGACCAGCCGTTTAGTCAGCAAGTTGACGGGTATACCCATTCCCCTTAACAAGGCCGTAATCGGAATAAATGCTTTTGCCCATTCATCCGGTATTCATCAGGACGGAGTATTAAAAGATAAACGAACTTATGAAATTATTAATGCCGAATTAATTGGAGGCCAGGCCGCGCAAATGGTTCTGACTGCCCGTTCGGGGCGCCATGCCTTGCGCCATCAGCTGGAGGCAATGAACTATCATCTGGATAAGGAAGAATTTGAAGCATTTTATCAAAAGTTTATTAAGCTTGCCGATAAAAAGAAAGAAGTATATAAGGAAGACCTGGAAGCCATGTTAATTGACGTCTCCTATACTGAGCCGACTTATGAACTGGAGTATCTCCAGACGGTCAGCGGAACGAAAACTATTCCTGCAGCCGTGGTACGTCTTAAAAAAGGCGATACGATCTTCGAGGAGGTTGCCAGCGGTTCAGGACCTATTGATGCGGCATACAAGGCGGTCGAAAAGATTACCAAAATAGATACCAATATGGAAAATTACAATTTAAGAGCTGTTTCTCGCGGCATGGACGCACTTGGCGAAGTATCGTTGAAAATTAATTACGAAGATAAGAATATCATTGGCCGTGGCATGAGCACGGATATAGTTGAAGCAAGCGTTAAGGCCTATCTGGACGGCATTAACAAGTTAATCCGCATTATATCTAATTCCAACAACAACCATAACCATACAACTGCCGCCGCAAAGAATAAAGAATGCTGTTGAATCTGAAAACCGATAAAAATATCTACTGTCCTTCCTTGCGAACCATTGTTTGCCTGTTTAGTACGACTATGCTATAATCGATGGAAGAAAATCCTTTAAAAGGTGGTCGAACAGGTGAAAAAATTAACCTCACGACAGCAAGAAATTTTAAATTTTATTGCGGAAGAAGTGATGCAGAAAAATTATCCTCCTTCTGTACGAGAAATTTGCAAATATTTAAATCTCAGTTCCAGCTCTACAGTCCATGCCCATTTACGTGCTTTAGAGAAAAAGGGGTTTATTAAAAGGGACCCAACCAAGCCGAGAGCTTTGGAGATCCTCGATCCTGCCGCCCGCTCCTATCCAAAAAAGAAAGCCAAGCTTGTTCCCGTACTGGGGCAGGTTACTGCCGGGCTGCCTGTTTTGGCTGAGGAAAATATTGAAGACTACCTTCTTCTTCCGGGTGAAATAGTAAAGGAAGATACCGTTTTTTTGCTTCGCGTCCGGGGAGAAAGCATGAAAGATGCCGGTATCCTTCCGGAGGATCTGGTCATTGTCCGCAAACAGCCTACTGCTGAAAACGGAGAAATAGTTGTCGCGTTGCTTTCCGATGAAGCCACCATAAAAAGGTTTTTCCGCGAGGAGGATAAAATTATTCTAAAGCCGGAAAATCCTGCTTTTAAACCTATTATCATTCCTGCAAACGAAAATGCCCGCATTTTAGGTAAAGTAATCGGCTTGATCAGATTAATTGATTAACTTCCCACATCCTTTCCCCCCATTAGGCAAGGATGGCCTTTAAAATGGATGCTATCCCCAGGACGATGTGCTGATAGCTGAGGCCGCCCTGCAGGTAAAGCGTATATGGCCGGCGTAAAGGCGCATCGGCACTAAATTCGCTGGATGCTCCCTGAACAAATGTACCGGCGGCCATAAAAATCGGATCATGATAACCGGGCGTTTCCCCTTCTATGGGCACAAAATGAGAGTTTACAGGAGAAAATTCCTGAACCGCACGGCAGAAATTATATAGCTCCTCCCTCCTTTTTAAATGAATCATCTGGACAATATCCCCCCGCTTTTCTTGAGGACGGGGATCCACCCGGTAGCCTGCCTTCTCCAAAGCCCTGGCAAGGGTTATCGCCCCTTTTAAAGCTTCCCCGGTAAGATGTGGAGCCATAAAAAGGCCCTGAAAAAAAAGCCTTTTACTGTACACAAAAGCTCCCAGTTCTTTTCCAAGGCCCGGCGCAGTCATGGCACTGCTGATCTTCTTAATATATTTTTTTCTACCGACAACATAACCCCCCGTTGGAGCAAGCCCTCCCCCGGGATTTTTTATAAGCGAGCCGGCAATCAGATCGGCTCCTGCTTCAAGGGGTTCTTCCTTCTCTACAAATTCTCCGTAACAGTTGTCCACAAGAATAACAACATCAGGATTATAATAACGAATTTTAGCTATAATATTAGCAATATCTTCAACTGTCAGCGAAGGGCGAAAAGGATTATATCCCCTGGAACGCTGTATAAGCACCGCGGAGGTAGGCTTCTGCAGCATCTCTTTCAGATTTTTTTCCAAGATGCGTCTTTGTTCGCTTCCAGCGTCTTTCTCCTCTATCATATTTAAACAGAAAAACGGTATTCCCCAATCTATTAGATTACCTTCCCCTGCTGAGGATTGTGACCCGTCTTCTGCAGCTTTTTTGCCCCCGACTGCTTTCCAAAGGGTATCATAAGGCCGGCCTGTCGCGAAAAGGAGCCGCTCCCCCGGTCTGAGGATTCCCCTTAAGCAGGTGAATAAAGTATGGGTACCGGAAACAAGATGCGGGCGGACCAAGGCATCTTCTCCCTTAAAAACCCGCGCAAAAAGGGCGTCGAGTTTTTCTCTGCCCCTGTCGTTATATCCGTATCCCTCACTTGAATAAAAACAATCATCGGAAATTTTCTCTTCCTGGAATGCATTTAGTACTTTGGCCTGGTTAAATAGAGAAACAGCATTAATGGCTTCATGTTCTGCCTTCACTTCTTTTTCAGCCTCAACGATCAACCTGTTAATTTCCGGTTTTAGTGCATAGAGCTGCCACCATTCCATGATTAATCATCGTCCCTTCGAATTTGTTTGCTGCATCCTCCCTTCCCTTCCCCCGCCTCCCCTCTCCCTTGCGTGCCGGTTATGGGGAAGGTTTGTCATCCTGCTCATGAGTGGTAATTATGCCTTTATTTACTTTTTCCTGCGTAAAAGGAAGAAGCTTTTTGGCGTAATGTTCACTTATTTCCACATCTGCAACTGTATATTCACCGCAGTAGCGCACCTTTAAAACTTTTCCCTGCCGGTAAAGATAAGAAAAAGAAGGCCATTTGTGATAAGGGATAAAAAGTGTTAAGCGGACAAGATTTCCGGCAAGAGCCTCCAAAATCATTTCGTGAAGGCTCAAAATGTTTTTTCCTGTTTCTGCAGAGACAAATATGGCAGGATTGTATTCTTGTTCAATTTTTTTCCGGCATATCTGCAATTCCGCTGCTGTTAACAGGTCTATTTTATTAAAAACAAAAATACGAGGCCTGTTAATTATTTCCATCTTCTGCAAAGTTTCCTCTACAGAAGCAATCAGCTCCCTAAAATCGCTGCGGCTAAAATCTACTACGTGCAGTAAAAGGTCCGTCTCCCGGGTTTCCTCCAGGGTCGCGCTAAAAGCGTCTACAAGCTGACGGGGAAGATTGCGGATAAAACCCACGGTATCGGTGAGCAGAACTTTTTTTCCTTCTTTATTATTTAAAGCTCGTACTGTGGGGTCCAGTGTGGCAAAGAGTTTATCCTCGGTAAACACTTGCGCGCCGGTAAGAGCATTCAAAAGAGAAGATTTTCCTGCATTTGTGTACCCCACAAGGGCAACAGTGCTAAAACCTTTTTCCTTACGGCTTTCCCGGTGAAGTTTGCGGTGTTTTTTCAGCTGTTTAATTTCTTTATTAAGAATACTAATTTTATGCTTAATCCTTCTCCGGTCAATCTCCAGCTGGGTTTCTCCCGGTCCCCTAGTCCCAATTCCGCCGCCCAGACGGGACAAATAGGCTCCCCTTCCCGTTAAACGGGGTAAAAGATACCGGAGTTGTGCAAGCTCGACCTGCAGCCTTCCCTCCCTGGAAAGGGCCCTCTGCGCAAAAATGTCCAGGATTAAGGCTGTTCGATCAATTATTTTTCCTCCGACCAAATTTTCAAGGTTTCTTATCTGAGTAGGCGAGAGTTCCTGGTTAAAAATAACCAGATCGGCATCCATTTCCTCCCTGGCAGCCTTTAATTCCTGAGCTTTTCCCTTACCAATTAGATAGGCAGAATCCATTTTCCCGCTTTTTTGTCGGATCATTCCTACTACTTCCCCGCCGGCAGTCTCTGTCAGCAGGCAAAGCTCTTCCATGGAAATATCCCCGTCGTTGCTTGCGCCTTGAGATAATTCAAGATTAACAAGAATGGCTTTTTCGCGTTTCGTCATCGTTTCGCTAATTTTGCCGCACTCTTCCTTTCAGATGCTCTTTTTAAAGATAAACTGAGCAGTTACAATAATTGTAACATAACACTGCAAAACAATAATTAAAAGACACTTGGAAACAAGTGTCTTTATTTGCTCTCAGGCGGGAAGACAGATTTATGGATAAAGACCCCTCCGGTTTATTCGGCAGTAGGGTTAAAAGCAATATTTCTGAAAGGGATAATCGTAGAAACAGCGTGTTTGTAAACCATTTGCTGTTTTCCGTCAACTTCCAGCAGAATGGTAAAATTGTCAAAACTGCGGATGCTCCCTTTTATTTGGTATCCGTTAACCAGAAATATTGTTGCGGGTGTATTTTCCTTGCGAATCTGATTTAAAAAGTTATCCTGAAGATTTAAAGGCCCCTTAGTCATTCTTTTCGCCTCCTGCTTTGTTTATATACTTTATTCGGAATAAGATGTTAATATCCTGCAACCTTTAAACAAATACTATCCAGTATTGGTTCCAATTTCATGTCTGCCTCTATTTCAAACCAGGTAATTCTTTTGTCGGCTTTAAACCAGGTCATTTGTCTCTTGGCAAATTTTCTGGTGTCCTGCTTAAAAGCAGAGACAGCTTTGTCCCAATCCCAAACCTTTTGTATAAACATGAGCATATGTCTATAACCCAGAGATTGCATGGATTTTAAATTGCTCGAATATCCTCTTTCCAGGAGGCTGCTAACTTCTTGCAGCAGCCCTTTTTGGAGCATCAAATCCACTCGCCGGTTTATCCTGCTGTACAGCAGCTCCCTTCGCATGGTTAAGCCTATCATGATTAAGTTATAAGGACTGTTATGTTGCAAAGTTAATTCTTCCTGCCTGGAAATGGACTCCCCGGTTAAGTAATAATATTCCAAAGCCCTGATAATACGCTTGGTATCATTGATATGCAGCTTTCTTGCCCTTTCAGGATCGATTCCTTGCAGTTTCCGGTAAAGATGTTCTTTCCCGAATCTGCTTAGCTCATCCTGCAGTTGTTTTCGCACACCTTCATTATATTTCCCGCTGCGAAAAGTGTATTCATCAATAAGGGCTTTGATATATAAACCTGTACCTCCAACCAGTATGGGAAATTTACCCCTGGAATGAATGTCCTTAATATGTTTTCTGGCCATGGATTGGAAATCAAAAACCGTGAAGTTTGCATCAGGCTCAACAACATCGATCATGTAATGGGGAATCCCCCTTTTTTCCTCGGCAGTTGGTTTGGCGCTTCCAATATCCAGGAACCGGTAAACCTGTACAGAATCAGCGGAGACAATCTCCCCGCCTATCCTCTCTGCCAGAAGAATAGAAAGCTCTGTTTTCCCTGTAGCTGTCGGTCCGGCAATGACTACAAGAGGGATTTTGTTTTTTCTTCCGATGTTTGCCTCGTCCACAAAGTTGTCCTCCTTTTCAACCCCATGTTCAGCGCCTTTTAAAATATTTCTCCAGTTCAGCTTTATTCATTTTAAAAAAAACAGGCCTTCCATGGGGACAAAAAAAGGGATCACGGCACTTTTCCAATTGCTCCAGGAGCGCTCTTATTTCTTCCGTTGTCAATGCTTTGTTCGCTTTAAGGGCTGCCTTGCATGATAACTGCAAAAGAGCCTCTTTTTGAAAATCCTCTCTTTTTAAAGGCTGGGAGGTTAATTTTTCAAAGAGATCCAGCAACATCTCCGGATAAAAGACATCCTTTAAAAAAAGCGGTACTGTGCGTATTATAAATGTATTATGGCCAAATCGCTCCAGTTCTAATCCTATTTCTTCCAGCAAGTTTAACTTACCGTAAATTTCTTCGGCAATATACAAGGGCAGTTCAAAGGGGAGCGGCAACGCAATCTGGCTACCCTGCAAAAGATCGCTGTTCGTCTGCTGCACCCTTTCCCAAAGTATTCTTTCGTGGGCTGCGTGTTGATCCATAAAAAGCAGATCTTCTCCTTTTTGCAAAAGAATATATGTTCCGAAGGCCTGCCCGACGATCATATCGTAAAAAGGTTTTTCAAGGAGCGGCTCTTTATTTAACGCCGGCTTTTCGCTTTTCAGTAAATGTTCCCGGTTAAAATAACCTGGTTTTTCCTCCAATTCGTTTTCACCATAGGCAAGGATATTCTCCTGAATCTGTACTTTTTGCGGGCAACTATCTGTTTTCTTTTCCGTTTGGATCGTCTCCCCCCTCCAATTATACACGGGAAAACGCCTTCCCCCTTGAAAAGCCGCGCTTAAGGATTTAACCAGGAAAGAGCGGACCAATTCCTCCTGGTACAGACGTATTTCTGTTTTTGAAGGGTGGACGTTAACATCAATATCTGCCGGGGGCAGAGAAAGAAAAAGAAATGCCAGGGGATATTTTTTGGAAGTAATCAGGCTGGAATAGCTTTTGTCGAGAGATTCCCTGAGCGGTTTGCTCTGAACAGCCCGGCCGTTAACATAGAAAAACTGAAAGCCTCTATTGTTGCGGAAAGAAGTAGGGTCGCTTACGTACCCCCTCAAACGGTACTCTTTTTCCGTAAAATCCAGCGGAATTAACTGCTTGCCCAGGTCATGGCCGAAAAGCGTCAGGATAACGTTTTTAAGATTTCCGTCCCCGGATGTTTCCCAAAGAACACCCTTTTCCCTTTCCAGGGTAAAAGAAACATCCGGCCTGGAAAGGGCGAGAACCTGCATCATGCGAGAGATTTTTGCCGTTTCCGCGGAAATGCCCTTTAAAAATTTGCGCCTGGCCGGGGTATTAAAAAAAAGATCCCGAACAGTAACCCTCGTTCCCACCGGAAACCCTATTTCCTTAAAATCTTTTTCCACCCCGCCTTCCAGGAAAATACTTGCTCCGGCATCATCCTCACAGTGACGCGACGTAATGGTTAATCTTGAAACGGAGGCGATGCTGGGAAGGGCTTCGCCCCTGAAGCCGAGGGTCAGAATACTGCCCAAGTCTCCAATGTCTAGAATTTTGCTCGTTGCATGCCTCTCAACAGCCAGTCGCAGCTCGCCGGGAGGGATGCCGCTTCCGTTGTCAATAACGGTAATTTCCCGCTGCCCTCCCTCTTGAAGCAAAACCCTGATACGCCCGGCTCCTGCATCTAGGGCATTTTCCACCAGTTCTTTTACCACTGATGACGGGTTTTCCACAACTTCACCCGCGGCAATTTGATTGGCTGTCTCAGGGGATAATATTTTAATGGGCACCTTTTTCACCTATCCCTTTTTTTGTGAAGAGTCTCCCAGCAGCCTGTTTTGGAAGGAAAAAAGCTTTAGCAAGGCTTCCAGGGGTGTAAAATTGACGAGGTTTAAAATTTTTATCTCTTCAATAATTTTTTGTTCTTTTCTCGACAGGACAGCCCTTTCCCCCCGCGTTTCAGGGAAAAGGGAAAGCTGGCCTTCTTTGTCCTGAGATATAGCTTTCCAGTTGGACTGTCGGGTCCGGGGAAAATTCCCGGTCAGGCAATTATTCGGGTTTGTTTCCTCCAATTCCTTTAGATACTTCTGCGCCTTAGATATAACTTCGTCGGGAAGACCGGCCATGCGCGCAACATTGATGCCGTAGCTGCGATCTGCTTTTCCCGGGACAACTTTTCTTAAAAAGATGACTGTATCTCCTTTTTCACGGACGGTAACGGTATAATTCCTAACCCCCGCGAGCTGGTCTTCCAGCGCGGTTAACTCATGGTAATGGGTGGAAAAAAGAACCTTGACCCCGGCCTTGCTGTGTAAATATTCCAGAATTGCCCTGGCCAGGCTCATCCCGTCGAAAGTACTGGTCCCGCGTCCGATTTCATCGAGTATAACAAGGCAATCGTTCCCTGCGCTGGTTAAAATTGAGGCTGTTTCCTCCATTTCAACCATAAAGGTACTTCTTCCCCTGCTCAAGTCGTCGCTGGCCCCAACCCTGGCAAAGATACGTTTAAGGGGTGTAAAAATCATCGATTCAGCCGGAACAAAGCCGCCGGCCTGAGCCATAATCAACGACAGGGCGGCACTCCGGCAATAGGTACTTTTTCCGGCCATATTCGGTCCCGTTATAATTTGTATTCTTTCATTGTGCTCATCGAGAAAAATATCATTAGGAACAAAAAGGTCCTCTCCCTTTTGCTCTACAACAGGATGACGGCATCCCTGGATGTGCATGCTTCCATCTTCAGAAAGGGAAGGTTTAACGTAATGGTAAGCGGAAGCCGCATCAGCCAGGGAAAAAATACAGTCCAGAGTGGCTATTTGGGCGGCTGCAAGCTGCAACTCCGAAGTGTATGCCGCCACTTTGCGGCATAACTCCTGAAAGAGTTCCGCTTCCAGCCGGGCCAACTTCTCTTCCGCGTTAAGAATAAGGTCTTCTTTTTCTTTTAACTCCTGGGTAATATAGCGTTCGGCGTTAGCCAGGGTTTGCCTGCGGATATAATTGGAGGGAACGCGAGCCTGTTGTGACTTTGTCACCTCCAGGTAGTAGCCGAATACTTTGTTAAACCCAACTTTTAATGTCTTTATCCCGGTTCTTTCCCTTTCCTGCTGTTCCAGCTCCAGCATCCAAGATTTACTGTCCTCGGAAATCCTGCGGAGCTTGTCTATCTCATCGGCATAACCCGTCTTAAAGATATTTCCGTCCTTTAAGGCAAAAGGAACATCCTCATTGATGGCCTGTTCGAGTTCTTCCGTTAAGACGGCAAAATCAGGAATTTTTTCTCCCATTTCTTTTAAGAGTCCGGCCTTTGTTTCAGCGAGTATGCTTTTCAGTTTCGGCAAAAGCTGCAATGTTCTTTTCAATGACAGCATTTCCCGCGGTCCAATTTGGCCAAGGTTCAAACGTCCGCAAAATCTTTCCAGATCACAGATCTCTTTGAGCAGTCTTTTTATTTCCCCGCGAACAAAAGGATTGTTTCTCAGTTCATCGACAGCTTCCCAACGAAGGGTCAAAAGGTTACGTTCCAGCAATGGCCTTTGGAACCATTTGCGCAACATTCTTCCGCCCATGGAGGTCCTGGTTCTGTTTAAAATACTAAAAAGGGAGCCCTCCTTGTCCCGTAAGCGAATAGTTTCAAAGATCTCAAGATTGCGCAGGGTAATACCGTCCAGGAACATCGCCTCGCCTTTTTCAATAAAGCGAATGCGTTGAAAATACGACATGGAAGCTTTTTGCATCTCGTTAATATAACGAAGGGCTGAGGCAGTAGCGAGGAAAGCAGGAGTGCTTACCGCTTCTAAACTTTCCAGCAAAGACGGACAGTTTATTTCTTTTAAAAAAGTACCGGCTGCTTTTCTGTTGGGGAAAGGTTCCAGATAATTTATAGCCCTGCTTTCTTCTTCCAGGAAAGCAAGGAAAGCAGGGTTGGCAGAACGGTTTTTTTCAGAAGCGATTAAAAGTATTTCCGAAGGTTGAAGACGGGAAATTTCATCCCGAATTTCATTTTCCGCTTCAAGGCCGCCAAAATGAAAAACCATTATTTCACCGGTAGAAACATCCACAACAGACAGGCCGTATTCTTTTTCATTGTCAAGGAGAGGATCCGGCAGATAAACGGAGGCAAGGTAATTATTCCGGTCCTCTTCCAGCAAATTATCTTCAACCCGCGTCCCCGGCGTGATCACCCGGACAACTTCCCTTTTTACAAGTCCCCGTGCCGTGGCGGGATCTTCAACCTGTTCGCAGATAGCCACCTTGTAACCCTTTTCCATCAGACGCGCAATATAGCCGGAAGCTGCATGATGGGGGAAGCCAGCCAGGGGTACCGCATTTTCCTTATTTCCGTCCCTGCTTGTCAGGGTAATTTCAAGTTCCTTTGAAGCGGTTACGGCATCTTCAAAAAACATTTCATAAAAATCGCCTACCCGAAAAAAAAGAATCGCTTCAGGATATTTTTCTTTGATTTTTTTAAACTGCTCCATCATTGGTGTTAATTTTGCCATAAGAACTGCCCACCTGCGAAAGTAACATTTGGGTTTATTATAACATAGTTCCTGATAATGAAAAAAGAACCTGCTTATTACTGCAAGTTCCGACTATAAGTTTAATTTAGTTTAAATATGAAAAAAAATTTTTATTTTAAAGAAACAGCTTTTGAGCTGTTGTTTTTACATTGCGGACACAGGCCGTAGAAATAAATCTGTATGGAATAAATTTTAAAATCAGTTTTCTCATTCATTTTTTCAAGTAAATCTTTTCCGTTAAAAATCTCTAAAAAAAGGTCCTGCTCCAAGTCATCCACTCTGCCGCAATTTTCACAGTATACATGGGAATGGGGGCTTGTATCAGCGTCATAACGCAAACCGCCCTCCCCGATATTTAACTCCTGGATTAAGCCGACTTTTTTCAGAATATCGACAGTTTTATATACTGTGGCAAGACTCATAGCCGGATAATTAGGCTTCAATCTTTGGTAAATTTTTTCTACACTGGGATGCGATTTGGTATCCTTTAAAATTGAATATACTGCCATTCTCTGAGGCGTTACTTTAATCTTTTTGGCCCGCAGGATTTCCTCAATTGTTTGCATTTTTACCCCTCAATTGTTGTTAAACAATAAATGATATTACCTTTTAAATATATAATAATTTTATAGTACCGTCAAGGCTATTTTCTAAAAGAGACTATTAGCTTTAATTGATTATCCCTATCAAGTTCCATGCCCGCGCTTCCTCAATTTTCACATTTACAAATTTTCCCAGAAGATTGTCGCTGCATGGAAAATGAACAATTTTATTTGTCCTCGTCCTCCCGGTAAACATGTTTTTATCAGTTTTGCTTTTTCCTTCCACCAATATTTCTTGTATACTTCCCAGTAGAAGCCGGTTTTTTTCCAGGACAATCCCGCTTTGCAGCTTGTTGAGCTGAATGACCCTTTCCCTTTTAACCCCTGCTGGAACTTGGTTTTTCATTTCGGCAGCCTTTGTCCCCCGCCGCGGCGAATAAACAAAGATATACGCCGCGTCAAAACGGACCTTGTCCATTAATTCCATTGTCATGGCAAAATCCTCTTCATCTTCGCCGGGAAATCCTACAATAATATCGGTGGTAATGGAAGAACCGGGAATCATTTTTCTGATCATATCAATTAGTTCCAGATAATAACTCCTTGTATAACCGCGGTTCATCTTTTCTAAAATTCGATCGCTTCCTGATTGCAAAGGAAGATGAATATGTTCGCAGATATTTTTCCCTTCAGCAATAGCCCGGACGGTTTTTTCAGAAAAGTCCCTGGGATGGGAGGTCATAAATCTTATGCGAGGCAAATTGTCAAGTTGATCCAGTTTACACAATAAATCCGCAAAATCAATTTTTTGCTGTAAATCTTTGCCATAAGAATTCACATTTTGTCCTAAGAGTGTAATTTCCTTAAAACCGCTTTGTGCCAGTTCTTTTACTTCAGCAATGACATTTTCGGGGAGCCGGCTTTTTTCAGGGCCTCTTACATATGGAACAATACAATATGAACAAAAATTATTACAACCGTGGCTGATGGGAACCCACGCCTTGAAATTTTTTGCCCTTTTAATGGGGAGGAATTCCCTCTCTCCTGAAAGGTTAAGATCAAACACCGTTTGTTCCGAAGAACCGGCAGTCTCAAGCAACTCAGGAAACCTTCCCAATGCATTGGGGCCGGAAACCAAATCGATAAAATTAAAACGCTCTTTTATTTTCCTGGCTACCCCTTCCTGTTGAACCATACACCCCCACAGGGCAATAATCATATCGGGTTTCTTTCTTTTTAATTCCCGCAGCATACCCAGTCGACTAAAAACTTTTTCTTCAGCTTTTTTTCTGACCGCGCAGGTATTAATGATTAAGACATCGGCTTCTTCCTCATTTTTGGCCGCGGAGTAACCCAGCTCTTCCAAGTGCCCGGCCAGCACTTCTGAATCATAAACATTCATCTGGCAACCGTAAGTTGCAATAAAGTATTTTTTATCTCTGCTCTGTTCTTTTGCACTTGAATTCTGCATATGGCTTCCTTCCTAATTTCCGGTTTTACTCAATGTTTTTAAAAGTCGAAATGTGCGCTTACCCGGGAAATATTAAAAATAATCATCGGTCATTTGATCTTGGCTTTCAATATCCTGCAAGATTTTTTTGGCCTCTTCCAGACGACTGGCTGGAACTAAGATTTTCTTTTCTGCCAGAGGCCCGGTTGTCAGGCCGTAAATACCCCCCAATGCTTCTCCTGAGTATATTACAGGGATACCTTCAGCTTTAAGCCTTCCTTCGATCAAAGATAAGACAATGGGATCCGTTTCCACATCAAGCTGGGCCCATTCGGTCGTCTTCTTCCCGTTTGCCGGACTTTCGCCGCAATAATAATGTCGGCCTTGCTCCGCGAGGGAGGCTCTGGGAAAAACTTGCCCGGCTTCTTTGAGGTAAAGGGATTCGGTCCGGTAAGGAGGCAAATGTGTTAACAGGAGATCTTTTACATTCGCCTCCAGGGCTAATGATCCGGCCTGAAAGGCGCTCATATGATTGACCGCTCCTTGCTCCAGATCAGCTTCCAAATAATTTGCTTCGCAGATTAGCAGGGAAGCCCCTTTAAAAAAGGGGATCAGACCGGGAAAATATTCCGTATCAGCCGAATAAGCAAATTGTTTTTTTCCTTCTACTTGGGCAGAAACAGCGTAGCAAAGTACCGGATGTATAGTCTGTAGAAAAGAAAAGGTCATGGGTCCTATCTGAATATCTGTATCTGCATTCAGCGCCTCGACCCTAAATGCATCTTTATACGGTATCCTCTTGAATTCATCTTCCGGTGAGTTTGGAGCGTAAATCGCCAAAGGCTTAAGACCTGGGTCCTTTTCCATCTCTCTTTTCCAGGCATAGCGCAAAATAAAAAGATCCGAGATATGATCGCTGTGCAGATGGGAAACAATAACCGCGGAAAGATCCTTTATTTCAATATAATATTGAAGATTGCTTAAAACACCGTTGCCGCAATCGAGCAGAACAAAGCAGCCGTCGTGTTCAAGGAGGTATCCGGAACAACTCCCTCCTGCAGGAGGGTAAGGCCCATAATTTCCAAGAACAATAATTTTCATCTTAAAGCCTCCTGGAGCTTGAAACTTAAATTAAAAATAATACCTTCTTTCTTGCTGTTTGATTGTTAGATTGCTCAACCAGACAATAGTTATTATGGTGAATACTTTAAAAAGAAAATTATCCAGCAAGGACCACTGCAGAAAAAGAAGGTAATTCCGGCTCTGAGCAAAGAAATCCAACCCTGTTAAACCGGCGCTGAATAGAATAAGATAGGGAAGCTGCCAAAATTTTTCTTGGGGCAAAAAGCGCATGATGATAATGGCAATCCCTCCAAGGGCTGCCAGATAAAGAAAGGGTATGCCATGATATGTAAGAAATGTTTCCTGAAACTGGTAGAATCCCTTACCGGTTAATAATGTATTAAGATAATAACTAACGATAATAGACCAAAATCCTGCACTCCAAAGCCTTCCCAGTTCTTTAATACGCACAATAAAAAGGACAATTATCCAAACCAGAACAGCAAAAATTAACCAGGGCACAAGCTCACTCCTTTATAAAGAAATTATTAGAGCCTTCCGGAACGCACTATGGCCCATAACCACCAGAAACCCATGGCAGCAGCCAGTATAAGACCTATCTCAGCGATGGGAAAAGCCCTGAAAAAGCTGTATTCCGCAGACCTTACCAGAAAACAAAGTCCAACGATAATACTGGCCAGCACAATGCTAAAAGACAGACGGTTAATCATGTTGTTAAACCTGTGCAATACTTTCTCGATCTCAATGACTTCAATTTTAATTTTTACACTGTTAGAAGCTCCCTTCTCCAAAATAGCGCCAAGATATTCCGGGAAAATTTCAAGTAAGTGTTTAAAATTGAGCAGATAATTAAAAAAACTTGCCGTAATTCTTTTTCTGGAAAATTTATCCCGCAAGAATTCTTCTCCAAAAGGTTGCAATATTTCAGCAACGCTAAAATCAGGTTCCAATTCTGAAATGAGCCCTTCCAGTGTAAAAAATGTCTTAGCCAGAATGGTAAGTTCTGCAGGAAAATGCATCTGTTGTTTGTATGATATCTCCATAAGCTCATACAACAACTTTCCAATTTGAATCTCTTTCAGGGGACAGTTATAATATTTTTCTTGTAACCGTTCCAACTCTTGCTTTAATTCATTTTTGTCGGTCTCGTCAGAGACTATCCCCAGTTTAATGATAGAAGATAAAACCTGCCCGCTATTGCCTGTTATAAAACCCATTAATAAATGTCCGATTGTTTGCCGTTGTCCGTCGGTAAGCGAACCCACAACTCCAAAATCTAGAAAATAAATTTTTTCTCCCTGTAAAACACCGATATTGCCGGGGTGTGGGTCACCGTGGAAAAAACCGTCCGTCAGAATTTGCTTTAAGTATGCCCTGGAAAGTTTCTCCACTATTATCCGTTTGTTAAAATTTCCTCTGTTTAAAGCTTCTTTATTATTTAATGTTATTCCCTGCATATATTCCATCGTCAGAACTCTCGGAGTTGTATAGTTCCAGTAAATAGCAGGAATTAAAATACTATTATCGTGCAGAAAGCTATTGTATAACCGCTCGGCATTACGTGCTTCCCTTTGATAATTGAGTTCCCTTAAGGTAATACGTTTAAATTCCGACACAATGCCGGTAAAATTATAAAGCCTTCCTGCTGTAGTATACTTGTCCAAAAGGTTCGCTATTTCCTCTAAAATTTCCAAATCTTGTTCAATCGTTTTCATAATGTTGGGCCGCTGGACTTTAACCGCAACCTTTTTTCCCCCAGGCAACACAGCCTTGTGAACCTGCCCGATGGAGGCTGCGGCCAGCGGCGTTTCATCAAAAGACTCAAAAAGAGAGTCCAGGGGCAAATTCAACTCTTTTTCAATAATTTTTCTCGCTTGATTGCCCGAAAACGGCTGGGCATTATCCTGAAGGCGGCGCAATTCAATAAGATAATCCTCCGGAAGAATACCGGTACGCGTACTTAAAAGCTGACCGAATTTAATGAAGGTTGGGCCGAGTTCCTCCATTGCCATCCTAAACCTCTGCGCCTTGGACAAATGAGAACCTTTGGTGTGTTTTCGGTGCAAAGGGTGACGGGCAAGCTCCTCAATGCCCAGGTCATGTATTAACTGACCAAAACCATACTTGGCCATTGTATTTATAATTTTCCGGAACCTCTTGAGGCGGCCTTTTCTCAGCAATTTTGCTTTTCACTCCGTTTAAGCCGGCTTGTTCAAAGGTCAAGAAGGCCTGTGAAGTGCTCACAAGCCTTCTTGACCCTCGTTCTGTTCATTCTTTTTCAATGATTCTTCCAGGAATCTTACTCTTTCCTCCAGCTCGCAAAATTCTGTCTTGGTCACCAAATTTCTCTTTTGGAGCAGACGTGAAAATTCACCATTCAGATATTCTTTAAATTTTGCCCTTTCTTCCTCTCCTCTTTCCACCAGTTCTTTAATTGCTTTCCGGGCGTCTTCCCTTCCTATCTCTCCCTTTTTTATTAAATATTCAACAACCTTTTCCGCTTTTTCCCGTGTTAAGGAAAAAGTCCCCCACCCAAGGGAAATCAGGTAATCCAACATTTCTTTTTACACCTCTGTGTACATTTATCATTAAAAGGAAAAAATTTTTCCATTACATAAGTTTTCCCTTCTTTATAAAAGAATATCCTTCAACGAAGCAATTTCCCCGGACAGATAGCAGTTCTTCTATACTTAAACCTGAAATTCCCCTCCATATTTCTTTTGAATATAGTCTTCATATATATAAACCAATTCCTTGTCAAAAAGAGGCCTTTTCATTTGCACTGTTGAACGCCTTATCTTTGGAAGCATTTCCGATGCTTCCTCCTCAGTTAAACTGATTCCGTACTCCCTAAATTTAAGCATTACGGCCTTTGAACCGGAATGTTTCCCAATGACAATTTGTCTTTCCAGGCCCACATCTTCGGGGCTGAACACTTCATAGGTTCCGGGAAATTTAATGACCCCGTCGGCGTGAATTCCGGATTCATGGCGGAACATATTATCCCCGACAATGGATTTACCCGGCGGCAATTTTCTTCCCGAAGCGCCTGCCACATATTCCGAGAGCTCACGAAACATTCGGGTTTGGATATGCTGATCCTTATGGTAAAGAATTTTTAAAGCCATAACCACTTCCTCAAGCGCGGCATTGCCGGCCCTTTCTCCCAAACCGTTTACCGTGACTCCGACGAAACGCGCGCCTGCTTTTACCCCGGCAAGAGCATTTGCCGTGGCCATACCAAAATCATTATGAGTATGCATTTCAATTTCCATTCCCGTCTCTTTTATTAAGCGGGACACAATATCAAAAGTTTGAAACGGCTCCAATATGCCAATGGTGTCACAATAGCGCAACCTGTCGGCACCGGCCTTTTTGGCGGCCAGTGTAAACTGGACAAGATAATCAAAATCCGTACGTGAAGCATCTTCGGCATTTACTGAGATATATACCCCGTGTTCTTTCGCAAATTCAGTAGCAGCCACCATCTGTTCCAAAACCTGTTCCCTGGTACTGTTCAACTTGTGCTTAATATGAATATCCGATGTGGAAATAGAGATAGCCAGCGCATCAACTCCACAATCCAAAGAATGCTTTATATCGTCAATATTTGCCCTGTTCCAGGCCATAAGGCTGCATTTAAGATTCATGGAAGCTATTTTTTTAATGGCTGCCTTTTCATTTCCTCCCATCACCGGAACCCCTACTTCCAACTGATGTATACCGATCTCATCTAGTAATTTGGCAATGCGGATTTTTTCCTGGTTTGAAAAAACAACTCCCGCGGTTTGTTCTCCATCCCGCAAAGTTGTATCAACAATGATAATGTCATTTCTCTCCAGTCCCTGGGTAAAACGTATCGTCATTATCTTCCCCCTGCCTGCAAGTAAAGCAGGGACAAACCTCCTTTCTTGAATTGTTCTAGTTAATCGTCACCAGCTTACAAAAAGTTAGCAAAGAACAAGATTATCACGGTGGACAACTTCTTTTTCTCCAGGATAGCCGAGTACTTCCGTCACTTCAGCAGACTTACATCCCATAATAAGCCTCAACTCTTCAGAGCTGTAGTTTACAAGTCCCCGGGCCAGTTCTTCTCCCCTTAGGCTCGAAATACTGACCGTTTCTCCCCTTAAAAAGTCACCTTCAATATTAATAATACCTATCGGCAAAAGACTTTTTCCCTCCCAGGCAATAGCCTCTGCTGCACCTTTGTCCACATAAATAACGCCTTTAATTTTTTGTGCAAAAGCAATCCAGCGTTTTCTGCTGCGCAGATGTCCGTGTTTGGAGCGGAAAAAGGTCCCTACCTCCTCTCCCTGAATAATACGCCTTAAAATATTTTCCTGGCGTCCGTCAGCAATAATCATGTCAATCCCGGAATTCATTACCATCTCTGCTGCTTCAATTTTACTGCTCATCCCTCCCTTGGCCAACATTTCGTCCGTATCTCCGGCTATTCTTCTAATATCCGGAGTTATTTCAGTGACCAGGGATATACGCTTAGCTGACGGATCAAGACGGGGATCTCCTGTATATAAACCGTCAATGCTGGTTAAAATAATCAACAGGCCTGCGTCGATAAGAGTAGCTACCAGCGCTGAAAGTTTGTCGTTGTCACCAAATTCGATTTCCTCGGTTGAAACGGTATCATTTTCGTTTATTATGGGGATTGTCCCGTATTTAAGCAAATGGAGCAAAGCATTGCGGGAATTTATATAACGCTTTCTATTTTCCAGGTCCTCTCTGGTAAGCAGAACCTGGGCGACGATGTGACCGTATTCAGCAAAAAGTTTTTCATAATTTTGAATTAATAAACCCTGGCCGATTGCGGCAAGCGCCTGCCTTTCCTGAACTGTTGTCGGCTTTTTTGTAAGCCCGAGCCTGCCTATCCCGGCTCCAATCGCTCCCGACGAAACTAAAAGCATATCTTTGCCCTGGTTTTTAAGGTCAGCTATTTCCCTTACCAGTTTTTCGGTAATACCCAGATTTAACTTCCCTGTTTCATAAGTTAAAAGCCTGGTACCAACTTTAACAACAATTTTTTGTAACATTTCGGAATTAATTGGTCTGTTCAAAGCGGACCCTGCCTTAATTTTTTTAAAAATTAAATTGATTAAATTATCTTAACTGCCAAGTGAACTGCCTCTTTTTACAGCCTGCACAACTGCTTTAATCATTGAAGCCCGGACAGCGCCTTCTTCCAGGGCAAGCAGTCCGGCACTGGTTAATCCTCCCGGTGAAGTTACTTTATTCTTTAGTAATGCAGGATGTTCTCCCGTTTCCATTACCATTTTGGCTGTGCCCAGCATTGTTTGAGAAGCCAACAACAAAGCGGTTTCCCGGCTCAGCCCCGCTTCTACTCCGCCGTCGGCAAGAGCTTCCAAAACTAAAAGATAAAAAGCAGGGCCGCAGCCGCTAAGGCCTGCTGCAGCATCAAGCAACTTCTCTTCCAGCAAGATAACTTTTCCAAGACCTTCCATAATTTTTTTTACAAAGGCCTCTTCTTGTTCAGAAACGCCCTTTCCTTTGCTGATGATGCTCATACCTTCCCCGACGAGGCATGGCGTATTGGGCATGATACGAACAATTCTCAGAGGCTTACCGGCCTTCTCTTGCAGGTAACTTATCTGAATACCGGCAACAATGGAAATTATAAGCTGATCCGATAATAAATCCTTAATATCCATAATCAACTCGTCAATATTTTGCGGTTTCACAGCAAAGAGAATTTGATGCGCTTTTTGGCATATCTCCCTGGCATCGGAAGCCAGCCGCAGTTTCCACTTTTCTTGCAAGCCTTCCGCTCTGGCCGTATCTTTATCAAATATTAACAGGTCACCCGGAGAAACAATCTTTTTCTCCAGCATACCTTCCAGAATTACACTTCCCATTACTCCACATCCGATAATTCCCAGCACCCCAGGTCCTCCTCAAATAAAATAAAATATAAGACCCCATATTATTTTATATTTTATTATAAAGGAAAACGCATTGCAAGTCACGTAAAAACTGGAGCAAATTGCATCTTATATTCTTAAGAACAAACAATTAATTTTTTGCTTTTCGTTACACATAAGATACTATCAGAAATTCTCCGTTAGAAGTATCCTGTAACAATTTGGCACGATCAAAATTTTCCCCTTACTTGACAAAAAAAAGTAGATCGGTTAAGATATTGCCGTATAGGGGAGTAGCTCAACTGGCAGAGCGGCGGTCTCCAAAACCGTAGGCTGCGGGTTCAAGTCCTGTCTCCCCTGCCATACGAACATAGAAGCCGTGGGAAACCACGGCTTTTGTAATTTCTAGCGTAGTTCGCTAAAACGGCTTTTTGGGAGCAAATTGGGAGCAAAACATTTTAAGGCATACAAACTTCCCCACATCCTTCTTCTTAGCCTCCTCAATAAGCTGTTGCAGTAATCTTTGGGCCAGGGTTACCTGATTAGTTATTACCCTTTTATGTATCAACTCGGCACTGCAAGCCTCTTGTCGCATATTCCCGCTCCCCTTTCAAATTTCATTTAGCCGGAATGGTTTTTCTTCTCCCTCTCGGGTTCTCAAGCTACATTAGCCACGGTTTGTCTGCCAGATACCCAAATCGCCCAGATAGCCTTTTTACCATGATTTACCTGCTTTCTTTTCCTCAACTTCAACAAAGGCATTTTCATGCAATAGCGCTTCAAGCGCTTTATTGCCGTAAAGTAGCTCTCCTAATTCTAAGCCGGCCCTGAAGCCCTCAAGGGCAATTTCATCATTACTGATTCCTCCAAGTAACGACAAAGTTTCTTCTATTTTCTCCAGTATTGCTTCGGCCGCGGTTTGCCTTTCGTCCGAAATTAACTTCAGCAAATCTTTTTTGAGTTGCTCTTTTTTTTGCGCTAACTTCTTGTACTGCGGGCTGTTAAATACCCTTGCGGGCCATCTACTGTTATTGCTAAAGTAACAACTCAATGCGTAAGGGAAATAATCTTTATTTTTTATGGCATACATTTAATACAAGCTCCTTTCGTCTTTATTTATCGGAATTGTCTCCCTCTCAGGTCCTCAAGACGCCTTTTAAAGCGTTCTCATTAGCCGGTGGCAATGGTGGCGGCTGTGAGCTGGTGCTTGCGCCTGTTCCCAGGTCTGAATTAAAGTAACTTGCATTTTTCTTTTTTCACTTTTGAGGCCTCCTTACTGTTGTTATTGTTGTTACTGTTGTGTTACAACAATTATAACATCGCAACAAATTGTTGTCAATGTTATTTTTGTGTGTTAGAATAAATTAAAACAATTATTCAAAAAGAAGGCGATTTCATGGACGAAAAAACCTTTTTGCACATACCCATAAGCAAGGATTTAATGAAGCGAATAGACGATTATAGGTTTAATAGGCGCTTCCAGGCCAGGGCAGAAGCAGTACGCTTCTTGCTGGAATGGGCAGTAAAACAGAATCCCAAACCAGATAATATGAAGAGTAGGTAATTTTTACTGGCACCGTAATAAAGCTAACTTGTCCCAACTGCAAGCTGGAAAAGTGGCACATTAGATACCTGGCGATCTGCTGGAATACATACCCGACAAAAAGGGGAGGGATATAATGCGAAAGCATAAGTTCAAGGTCATTCTTGAACATGATGAAAACAACGGGGGTTATACCGTAACCGTTCCGGCCTTACCCGGTTGTATCACTGAGGGAGATACCATTCAGGAGGCTTTGGAGAACGTCCAGGAGGCTATTAGAGGTTACCTGGAGGCTTTGCAAATCAAAGGCCGCCCGCTCCCCGAAAAAGATATACAGCTATTTTACGGTGAGGTTGAGGTATCATTATAATGATGACACCCCGCCTCCCTCGTGCTTCCGATAAAGATATTATGGCTGCGCTTACCAGATCCGGCTTTAGGTTGGTACACGTTCGAGGTAGTCACCACTACCTGGAGCCACCAAGCGGTGGGAAGCTGGTGACCGTGCCAATACACGGTAACAAGACACTTAAACCCAAGACGTTGAAAAATATCCTGGACCAAGCGGGCCTCACCGTTGAAGAATTATTAGAACTGCTATAACCCGGCAATACCGGGTTGTTTTTTTATGCCAACTCTTCTACTATCTGCTTCCTATGCCAATTACCTCGGCCACTTTGTCGCGGGTCTTGCCTTTCAACGCTTGTGGAAATATTTCCACAAGCGTTTTTCCCGGTGCTGTTCGCCCATGCGCCTGTCGTTGTTGCGCCCGCTCCCGCTCTATGGCCTCCAGCTCCTCGGCCTTCATATTTGCGTTTTAAGGGGCTTTAAAAACACAGCTAATATAAATTTATACCTGTAATTCAAATAAAGCCTTCTATGGGGCTACTGGCTGTTTATTACAGCCCCAGCCTATGGGCAAGTAGAACAAGGGCAGTTGTCTGGTATCTATGAAACGTTGATTCGTCAATGCCCATTTCTTGGGCTACTTTCCATATGGGATAACCGTCAAAGTAGTGTAATTCAATAAGATTCCGCTTCTCTTCGTCAAGATAAGCAAGTAAATCCTCAACCGCCTGGACGTAAAAGCGGGTCCTGCTCCACGTTTCCTCTAACCGCAACAGCTTAAGGGCCTGGTTTGCCGTCCTATCACCTATGGCTTTCGCTCGAACAGATTCCTGCCAGGTTGAGACAGGCAGGGCTTCAGCTATAGCCGTTTTTTCTTCCTCTAGGGCTGCAAGCTCTTGTTTCATTAATGGATATTGCCTCAGTATATCTTTACAAAATCGCCTTACAGGGGTTTTTAGAGCGCTCAAGGGCAGTCATCCTTTTTGGCTTTGGAGATAGAATCGTGGGAACGGCATTATCACTTTACCAGGTAGAGCCGCCCCCTCTTCTTCATTATTCTTTTTTTCGCTTTTACCCTTTGTCCCAAGCGGTAACCAGGAAGAGCTGATCAGCAGATCCTGGCCTCATAATAAAAAAGGAAGCGGTGAGATGAGAGACAACCGGTCTTCAAAAGGAAGAACAAAAGGCTTTATTTTAGCCCCAGCCTCTTGATGATTGCTTTGGCGAGGAGTTCGTTAATTTCATTGTGGCGAGGTATTGTTTCGTTTTTTATTCCGTTGGTGTATATGTCGTGTTTTGCGCCTTGTGATTTAATACTGCGTTCGTTGTATTATTTTTTCATCCTCTCTTATTAGCTGTCTTCCCCAAAACGCTTAAAATTTTATCAGGTGTAAGAGGGTAATCATGTATCCGGACACCCAGCGCATTGGATACGGCCATAAGGACAGCAGAGGGACCCGGAGCCGTGGCGATCTCACCTACGCCAACAGCGTGAAAACTGTGGCTGGGAAAAGGTGTTTCAAGGATAACATGCTCCATCTCAGGGAGCTCAGAAAAGGTACGCCACTTGTAGTCGATCATATTGGGATTCAAGATCAGCCCCAGCCGTGAATCAAAGATTGTTTCTTCATAGATAGCGCTGTCAATACCTGCGGAACCCAGGCATCCGTTAAGCTGGTTTGTAATGCCGGGAGGATCGATGATCTGTCCCACATCAGTGGCAGCTACGACCCGGATAAGCTCAACCTTGCCTGTTTCTGTATCAACTTCAACTTCGGTAAAAATCATCATAAAATTGGGCAAGGAAAAATCAGGCACAAAGCGGCCGCGGCCTGTAACGGTTTGATCATTACCTATGGCTTTAATCCACGGGAGCTTTACCTCGGGTTTATCCTTAACAAAGATCATTGCATTTTCTGTCTCAAGGTCTTCCCCTTTTACCTTAAACTTAGGTGCTGCCATTTCCAAAAGCTGTTTTTTCGCATCTTCGGCAGCAGCTATTACCGCGCTGCCGATGGCATAGGTCCCCCTCGACCCGACGGGGCCCATCTCAAAAGGATTTACACGCGAATCATTAGGTGTTACAAAAACCCGTTCCAGGGGAAGTTGCAATATTTCAGCCACCATCTTACAGATATTGCTTACCTGACCCGTGCCGTGCTCGGCCAAGCCGGAGTGTATTATGGCTGTACCGTTGGGATCAAGACGTACATATGCTTCTGATATATCCTCGCCAACATCGGCATTACCGTGCACACCAACCCCGACGCCCCTTCGCCTCGCACCATTGATGGATGTAGGCTTTAACCATCCTTTCCATTTATCCTTCCAGCCAAATACTTCAGCTCCCCGTTCGATGGCCTTCGAATAATCAACGCCCCTGTATACCCACCAGTTCCCGTCGCGCCAGTAATAACCGTCACCAGGCTTGACATAGTTCTTTTTAAAAAAGTCCACGGGATCTATTCCGGCCTTTTCCATAGCCATGGTAAGAAGGGGAAGAAACGCGCATTTTAGTTCCTGGCCGCCAAAACCCCTTACCTGCCCTGAAGCCGTTCTGTTGGTGCACACAATTTTGGGCTTAAGTCTCCAATTTGGACATCTGAGCATGAGCTGCACCTCGCCGCAGCCCACGGCAACCATGGCCTGGGATGTTTCCGAAAAAGCCCCGGTGTTCACAAGCCACTCTCCCGATAAAAACGTGACTTCACCGTTTTTCTTCATGCCTACTTGACCGTGAATGCGGGATCCCAGCCGTAACGTGAAGGCCGCCTGGTGCTCAGGCTTGCCATAACAGAGTTTCACAGGCCTGCCTGTAGCTTTTGCCAGCGCGGCGGCAGGCAAAACATACTGCCAGGACATATATTTCGAACCGTAGCTGGCTCCAACAGGACTGCCCAGAGAATGGAGATTGATGGATCCCAGCCGCCTTTGGAGAGCAACCTTAATCATATGGGGGCCCTGGGACGCCGACCAAACGGTCAGGGTATCCGGTCCCTCCCAGGAAGCGATTACCCCGGGGGGTTCCGGGGGCAGAGGATTGGGAATGTTTTCATAGGCAAAGGTTCCTTCAACAATAATATCCGCTTCCTTCCGCCCTTTTTCCACATCGCCGATAATAACTTCCTGAAGGGCATGGGAACCAAATGCAGGAACACCCTGCGGCAGAACATTGCCGGGGAACTGCTCATACAGCTGGGGTGCATCCGGTTTCATGGCCTCTTCCACATCATAAACAGCGGGAAGAGGTTCATACTCGACCTTGATGAGACGAAGGGCTTCTTCCCCGATATCTTCCGTCTCAGCCGCAACGAGGGCAACAGCATCGCCCACATAACGTACTTTACTGTCTAGAACCCGGACATGAAAGGGTATTGCCCCTCCCTTCCAATCCGGAACATCTTTATACGTAAGAACGGCTTTTACGCCCGGGAGGCGCATGGCCTCCGAAGTATCGATACTTTTAATAAGGGCATGGGGCAAAAGGCTTCTGAGAATCTTGCCGTAAAGCATATTGGGAATGTAAAGATCATTAATGAACTTCGTCCTGCCGGTTACGATATCAAGGGCGTCCTTTCTGGGGGTAGATTGGCCGATAAAGCGGTACTTTTTCATCTATTATTTACCCCCCTTTTTTACTGTTGCCATTACCGCCTCTAAGACATGGTAATGGCTGATGCAACGGCAAAAGTTGCCTGCAAGAGCTTCTTTCACATCGTTTTCTGTAGGAGAAGGGTTTTCATTGAGAAGAGCTTTCGCGCTCATAATAATACCAGGGGTGCAGAAACCGCACTGAAAGGCCGTATGGTCAATGAAAGACTGCTGGAGGGGATCTAGTTGGCCGGTTACGGGATCTCCCAGCCCCTCAATTGTTGTTATTTCCTTTCCGTTACACTCCACAGTCAAGAGCATACATGAAAGGACTGCTTTACCGTCCATAATCACTGTGCAACAACCGCAGGCGCCGTGGTCACATGAAATTTTCGTGCCTGTCAGCCCCAACTTTTCCCTGAGGGTTTGTGCCAGGGTGTGGGAAGGCGGGACCTCGTGAGGGCTTTCTCCGACTGAAAACGTGTGCAGTTTACCATTAACGGTAAGCGTAATAGTAGCCTGAGTTGCTTTTTTATCTACAGGCATTGCCATACCTCTCCTTCTTTATTTTCGGTATTACCTTATTATTCTGATATTTTTTAATTTCTCTATATTTTCGCTAGATCCTTCTGTTTATTTGATTATTTAAAATTATAATCACTATCCCTTTACGACGGTACCCGAAGGCGGTGCGACTACATAAACAATAATTTGAACAAAAGGATAAAAGTAAACAAAATGTAACTGCTAATGAGGTTAATGTATAAGCGTTTTTAACGTTTTATAAACGTTGCCGAAACATAAAAACAGGAGTATTATATTAGCAAACATAAGTTCGTAAGGAGGCTTTTTATGCTAATCAAACTCTTTAATCAGTTCCGGTGCAGCACTATGATGCTTCCGGAGCATGTTGAAGCTTTAAGCGAACACCGGCGGGAAAAGGATAAATCCAGGGAGTTACACATTCCGGATATTGATCAGCAGCAGCTTGAGGAATGGGAATGGCTGCTCAGGCAGTCCCTTGATAATAAATCTCCTCTTTGTATTTCCTACATTTTTAACAACAGGCGAAATACGGTAACCGGCGTTGTTGACCAAATAAATGCTGCTAATAAAACAATTATTTTACGGGCATCAGATGAAATCAAAACAATATCCGTAAACAGGATTATTTTTGTAGCTGAAGGGTAAGTGGCCCTTCAAAGGTTTCAAGGTTTATATTCAGTGAGGAAAATAACAAGCGGGCTTTTGACAGAACCGGCTCTGTCAAAAGCCCGCTTGTTTTACTTTACAGTATTCCTGAGCATTTCCAGAAAATCGCTCATCATATTCATTACTTCCTGACCCTTTTCTCTTACTTCATCAGTAATCTTTTCTCCGCTGGTCTTAACAAGACTCTGTAGGCTTTCCATTCACTTTTCCGCAGAAGTAGCCATTTTTCTTATGCTCATATAGTACACCTCCACTAACAGTATTCCCGAAAGCGGAGGATATATAACTAATGAAAATTTTTCCTTGTGGAGTTATCGTTACTCTTTATCTTTTATTTTTCCGGCATTAACCGGGAAAAGACTTCTTCATAAACCCGCAGATCTTGTTGCCCAAAGAGAACAAAGCGAACAAGTTTAAGGTGCTCCAATTTGGAGGCAGCAATTACTTCCATAACAGTTTTCACGGCAACTTCTGCTGCTTCGGCCAAGGGATAACCAAATATACCCGTTGAAATAGCCGGAAAAGCGATAGAATCGATTTTATTCTGTTCGGCCAGCTTTAAAGCATTGCGATAGCAATTTCCCAGCAATATCGGTTCAGGCTTATCAACACCGTAAACCGGCCCTAAACAATGAATGACAAAGCGATTGGGAAGGTTATGCCCTCCGGTAATGACAGCCTCACCGGTTTTAATGGGGGCCAGCGGACGACATTCTTGTTCCAGGCCGGGACCTGCAGCACTGTGAATAGCCCCTGCAACACCTCCTCCTTTCCGAAGCCAGGCATTTGCTGCATTGACAATCGCGGTAATATCTCTCTGAGCAGTTATGTTGCCCTGCAAACACTCCAAAGTAACTCCTTTAAATTGTTTTACCACATCTTCTACCTCCTTGAATTTTAGAGTTAATACCGAAAAAATAGCAAAACCTCTCTATTCTGCTTTTTGTTGCAGGAAATTTAAAAAGAGCGTCGAAATTTTGGTAACAGCGAAAAAATGCATTTTTTGTTAAGGGGCATCCTGTAATGAATAATAATACTATTAGAGAAATAAATAAACATTTTTTATTGGCTCTTATTCTAAGTTGTTGGTTTCTTACATTTTCAACAGGTTGTGACCTTTTTGAAGTCTCTTTCAGTGACCCGCAACTTGAAAACTGTATTCGTGAGGAAATAAAAATCTTCGACGATAGAAAGCTTACCAGAGGAGACCTGTCTTCATTAATTTCTCTGGATCTCAGCGAAAAAAATATTTCCAGCCTCTCGGGCCTGGAAGAGGCAAGGTCGCTGGAAAGCCTTAAGCTGCGCGGCAATAACATTACTGATATTTCACCCTTGTCCAAATTAAAGAAACTCTGGGAAGTAGATCTTCGCGATAATAAAATTATAGATATTTCACCCCTGTCTAAATTAAGAAACCTTGAATATCTTTACCTTTCCGGCAATAAGATCAGCGATCTTTCTCCCTTAAAAAAACATCACAAACTACTGGTTCTCGATCTTCAAGGAAACCTGATCAGGGATATCTCTCCCCTGGCCGGCCTATCCAATTTACTGGAGCTTAATTTAAGCAATAACAGAATATATGATATTGAAGCCATATCAAATTTTCACCATCTTGTGGAGTTAAATTTGAGCAATAACGATATTAGAAACATTCCTCCCGTGGAAAACATGACTGCTTTATGGAAACTTGATTTAAGCAATAACTATATTATTGATATTTCTGCCCTCGAATATCTGTGCAATTTGAACAAGCTCGACCTCTCGCAAAACAGAATCGACGATATCTCCCCCCTTGCCGGTATAACTACTTTAAGGGAACTTAAGTTAGCCGGAAATACAATCCGGGACGTTTCTTCTCTTTCAGAAATGCATTCATTAGAATCTTTAACCCTCCCTTCGCCCGACACAATCGACTTTTCCCCACTGAAAAAAGTTAAACACATAAAAATTTATGATGAACAGGGAAAGTTGTTTTTTTCTTCAGAACCTCGAGACATTGCCGGCTTGGGAGATTAAGCGCAACTAATCTTTCGCCGGAGGCAGACAGCGGCCAAAATTAACCCGCTGGAACTCTCTTTTTATTTTCTCCAGCAATACTTCTATTTTTTCTCCGCATCCCGGGCACTTTTCCATTTGGCGCCCGACAATCTCGCCGCACTTGCATTTAAAAACATACTTGGGCAATATTTTTTTGCTTTTTTGCTCGGCCTTTGGTATAGGTTTTTCAGTTAACGACGAAATCTCCTTTTCCCTGCGTTTATTTCCAAACACTAGACGTAATTCCTCAGGTTCTGTTTCCACCAGATAAGTATAAATTGTGGTTGTCGAAATATCAGCATGTCCCAATGCTTTCTGCACTAAGCGAATATTTTTTGTTTCCCTGTACAAATTGGCTGCAAAGGTGTGGCGAAGAGTATGAGGAAAAATATTTTTTTTAATACCGGCTTTCTTTGATAACCTTTTAACCATTTCTCTAATATAACGGCCGTCAAGCTGTCCACCCTTTAAAGTACAAAACAGGTATTCACCCTGAGGAGAAATTTTGCACCAAGCCTTAAGGCAGTCGAGAGTTTCTTCTCCCACCCAGACAGTGCGGTTTTTTTGCTTGTCTTCTTTCCTAATGATTATCTTTCCTTCTTTAAAGTCAACATCCCCGGGTCGCAAATTTAACAGTTCTGATAAAGTAATTCCGGTATCCAGCATCAGTCGCAGTATGCATAGGTTTCGCAGCCCGGTTGGAACTTTGTGATTAGGTTGGCGTAAAAGGGCTTCCCGCTCTTCTCCGGTTAATACATCCGGGAGCTTCCTTGCTTTTTTCCCTTCCATGCTCGAATTCTATCCCCCTTTCCTTACAAATACCTTTTTTAACTTTTTCTCTATTTTTTGGTTTTTTCCTTCTTTTGATGAAAATACTTAAAAACTTTAAGAAAGGGTATGTTCGGACAAATGGAAAGAAAAGTTTCAGGAGGTATGCCCTTTATTGACGAAAACACCCTAAATACTGTTTTTTAGGTATTTTTATGGTTTGGAAGAATAAATTGTTTTAAAGGGGCTATCCCTCCGGAAAGAAAAAGAAAAGTTCCTGTTAAATAATTCCTTGTGGGTGTTTTTATCTACGAAAGATAAATTGACTTCGTCGATAAAAGAGGTCTCCTGATTAACGGAAACTACACAATTAAGGCTTAATTCATTTCCGAAATTCCTTGCCTTGTCCAGTGGCAATTTTTCAAGAAATTCCGGCGAAATCTGCAGAGATATTAAGGTATTTGTTTTGTCAGGGTTGTCTAGAAATTTCGCCTTTTGAAAAAGCGGGCTACAGGCTCCCAGAAAGGTAAGGGGTGAATGTATCAGTGCGGTCAGGGACTGCAAACCCAGTTCAGATGCTTCTTTCCAGCGTCCATCTTTTAAATCTTTAACCAGCAATTTTCCGCTTTCAGGGCAATAAAGCTCCAAATCAAAGTCTGTAATTTTTCCGTAAAGAGCTCCGTTGTTTAAAACATTTCCCTCAAAATTGATCCGGTAACCTTCGCCTTCTTCGCACATTACAATAGCCAGAACCTCATCATTACCTTCCATATAAGATAGAGCCTTTTCTAGAATTTTTCCCGGATGAAATTTAATAAAAAATAAAAAATAGTAAACAGAGCAACACAAAATAAAAAGAAAAACCGACAGAAAAATAAACTCTTTTTTTCTTCCCGGTTCTTTTATTAAAGGATTAATATACATCTGGAAAATTCTCCTCCCGCGGCTTTTTAATCATTTTTATGCCGGAAAGAAGAATTTATACCGTAATGTATATTTTTCTGTTTACTTGTTTGTATTTATCCTTCTATTTTCCGATCCATCATATGCTCTTCATAAAAGATCTGTTCAGCCATACTGGTCCCGATGCGATTAGCCCCTTCCAGGAGCAGTTTCCGTGCAAATTCAGCCGACCTAATTCCACCTGCAGCTTTAATCCCAACCTTTGGCGGCAGCAGTTTGCGCAAAAGACGAATATCTTCCAGTGACGCCCCCCTTGGGCCGAATCCGGTTGAAGTTTTTACGAAGGCAGCGCCTCCTTCTACCGCACAATCGCAGGCAAGGGCTATTTCATCCGGCGTAAGATATCCTGTTTCTATTATTACTTTTACTGCAGGACCGGTTTGAACTACTTCCTTAATTTCCTGAGCAACAATTTTCTTTTCCTTGCTTTTAACCGCACCCACGTTAACAACCATATCCACCTCATCCGCGCCGTCCCGAAAAGCCCTTTCCGCCTCAAAAGCCTTTACAGTCCCCGTTGTACAGCCCAGGGGGAAGCCTACTACCGTAACGACAAGAGCCCTTTTCTGAAGCAGTGAAACCGCGTAAGGGACAAAAAACGGATTTATGCAAACGCCTAAAAAATTAAAACGAAGTGCTTTTTCACAAAGTTCTTGAATATGTTTTTTTTCTGCGTCAGCCCGAAGAAGGGTGGACTCCAGGTATCTCTCAATCCTTTCTTGCAATTCCACGTTAAAGTATCCCCCTAAAAGTTAAAAACTCCACTGGATAGACTTAAGCCTTTCCAGCAGTTTAAAATTCGTCAGATCAAAATGAATGGGAGTAATGGAAATAAAAGAATTATGAATTGCGGCCACATCGGTCTCCCCGTCATCTCCAAAGGTATCCACCACCTCGCCCGCCAGCCAGTAATAATTTCTCCCCCGGGGATCCACTCTTTTTTCAAAGGCATTGCGGTACTGCCTGTTCCCCAGTCGGGTAACGGTTATTCCTGCAATCTTGTTTCTCTCTATTCCAGGAATATTTATATTTAAAAGGGTATTTTTCGGTAGATTGTTTTCTTCGATAACCCTTATTAATTTAAAAGTAAAATCAGCTGCAAAATGGAAATCGGGATTATCGTCTTCGGTAAGGGAAACAGCCAGAGCGGGAACGCCCAGAATAGTTGCTTCAATAGCTGCAGAGACCGTACCGGAATAAAGGACATCGCTCCCCAGGTTTGCTCCGTTATTAATTCCGGAGATAACCAGATCAGGTTTTTCTGGCAATAAACATTCTATTGCAAGTTTTACACAATCAGCAGGGGTTCCATTAACAGACCATCCTTTTAAGCCGGGATTACGATAAAATTTAACTTCCTCGGCACGCAGGGGGCGGTGCATGGTAATAGAGTGCCCTGTCGCGCTCTGTTCGCGGTCGGGAGCTATAATATAAGTATCTATGTTCTCATGGCCGAGTAATTTTTCTCCCAGAATCTGAATTCCCTCCGCATAAATTCCGTCATCGTTGGTGAGCAATATCATCATAATTATCCCTTCTTTCCATTATTAACTTACCAGCCGGGAGGAAATTTTTCCGGTTTCAAAAAGAATTCTTTCTTCATCAACAGTCTTTAAATCACCTTTTTCCATTAAAATAGTTCCGTTAACCATAACCAGCTCTATGTCGCTGGAAAGAGCGGCATATACTAATTGTGCAGGCACGCTGTGAAGGGGATGTAAATGGGACGAATTCAACTTAATCATGATTAAATCTGCCTTGGAACCCTCATTTAGCGTTCCTATCCCTTCTTCCAGGAAAAGAGCCCTTGCCCCGTTTACTGTCACCAGCTTTAAAGCCTCAACAGCAGGAATCAAGGTCGGATCTTCCCTGAGACCTTTGGGTAAAAGCGTTGCCAGCCTCATTTCCTCCACCATATCCAGGTTATTATTGCTGGCTGCGCTATCTGTTCCCAGGGAGACCAAAACCCCGTTTTGTAGAAGCTCTGCAAGCGGTGCTATACCGGAACCCAATTTGAGATTGCTTCCCGGGTTATGGGCTACAGCCGTTTTCTTCCTGGCCATGATCTGTATTTCTTCCTGCGTTAAATGAACACAATGGGCTGCCAGAACCTTTTGGTCCAGCAAGCCAATCTGCTCCATCAACTCAACGGGTCTTTTTCCATACATCTTAACCGATTCTTCCACCTCTCCCCTTGTCTCAGCGAGGTGAATATGTATGGGGACCTGCAGTGCCCCGGCTGTTTTGGCCACCTTCTGAAGATAATCCGGAGGGCAGGTATAGGGAGCATGGGGCCCAAGCATGGTAGTAATCCGCCCCTCCCCTTCTCCATGCCAGTTGCGGACCAGTTTTTTCCCCTCTTCCAGCGATGCTATTCCTTTAACGGGATCCAAACCCACAAGTCCCTGGGATAAAGATGCCCTAATACCGCTTTCCAGGCATGCCTTTGCCGCTTCTTCCATATAAAAATACATATCTGCAAAACAGGTAGTGCCTCCTCTGATCATTTCACAGATGGCCAACAGAGTCCCCCAGTAAATATCCTCCTTTGTAAGCTTTGCCTCTACAGGCCAGATCCTTTGTTCCAGCCATTCCTTAAGGGGCATGTCATCCGCGTAACCCCGAAAGAGGGACATGGCTGCATGGGTATGTGTATTCACAAAACCGGGCATGATTAGCTTATTATTTCCTTTAATTACCCTGGCAAATTCCTCATTTCGCTCGCATGCCGGGCCTGAATATGAAATAATTCCTCCTTCGATCACCAGTTCACCTTGAGGAATTATTTCCAGGTCTTCTCCCCACTTTAACAGATAATCTGCCTGCATCAGAATTTTTTGCGACAAATCTATCGACCTCCCGTTTTCTGTTCTTATGGACTTCCTGCAGCTCCCCTGCTGCGGCTGCAATCAGCTGAGCTGGCCGGGTTATTTTTCTAAAGTTATTGACTTTTTTTGCGAAAAAAATTCCTCTATTTTTTTACGGTTTGGGGCATGAAGGACGCCGTATTCAGTAATAAAAGCCGATATAAGGGACGCCGGAGTTATGTCAAAGGCAGGATTGCCGACAGATATGCCCGGTACCGTCAGCAAAGCATTATTAAGATGTGTAACTTCGCCGGAGTCCCTTTCCTCCACGATAATATCACTTCCCGAATCAATGGAAAAATCAAAGGTTGAAAAAGGAACAGCCACATAAAAAGGAATGTTATTTTCTTTAGCCAGCACAGCCAGCGAATAGGTACCTATTTTATTGGCAGTATCGCCGTTTGCAGCGACCCGGTCCGCTCCAACCACAACACAGTGAATACGCTTTTTGCTCATATAATACCCGGCGGCGCTGTCCACAATAAGGGTGACAGGAATTTTTTCTTTTTTCAACTCCCAGACTGTCAAACGGGAACCCTGTAAAAAAGGCCTCGTTTCATCGGCAAAAACGCGTATCTTCTTCCCCTGGAAAAACGCGCTTCTAATTACTCCGAGGGCGGTTCCATAGCCCGCGGTTGCCAGCGCACCGGCGTTACAATGTGTCAGCACGGTGCTTCCATCCTGGATTAACTCTGCTCCCCATCTCCCAATCCGTTTATTTATTTCGATATCTTCTGCGTACAGTTTCTTTGCTTCGGCTTCCAGCTCTTTTTGAACCTTATCCGGCGTTTCAGCGCCAAGTTTTTCGGCCTTCTCCATGATTCTCCCCACTGCCCAGGCCAGATTTACGGCCGTAGGACGCGTTTCTTTGAGAAGAACAGCTGCCTCCCGCAGTTTTTCCAGGAAGTAAGGGGGCAGTGCGCTGCTATCCTGCTGATCGGTCATGCTGGAGAGCAGATTGCGGGCCGCAAGGACCATGCCGAAAGCCGCGGTGATTCCAATTGCCGGAGCTCCCCTGACCACCATATTTTTAATACTTTCAGCAACATCATGTGCACTTCTGCACGGAAGATATGTTTCTTTACCCGGTAAAAGCCGCTGATCGAGCAGGTAAAGAGTTGTTCCGTCCCAGATGATGGGTTGAACTTCTTCCATATTAAATCGCCCTCCTACTGACCCAGTTCATATTCTTCCTTCACACCGCAAAGGCAATCCCTTTCCGCTGGTATTGCCAACAGCGTTTCCAGGAAAATTTCCCTGATCAAATCAGCTTTTTCGTTCATCATTTCCACGACCTCCTGGTGGGTAAGGGGATGCGGAGAAATTCCCGCAGCAAAGTTCGTGACCAGGGACAAATTTGCATAACACAGGCCAGCTTCCCTGGCCAGAATTGCTTCAGGGGCATTGGTCATCCCCACAACGTCCCCTCCCAAAAGGGAAAAGGCTTTAATTTCCGCGGGGGTTTCATAACGGGGTCCGTCCGTGGTAATATATGTGCCTCCGTTAACAAAGGGGATTTCTTTTTTCTCCATTACAGTTGCCAGACATTTTCTCAGCTGCGGGCAATAAGGTTCGGTAAAGTCGGTATGCACCACTTTACCGTCCTCGCCGTTATAAAAAGTGTGGTTTTGTCCTTTGGTAAAATCAATAAATTGATCAATAATAACGATTGTACCTGCGGTCAGCTCTTTTCTTAAAGAGCCGACTGCAGTGGTAGCTAAAATCCTGGTTACTCCCAACTCTTTTAAAGCAGCCATATTGGCCCTGTGGTTAATGCGGTGCGGGGGAAGGTGATGACCCTTTCCGTGCCGCGCTAAAAAAGCCACTGGAACACCTTTATACCGTCCTGTCAGTAGATAAGCGCTGCCGTACTTGGTTTCAACAGTAAGTTCTTGCCTTTCTTCCAGCAACAGCGGATCATAAAAGCCTGTTCCTCCAATAATCGCCTTTTCAATTTTCATCATGCAGCTGGCTCTCCTCCTTTTCTCAGTCCATTTCCCAGCTTTCCAGATATTTTTTCTGTGCGGTACTTAGGCAATCGATTTTTAGTCCCAAGCCCCTTAATTTCAGCTCTGCGACCTCCCTGTCCAGTTCGGGGGGAAGGGAATATACTTTCTTCTCAAGCTTTCCCCGGTTTTGCAGCAGATATTTTAAGGCCAGTATCTGAAGACCAAAGGACATATCCATAATTTCCGCCGGGTGTCCGTCTGCAGCAGCGAGGTTTACCAGGCGTCCTTCTCCCAACAGGTAAATTCTGCGCCCATCTGGAAAAGTATAGGCATCAACGTTTTTCCTAACCCTCCTGGGAGGCCCTGTTAATGCTGCAAGGGCTGTTTTGTCTATTTCAATATCAAAATGCCCGGCATTGGCAAGAATAGCCTGGTCCTTCATAATTTGAAAATGTTCTCCTGTTATAACCTGGCTGCAACCCGTTACCGTAACAAAAATATCGCCAAGAGGAGCCGTTTCCATAAGGGGTGCGACCCGGAAACCGTCCATATGAGCCTCCAGAGCTTTAACAGGGTCTACCTCACTAACAAAAACACGCGCCCCAAGCCCCTTCGCTCTCATGGCAACCCCTTTTCCGCACCAGCCGTAACCAATGACGACAACATTTTTACCGGCAACAATTAAATTAGTTGAACGCATAATGCCGTCCCAGACAGACTGGCCGGTACCATACCGGTTGTCAAAGAGAAACTTACAAAGGGCATCGTTAACAGCCATCATGGGAAATTTCAGCGCTCCCTGCTTTTCCATTGCCCTGAGCCTGATTAATCCTGTTGTTGTCTCCTCCGCGCCTCCGATGACGAAGGGGAGGTGATCCTTAAAACTCCGGTGCAGAAGGGAAACCAGATCCCCGCCGTCGTCGATAACCAACTGCGGCCTTGTGCCCGCGGTTTGATAAAGGTGCTCGGCATATTCATCTTTCGAGGAACCATGCCAGGCATAAACTTCAACGCCTTCCCGGTCAAGGGCAGCAGCGATATCATCCTGGGTTGACAAAGGATTGCTTCCGGTAATAACAACATTTGCCCCTGCTTTCTTGAGGACCAGAGCCATATAAGCGGTTTTCGCTTCGAGATGCAGACAAATAGCGATATTCTTATTTTTAAAGGTCTCCGCTTCTGCAAGGTTTTTTCCCAACTCCCGCAGCACAGGCATATGCTCTTTAACCCACTGTATTTTTAAAAGCCCCTCAGGGGCCAGGCTTCCGTCTCTCAGCATGGACAAATTCTATCACCCTTCCATATGATAAATACCCGCTCCATAATTACCATGCTTGAGTAATTCGAGACCTTTTACTTAAATCCTGCCCATAAGCTTATCCACCAGAGCAACATGGAAAAAAAGAAAGGCCTTGTAAATAAAGGCCTTTCTTTTCCCGAAATCTTTTTTCCTTTTATCTAATCATGCAGCTCCAGTTCATTCCGTTATTGTTGTCCCAGTGATCAGCGCTGTCTTTAAAACAGAAGTTAACCATTTTTCTGCCCTCAGCATTGATCCTGCATTTAAAACCGTTCCCTTGCCTCTGCATTTCCAGGGTGGAAACATTTTGCCAGTTGTCAAAGCCATAATGCAGCCAGACAGCATCTGCCCCACTTTGAGCTAAAAGTCCCCTGTATGTAATAGACAGTTCCTCACCCCTTCTGGGAGAGTCCGGATAAAGCTCAATAACCTCAGAATGCATAAAAAGATCACCCCCTATAAAATTATTGTTTTCCCGCTATAGATATTATAGCTCCAGGCAGGAGAAAAATATTTGCGGTAATTATTCCCTCTTTTGCAAGTTTCACATAGGATAAATAAAAGCGAGAAGTTTGAAGTATGTTCAAACTTCTCGCCAGCATGGTGCGAGAGAAGGGATTTGAACCCCCACGGGATCGCTCCCACCAGGTCCTGAACCTGGCGCGTCTGCCGTTCCGCCACTCTCGCTTATGGTGAGCCATCCAGGATTCGAACCTGGGACACCCTGATTAAAAGTCAGGTGCTCTGCCGACTGAGCTAATGGCCCAAAAATTTAGGAGCAGAGCTCCATTTTATAATGGTGGAGAGGACTGGATTTGAACCAGTGAAGGCAAAGCCAACAGATTTACAGTCTGCCCCCTTTAGCCGGACTTGGGTACCTCTCCATGATTAATTTGGAGCCGACGGTGGGACTCGAACCCGCAGCCTGCTGATTACAAGTCAGCCGCTCTAGCCAGTTGAGCTACGCCGGCACCGCCTTGAACGCAATACTTAGTATACCCTATTTTTGTTTTGTCGTCAACACTTGGCCAAAGAAAAAATTTACCGAAACAACAAGTGTATAAATTAAAAGACAATGCGTATAACAGAAAATGAAATTACTGTGGCAAGGAGGTAAACAGATGTCTTTTCCAAACAACAGTATAGAATCGATCTTTGATACTTTACATGAAATTGAAATGAATTTGCAAAAAAAGCCTACTGATCACGAGAAGGAAACATTAATCAATAGTTTGTTGAATCTTCGCATCCTCATGGATCAATACGTTAAGCACTGGTTAACTTTTGAAGAGAAAGTAAATAAACTGCAGAAAAAATTTAATTTCACCCTGCCGGACGTACTGCCGGAAGGTTTTTTACAGGATATTGAACTTGAACCGGGAAGAAATCTTGACGATCCCGACATCGATGAAAAAAAGTTTCCCCAAAAATATTCTTTTTTAAAACTGGAAAGTGACCAGGGAATTGACTCGTTTCGCAAAGGCCTGGGCTTTTGGGATCTGGCCATGCTTGAGGAAGCTATCCGCGAATTTGAAAAAGTTGTGGAACTTGAGCCAAACTTTATCTTTGGGCATTTTTGCCTGGGGCTCGCTTACAGCCAAAAAGGTCTGAACAGCAAAGCTCTAAGCAAACTAAGGCTTGTAAAAGCATTGAGCAGGGACCCGCAGCTTAATGCTTTTGTCTACAACTCCATAGGAAATATTTATGCCGGTGAAAAAAAATATGACGAGGCGCTCAATGAATTTACCAAAGCCGTTGAAGAAGATCCCAGTTTTTATAATGGCTATTTTAATGCGGGTGCAATCTGCTTTAACCAGCACCGTTATCATGAAGCCATAGAGTATTTCGAAAAAGCCAAAGAAGCTCTTCCTTTCGATTGGGAAGTAAGTTATTGTCTGGGGAGGGCATATACCCTGGCAGGAAATCCGCAGAAAGGTTTGCAAAACTTGAAAAAAGCCCTTTCTCTAAATCCATCGGAGACAAAAATATTATTAGAACTGGGAGTTCTTTATGATCTTTTGGGGGATAAAAGAAATGCTTCGTTTTGTTACAGCCGTCTGATCAATAAATACAATTAACCTTTTCAGACACACTAAACATCGTCTTTATTTACAATCCCTTTTTCAACGGCGTATTTTACCATATCAGACCTGTACCTAGCATTAAGTTTTTCTTTAATACTTGCTTTATGGCTTTCTACAGTCTTAACGCTTAACAAAAGCTTTGCAGCTATTTGTTTATTGGTATAACCAAGTGCTACCAGTTTTAAAATTTCCTTTTCCCTTTTGCTGAGTATTTCATCATTTTTTATGTTGCCGCGATCTTCGTTATCTCCATAAATGTTTTTTAACACTGTTTTTGTCAGGGAGGGGTCAAGGTACAATTGATCACGGTTTACAGCTCTTATTGCTGTAACCAATTCAAGATCAGCAGCATTCTTTAACAGGTAGCCGTCTCCGCCTTTCTGCAAAACTTTATGAACATAGCTCTCGTCATCATGCATTGTTAAAACTAATACTTTCAGAGAAGGGTCAATTTTCTTAAACAATGGAAGTAATTCTAAACCACTTCCATCTTCCAAAGAAAGATCGAGCAGCACAATACGGGGTTTCAGTTCTGCAGCCATCTTTAAAGCGGCATTTCCGCTGCCTGTTTCACCGACAATCTCCAGGTCTTCGTAAGGATTCAAAATCAGTTTAATCCCTGTTCGCAAAATTGTATGATCATCTACAATTAAAATTGATATCTTTTGCATTCTTAATCCGCCCAACTCTTTTTCTTCATACTATTATAGGAGATCTGTATTCCCGTGGCAACAGGGCTAAAAATGAGAGAACCTGGCACGCAACCAGGTTCTCTTTTATCTTAACGCATCTATTTTTAGAGCATTGAAAGAAAGATTCCTGCTGCAACGGCTGATCCGATTACTCCGGCAACATTGGGCCCCATGGCGTGCATTAACAGGTAGTTATTGGGATTATACTGCTTTCCAACGGTTTGAGAAACCCTGGCTGCCATGGGCACGGCAGAAACACCGGCCGAACCGATCAGCGGATTGATTTTACCACCCGAAAGCTTGCACATAATTTTCCCCATCAGTACTCCTCCCGCAGTTCCCACTGCAAAGGCGACCAATCCCAGGATGATAATTTGAATTGTCTGGGCAGTTAAAAAATATTCCGCGCTGGCTTTGGCCCCCACGGTAAGGCCTAAAAAGATGACCACGATATTGTTCAGATCGTTTTGTGCAGTCTTACTCAGCCGCTCGGTCACCCCGCACTCTCTGAGGAGATTCCCGAACATAAGCATCCCCAGAAGGGGAATGGCTGAAGGCAAAAGAAGGCCGGTTAAAATAATGACAACAATAGGAAATAAAATTTTCTCTGTTTTGGAAACAGGTCTTAACTGTTGCATAACAATTTTTCTTTCCTTTTCCGTTGTCAGGGCTTTCATAATCGGAGGCTGAATAATGGGCACAAGAGCCATGTAAGAATAAGCGGCAATAGCAATAGCACCGAGGAGGTGGGGTGCCAGACGGGAGGTAACATAAATAGCCGTAGGGCCGTCTGCGCCGCCGATAATACCAATTGAGCTTGCTTCAAACGGTGTAAATCCCAGCAGCAAAGCACCGATAAAAGTAAAAAAGATACCGAGCTGTGCTGCCGCTCCTAAAAGCAATGTTATCGGGTTGGCAATTAAAGGCCCGAAATCAGTCATCGCGCCCACCCCGAGAAAAATCAGCGGCGGATAAATTCCCAGCTCAATACCCTGGTAGAGATAATAAAGCAGACCGCCAGGCTCTTCTCCCGGAGGAGCCATCAATCCGCCGAGGGGCAGGTTTACCAGCAGCATACCAAAACTGATCGGCACCAGCAAAAGGGGTTCATATTTTTTGACTATCCCTAGATATAGAAGAATAAGTGAAATAACGATCATAATCGCTTGTGGGCCGGTAATATTTAAAAAGCCCGTCGAGTTGGCAAATTCCAACATCTTGGTTAACATTTTTTACCCCTCCATGCCTTATTCAATAACAATCATTGTATCTCCCGTATTTACTGTAGCACCAACGGATACATTAATGGCCTTGACAACCCCCGAGGCAGGAGACGTAATCTCATTTTCCATTTTCATCGCCTCCAGGATCACCAAAACGTCTCCCTCGCTGACGCTATCTCCCACATTTACCTTAATATCGAGAACCGAACCGGGCATGGGAGCTTCAACAGATGTACCGGCGCCGCTGCCTCCTGCCGGACTTGGAGCCGGGGCAGGCTGCGGTGCGGCTGCCTTTGCCGCCGGAGCAACCGGAGCCGGAGCGGCCTGCTGCGGCGGGGATACCGGCCCGGCTGTATCTCTTACTTCTTCCACAACAACTTCAAAAGGCTGTCCATTTACCAAAACTTTATACTTTTTCATCTAACCTTCCCCCTTTTACTTAATACAAAATCCTGCCTGAGCTGCAATAGCCTGCTTCTTCCAATCTGTCCCCAGCTGCTGGGCATAGCGGCTCCCGTAACTTTGGAAACAGCAAAACGCCGGCCCATACCCCCCTCCAGGGCATATAAAAGAGCACCCATGGCTGCTGCGACAATTTCCGGTTTTTCCCCCTGCAGGGGCACCGCACGGGTAAGCGTCTCCTTGGCCTGGACAGGTTGATTTTTAAGCTGCGCTCCTTTTACGTCCTGACCGCCCTTCCCCTCCTTGGGAGGCGATTCTCTCCCGGCAATTATGTTATTAAAAAGCATCAGTAGCAGCGCCAGGATATAAAGCGTAACAAGAACGATTACCATAGCCAAAATCGAAAACTCCAAGCCGTACCAGAACTTCTCCAACATTACCTAAACCTCCTTTAGCTTTTTATGTATTTAAGCTATTTTACCCCGTTATATCGTTTTGCACCTCCTTTTTGCGCGAGTACCCTTCCATTCCCCAACCACCTAGAAATAATACTTCCGGCCTTTACAAAAGCTTGGCGGCAGTTCACTGCCTGTACAAGTGAAAAACCGGCCTTACCATGAAAGACCAGTTACAAAAACTGCAACCCATTATCTTCTTTGCGATAAGGCTGACTCATATTATTTTTCAACATAATAAAGGTATTCTTGATTGAACTATGAAATCCTTTTTTTAGATAAATTAAAATCTTCCTCCGTGCTTTCTTAAAACCCTGCTCCGCTGCTTTAATCTCTTTAAAAAAGACAGGTCCATTTTGACATCTCCCAACCTTGTCCCTTGACCGTTTTTACCTCCATGATAATCCGAGCCGCCGGTTATTAACAGCCCGCACCTTGAAGCATGCCTGAAATACCTGCGGCTGACCTGAATTGAATTGCGGGGATGAAAAACCTCAATTCCCATAAGACCGACCTCGACCAAGTAAGAAAGAAAATCAACTTTTTCGTAAGTCCCGGGGTGGGCCAGCACCGGAACTCCGCCCGCGCCGCGAATAATTTCTATAGCTTCAACGGGAGTAAATTCCTTTCTCTTAACATAGGCCGGGGCATTAAAGCCGATATAGCGTGCAAAAGCCTCTCCCAGATCTTTGCAGTACCCTTTTTTACAGAGCACTCTGGCCAGATGCGGTCTTCCGATAGCCTTACCCTTTACTTCTGCCAGAACTTCGTCAAAGGTAACCCGAAGCCCCAGCTTGTTTATCTTGTCAACCATTTTTTCCATTCGTTCATAGCGGTCTGATTTAAGCCTGTTTATCGTCTTAATAAGCGGGACGTTGTCTGGCCGGCAATAATAACCCAGAATATGAATTTCCTCGTATTTTAAATGCGTACTAAATTCAATACCCGGAATAATCTCCATGTTATATTTTTTTCCGGCAATCACGGCGCCGGATATTCCGGCCATCGTGTCGTGGTCCGTTATTCCAATAGCAGTCAGCTTTGCTTTTGCAGCCCTGGCAACAACTTCACCCGGACTAAAACTTCCGTCCGAAGCAGATGTATGAACATGGAAGTCAACAAACCTCATTGCCTTCTCCTGTAACGGTTTCTTTTACAATCCGGAGAAAGTTTTCAAAAAGGATTTTTCGAATTTCTGTTTCGCTAAAGCCCCGCTTTCGTAAGCCGGCAGTTAAGCGGGGTAAAAAAGAAACATCCCTTAATTCTTTTAAAACAATATCAATCCCGTCGAAATCTGACCCGATACCCAAATAATCAACCCCCAGAATATCCGCGGCATGTTCAAAATGGTCCAGCAGTCTGTCCAAACCGGCTTCCCTATGATCAATAAAAGGAGGATAAAAGGAAATTCCCAATACTCCTTTGTTATCCCGCAGTAATTTCATTTGTTCATCCGTTAAATTACGGGGATGATTGCACAGAGCCGCAGCATTTGCATGGGAGACAATAACAGGGGCATCGGTAACCGCTAAAACATCTTGAAAGCCCTTTGGTGAGATATGTGCGAGATCAATAATCATTCCCAACCTGTTCATCTCTCGAACAACCTTTTTGCCAAAACTTTTTAAACCTTTACTTCCGGGACCTTCCATGGCAGCTCCGGAAATCTCGTTTTCAAAATTCCAGGTCAGCCCCAACCCCCTGACACCTAGGAAAAAGAGTTTACGCAAATTTTTGAGTTCCCCTTCCAGCGCTTCTCCACCTTCCACTAAAAGTAAGGCGGCAATCTTTCCGGACTCTGTCACCTCTATAAATTGCGGATAATCATATACGGTAATAATCTCATTCCCGCAGCCATCCACCGTTTCATAAAAAGAATTTAAAAGTCTAAGACACCTTTGTAAGGCCCCTCCGCTCTTAAAGCACGGCTCAATAAACAAAGCAAAAATTTGTGCCTTAATCCCTCCTTTTTTTAAACGGGGCAGATCAACATGGGCATGGTTGTTTTCCTTCAGAAAATTATAGCTGCCATGTTCTCCGGTAAAGTGCAGCACCGTATCACAATGGGCATCAAAAATCCTATCAACATCGGTATCTTTATTCTTTTCCCTTAAAGAAATATACAACAATTCATCCTCCTTTTCAAATTATTTTATTAAAAAAAAAAGACAAAAAAACACTCCCTGGTAAGGAGTATTTTTTATAAAAGGAGTCAATGATATATTTGTTTTCCGGGGTTAACGCGGTTCAACAATCAGTTTGATAGCAGTCCTTTCCTCTCCATCGATTTGAATATCTGTAAAAGCAGGAATACAAATTAAATCCATACCACTGGGGGCAACAAACCCTCTGGCAATTGCAACCGCCTTTACTGCTTGATTTAAAGCGCCTGCTCCGATAGCCTGCATTTCTGCGCCTCCCCGCTCCCTTAAAACCCCTGCTAGAGCCCCTGCCACAGAATTGGGGTTGGATTTTGCTGAAACCTTTAATACTTCCATTAAGTCCATGTACCTCCTTTTGACGAAGCAATATTAATATTATAATTATTCTATTCTGCAATGATTGAAAAAGTTCCTTCTTAATTTAAAAAATTTTAAATATTAATTGTATGTATTTTATATGGAGCGGTATTTTTTACTTATCTATCAAATACGTAGACTTTACCTGCTTCACGAAAAGCGAATAAGTTTTCTTCATTCTTTTCATTTTTTCTGGAAAGTAAAAATTCAATAAATTCCTCCTTAAATGACAAATCCTTTTCTAAGGGCTCATCCACTCTTGAATCCAAAACCAAATCATTTTTAAATTCATTCGAAATTATTTGATTGATTAAATTTACCTCCTCAAAAGTAATATTATCTTTTTTCCAGGTTACCTGGAGCAAAACCCAGGAATCAATAAACTTGCGGCTAAGCTTGGGAACGGCTGTTTTCAGTTTTGCCAGTTCGTTATAAGCTTTGGCTGCTTCATCAAAGCTTTCTTTAAATTTTATGTATCTGCTTTTTTCCGGATTACTTTTTAACATAAAGGAAAGTTCAAATTTGGTTTCCGGTAAATTATACTTTATCGTAAAAATTTCCGGAAAGCGCAATAATAACACAATTAGCAAATCTACAGTAGAAAGTTCCTCGGGTACCTGCTTCAACTTCATTTAAGAACACTCTCCCTTAAAAGATCACTCTGTTTATTTGCCAAGAAAAGCTCTACATCCTTATGTATGACTTTTAATATTCAATAATGCCTTTTTGAATTCCTTCAGGAAAAAGAAGAAAGTGCCTTTCGGCACTTATTACCATATCGCAAAAAACTACCTAGCATATTCTACTGCCCTTGTTTCCCTGATGACAGTAACCTTGATCTGTCCTGGGTACTCCAGTTCCTGCTCAATCTTTTTCACAATTTCCCTCGCTACTTGTGCTGCCGTCAAATCGTCTATTTTATCGGGCTTAACCATGATCCTGATCTCTCTGCCCGCTTGGATGGCGTAGGATTTTTCTACACCATCAAAAGAATCGGCAATATCCTCAAGTTTTTCCAGTCGTTTAATATAAGCTTCAAGGGTTTCTCTTCTTGCCCCCGGCCTTGCAGCGGAAACGGCATCTGCGGCCTGTATAAGGACGGCAACCAGAGTCTGCGGCTCAATATCACCATGATGCGCAGCAATAGCATTGACAATCTCCGGCGATTCCCGGTACTTTTTCGCAAGTTCGGCTCCATTTACAACATGCGGCCCTTCTGTTTCATGGTCCAGTGCTTTGCCGATATCGTGAAGCAGGCCCGCTCTTTTGGCCATCTTGACATCTAATGAAAGTTCCGCAGCCATAATACCGGCCAGGTGCGCCACCTCCACCGAGTGCTTGAGCACATTTTGTCCATAACTTGTACGAAACTTGAGCCGCCCCAGCATGCGCACCAATTCCGGATGCAGGCCGTGGACACCTACTTCAAAAGCTGCCTGTTCACCCTCTTCACGAATCTGAACATCTACTTCATGGCGGGCTTTTTCAACCATTTCCTCAATGCGGGCAGGGTGAATCCGTCCATCAATAATAAGTTTTTCCAAGGCAATGCGCGCCACTTCCCTGCGAATCGGATCAAATCCTGAGAGGATTACTGCTTCGGGAGTATCATCAATAATTAAATCTATACCGGTTAGAGTCTCAAGGGTACGGATATTCCTTCCCTCTCTTCCGATAATTCTGCCTTTCATCTCGTCGTTGGGCAGGTTTACCACAGAAACAGTAGACTCGGAGACATGATCAGCGGCACAGCGTTGAATAGCCTGTGTAACTATCTCTCTGGCTCTCTTTTCAGCTTCTTCTTTGGCCTGCGATTCAACATCTTTAATCATCTGGGCAATTTCGTGCTGAATTTCATCCCTCACTCTGCTCAGCAGGATATCCTTGGCCTCATCGGCAGACATCCCCGATATTTTCTCCAACATGGCAAGTTGCTGTTTATGCAGGTCCTCCAGCTTTTCTTGAATCTGTAAAATTTCTTGTTCCTGTTTCTTTATTTCGTCCTCTTTTTTCTCTAACTGGGACGTTTTTTTATCCAGGTTTTCTTCTTTTTGTAAGAGCCTCCGTTCCAGCCGCTGCACTTCGGAACGCCGTTCTTTTGCCTCCCGATCAAATTCATTTTTTAATTTAAAGACTTCCTCTTTAGCCTCAAGAATTTTCTCCTTCTTCAAAGACCTGGCTTTTTCATTGGCTTCCTGAATAATCTTTGCTGCTTCTTCCTCTGCTGATTTAATTTTCGCCTCCGCCAGGTACTTGCGAAAAAAATAACCGGCTCCTAGTCCAAATAATATACCGACAATTACAATGATAACAGTAAATGCATCCAACTAACCATTTTCACCTCCTGATATTGTCTCTGCTTCTAAACATAAAAATAAAGCTGTAAATGAACAGCTTAAAATAGAAATGGCCAAATTCTTTTTTAGAAATGGAAGCTTAATCTTTCTAAAAATATATATTAAATGCAATCAGCATTAATTATGGTCAATTCTATTTTAAGATCTCAAGCCTTTAAATGCTCAGGCTTTTTTCATTGTATCCTCTAAGAAGCGACTATGTCAAGGGAGAAAGTTTTTACCCGTATCCTTTTATTGTTATTCCACGTCCGGAGACGCTTTTGTCTCTTTTTCCGGAGAACCGTCTTCCGTGCCGGCTCCAAGTTTATAATAGGTAGAAATTTGTTTTTCAATAGACTTAAAAAGTTCGGGGTTATTTTTAAGAAATTCCCTGACATTTTCTTTACCCTGCCCCAATCTCTCTTCCCCATATGAATACCAGGCTCCGCTTTTTTTGACAATCTCGCTTTCAATAGCCAGATCCAAAATACATCCTTCCCGGGAAATACCTTTTCCGTAAATTATATCAAAGTCAGCCTGACGAAAAGGGGGAGCCACTTTATTCTTGACAACCTTTGCCCGGGTCCGGCTACCGATAATATCGTTTCCTTGTTTAAGCGGCTCAAGTTTTCTGATATCCAGCCTGACTGAAGCATAAAATTTTAAAGCACGCCCACCTGGAGTCGTCTCAGGGTTTCCGAACATAACGCCAACCTTTTCCCTAATCTGGTTTATAAAAATAGCTACTGTTTGAGACTTGCTGATAATCCCGGAAAGCTTTCTCATGGCCTGGGACATGAGCCGTGCCTGGAGACCCACATGGGTGTCCCCCATTTCCCCTTCAATCTCTGCCCTGGGGACAAGTGCCGCAACGGAATCCACGACAAGAATATCAATCGCCCCGCTGCGCACCAGCATCTCGGCAATTTCCAGCGCCTGCTCTCCGGTATCCGGTTGGGAAACCAGCAGTTCATCAATATTTACACCCAAGTTCTTGGCATAAGTGGGATCCAAGGCATGTTCAGCATCGATAAAGGCGGCAAATCCTCCGCTCTTCTGCGCTTCGGCAATTACATGCAATGCTACCGTTGTTTTACCGGAAGACTCCGGGCCAAAAATTTCAATTATTCTGCCCCTGGGCAGCCCTCCAACACCCAAAGCAATATCCAGAGATAAAGCTCCGGTAGGAATAACATCAATATTACAAATCCCTTCGGATCCGAGTTTCATAATCGATCCTTTGCCAAACTGTTTTTCAATCTGTAATAAAGCCGTTTCTAGAGCTTTTTTCTTCTCCATATTGAAACCTCCCGGCAGTGGCCCGGTAGTAAGCTTATTTTGAACACCTGTTTGATTTTATTACTATTCTTTAAAAAAAAGGAAAATCCTTCTTACTAAAAAGAATCCAGCAAAAATTCTTTTACCGGAGTATAAACAGGACCGGAAGAATAAAGGGTGCTTTGCATCAGAAAAAAACGATCGACATGGAGCGCATATTTACAATCAAATGACTCTCGAAAAATCTCCATGGGAAAAAGAAGGTCGGAGTTTTTTTGTCTTCTGCCTATGGTAAGGTGAGGAACAAAAGGGGTTGTGTCTTTAACCTTATTTGAAGCGGATTGGAAGTTTGCAGTGGATTTAAAAATATTTTCAATTTTACTAGCGAGAAGCACCAATTGAGCGGTTCCCGTCTGCGTCCCAATCCAGATGACTCGGGGATTGCGCAAACCGGGAAAGGCACCGAGCCGGTTAAAAGTAAGGTGAAAAGCCGCTACTTCCCTTGCCGCTTTCTCAAGGTGCTGTTCAAAAGCCTTAAGCTCCTCTGCCCTGATATCCCCAAGAAATTTTAGGGTGAGATGTAAAAGTTCGGGTTTAACCCAACGGATACCGCTGGTACGCTTTTTTAACTTTTCCTGCACCTCGGCAACTTTTTCTCTCATCTTTTCGTCCAAATTTACAGCCAGAAAAGCCCGCATTGTATTCTCCTCGAATAATCTTTCCCTTAATTATTATCTTTTTCATAGCCAGTTTCCTGCTCACCCGGCTGAATATTAAAAAGAACCCTTTCAAGGCTGTAATTTAGAGGATTATGTTTTATTTTAATCATATCTGCAGAATACAGGTTCAAAGCCAAATTTTGCTCTGAATATTCAAAAGAAAGGAGTACCAGGCTGAATGTCAAATCCATGTCCCTGAAACCGCGGACACCGGAAGCCCCCGTGCTTCCGGCATTAATCTCCACGTACCCATCTTCCTGTTTAATCATGGGAACATGAAGATGGCCGCAGAGAAAGAGGCGCCCGTCTTTTCTCAGATGCATAAATATGTCCGGATTATGAGCGGCGATAATGTCTACCGGTCCGCCGTCTTTAACCATACCTGCCAGTTTTTCTGCAGCTTCCTCCATGACCTCTTCATCCGCTGCGTCCATTCCCGGAGAATATGAAGAAGGGTCTGCCACGGCAGCAATTTTTACACCGGAGGCTTCGATAATCCCCTCTTCAATAACGATCACACTTTCCAACCCCTTCAGATAGTCCACAACCTGCGGTGATTCGTGGTTTCCAGGGATAAAAACATAAGGAATGCTTAACCTGGCAAAAAAATCGGCAAAGCGCCCTGCTTCAAAGACTGTACCGTAATCAACAAGGTCTCCCGTATCAATAATTAAATCTACTTGAAAAGTCTCCACAATGCTCCGGATGAACTCCAGAGCAGCGGGATTGTTATGGATATCTGAAACATGCAAAACTTTTACCGAATTTTTTTGAACAGCAATATCCGTTTCCATTTCATCATGCAGTGCCGAAATATTTTCTACAACTCCGGAAACCTGAACTCCCAGGCTATCAATCACCTCAATTCCTTTTTCCAGTACATTGAGAACCAAAGGTGCTGCTTCAATAATTCCCTGGTACTCAACATGCTTAAAAGCTCCGAAATCATAAAAGGAGACGACAAAGAGCATGAAAAATACTAAGGCCAAAACATTTACAAACCCCAGAATACCCATCTCTTTTTTATTTATCTTTCCCTGGGACCAGAGCAATGAACTCCCCGCCCCCAGAAAAAATGCCAGCAAAAGGAAGTAACCCGCATAGCGAATTAAACTCGCCTTTATTTGCTCTAAAAAAAGAAAGGGCCAATTGGTTTCCAAGTTTGAATTGCCTAGAAAATGGCTAAGTTCCTGCAAATTTATATATTGCAAGGTAAAGTGCAGGTCAAAAGGAGGCAGATGGGTTTGCGCAATCAATTTCCCAAGTGGAGGAAGATGAATAACCGTATTACCTCGCCCGAAGATCTTTACGTAGGCGTCAAATTCAAAAGCTCCCGCGGAAAAAAGGGTCGGGCTTAGAAAATGTAAGGCTAACAACAAAAGCAGCACACTGCATACACTTTTTAAGGCAAATTTAACAAACTTCATTTCTGCTTCTTTGCTCATGTTCTTTAAGGATGTTGCGCAGATAGGCCCCGCTAATCTTTTCTTTTTCAAGCAAATACCGGGCCACATTTTCGATCATACTCCTGTATTTTCGAATAATGCTCCGAACGCGCTGTTCCTGAGCATTCAGGATTTCTTTTAAACTGTCGTACAGCACACCGCTTGGCAGATCGGCAACACTCACAATGCCAAGAGAAGACATGCCTGCTGAAATGATCTTTTTTGCCAGCTCGACGGCCTGCTGAAAATCGCCTGACGACCCGGTGCTGCGGCTGCCAAGAATCTCTTCTTCGCTGATGGCGCCCCCCAGCAAAATTGCAATCTGCTCCTCAATATCTTCTCTGGTGGAAATATAGCTGTCTTTGGACGGCGTCTGCCTAATATAGCCCATGGCCTTACCCCGGGGAATAATGGTGATTGTGGAAACTGAGCAGGAACGAATGCACTCGCTGACAACGGCATGCCCGGTTTCATGGACAGCAATTCTCCAAAACTCTTCCTTATCGGGACGGCGGTCTATTTTTTCCCCCATAATAACCTTGTCTATGGCTTCACTAAAATGCCTGTTTTCTAAAAACTTCTTTTTTTCTCTAAGCGCAATAATCGCGGCTTCATTGGCAAGACTTTCCAAATGGGCTCCGGAAAAACCGAAAGTCTCGCGAGCGATGTTTTCTAAACAAACATCATCGGCCAGGGGTTTGTTCCTGGTATGCAGTTGCAAGATCTGCAGCCTTCCTTCCTGGTCAGGAAGTTCAACCTGTACAATCCGGTCAAAACGTCCCGGCCTTAGCAGGGCATTGTCAAGAAGGTCCGCCCTGTTGGTCGCCCCGATTAAAAGGATCTTTATCTCATCATTGAAGCTCAGGCCGTCCATCTCCACGAGGAGCTGATTCAAAGTTTGTTCATGTTCCAGGTGAGAAGAACTGCCGCTTCCCCTTTTGGCTCCCAGGATATCAATTTCATCAATAAAGATGATGGCACTTTTTTTATTGCTTTTTTTCCCGCTGTTCCTGGCCTGATTAAATAACTGACGGATTCTTTGGGCGCCAACTCCCGCGTACATTTCGATAAATTCGCTTCCGGCCGCCGATAAAAAAAGGGAATCAGTATAATAAGCCGCGGCCTTGGCGAGGAGCGTCTTGCCGGTCCCGGGCGGACCAACCAAAAGTATACCTTTTAAAGGCCTGATTCCCAGCGAACTCATTTTCTCGGGTACTTTTAAAAAATCAAGGGCTTCAAGAAGCTCCCGCTTGGCTGTATTTTGCCCGCCGATATCTTCAAATGATATCCTGGTATTTGCCTTGGAGTTACTAACCGGAACAAATTGTTTATTTCCTTTTATGTCCGCTACTCTGGTAAGCAGAAAAAATAACCCAATCAGAAGTAGAAAAGGATACACATTAAATCCTAAGGCAAATAATCCGGCCAGTATGCCGAGGGCTAAACCCGCACCAATTTCTTTTAGCATGGAAATTAACCTCCAAAGCAAAATCTAAGCATATTCTTTGCTCTATTAAACTTGTCCCATATCAACAGGGTTTAATGGGAATTATCTTGTACAGGTAATTTGACCCGGAAGAAAGAAAAAGGTATATTCTGTCTTGATCAACCCAGAGACTATAGTCAACTTTGTCCTCTTCCTGTTCAAGCAATCGGGATACTTCCTCGTTCATCCCGGTATAATTCCCTGTCCTCTCGCCTTCCATTAAGGCAAATTGTATTTTTTCATAAACTGATTGCAGATAAGAATTGCTGTTGTCTGCTAATAATAAAAGATAATTATCTCTATTATGATAGGTTGACAGCAGAAGTTCGTCCATTTGACTGTATACAGCCGGCAGATTGTTCGCATCGGACAAAGTGACCAAATAGATCATTTTTTGACTGTGTTCCTGCGTGCTTACCTCGACGCTTTGAACGCCGTCCATTTGCTGGAGGCTTTCTAAAAGAGGTTCTTTTATTATTCGCTGCTGGTGCCACAGGTTAAATGCAAAGATAGCCCCGAAAGTCAGGAGCGCAACAATAAGCATAACAGGCCAGCGGAACGTACTTCCCCTCAAAGCAACCATCCCCGCAAGTTTACATAATAACTTAACATAAGTTATTATAACAAATACCCGGCTGTAAAAGCAATATTAATAAAATAATCCTGCCGGCTAATATTGCCCCGATAATTTCCGAATATAAAAAAAGCCGGGCAAAAGCCCGGGAAAAAAGACCCGTAACAAGCTCCTCACGATTATATAATAATCCTCTCACCCAATAAATCGTAATCCCCGCATCCGTTAATCTTAACCTGAATAAATTCCCCCGGTTTTCCTGCAGAATTTGGAACATATACTTTTCCGTCCACTTCAGGAGCCTGGCCTTGATATCTTCCTTGAAGCATTTTTTTCTTCCCGTCATAGGAGTCAACCAAAACCTCCAGTTTTTTTCCCAGCAAATTGCGGTTAAAAAGCCGTGACTGTACTTTTTGTCTGCCCATTATTTCCTGCGCCCTTTGAAGGGCTACATGGGGACTTACCCTTGGCCGCTGGGAATAAGCAGCGGTCTTTCTTTCAGGTGAAAAACGAAAGACTCCCACCCTTTCAAAGGGATACCGCTCTAAGAAGGCAAGGAGATTGTTAAACTCCTCTTCCCCTTCTCCCGGAGAACCTACCATCACGGTAGTTCTAAGAACGGAAGAAGGGATCTTTTCCCTGATCATCTGATATAGGGCAACAATTTTCTCCGGTGTGGCAGTCCTTCCCATCATGCGCAATATTTTGGGGTCAATATGCTGAATGGGAATATCCAGGTATTTACAAATTTTTTCCTCTCCGGCAATAAGATCAATCAAATCAGCCTTAATACGATCCGGCTGAGCATACAGCAAACGAATCCATTTTATGCCTTTTACGAGGCTAATTCTTTGCAGAAGGGGGACGAGCATAAATTTGCCGTAGCGATCCTTACCATAAGCAGTGGTATCCTGGGCAACAATATTAATTTCTTTTGCCCCCAGCTTTTGCAGAGCTTTAACTTCAAAGACAATATCCTCAATAGGCTTACTGCGCAGTTTCCCCCTAATAAACGGAATTAAACAATATGAACATCTGTTGTTGCAACCTTCAGCAATTTTAACGTAAACCGAGTGGGGTGAACCTGTAATAAAGCGGTTATTTTTTGTCAAAGTGCGCTTCCATGTATTTGCGGGAGGCAGCTTTTTATTTCGTAAATATAAGGGAATCAGCTGTGCATATTTAAACGGCACTACCAGATCAATTTCCGGAATTATTTTCTTTAGAGCGGTTTCTTTATAATAATTTGTTAAGCAACCCGTCAGGATAATGGTTTTCAGCCTGGAAGCGGGAGCCTTTTTAATATCGACCATTTTTTTGACGGTTTCCAGCGCTTCAACGCGGGCATCATGCAAAAAGGCGCAGGTATTAACAATTGCTACTTGAGACTCTCCGGGGTTAGGGCTAAGAGTATATCCTTCCTTAATAAGGTTGCCGGCAATTACTTCCGAGTCAACAAAATTTTTGGCACATCCCAAAGAAACTAAAAAAAAGCTTTTCGGCATATAAATGCTCCAATCAGATGTTATAAGTCAGTCATCTTTTTTTATTATAACGTTAAAAGCATTGGATATTTCGTTCCAATCATTAAGTTTTAAACCGTTTACCTCCAACCAGGCACCCGGTGGATATCCCAGACGAATTTTAACCTCGCTGCCGCCTTCCGGCAAAGCCTTCTCCTCGCCGGCTGAGCAGATTTTTTGTTCCACGAAAATTCCGTCCTGTTCAATTTCCACCCAGCACTTTTCCGTAAAGTAAAGAACCGGCTCCATTTCTTCCACGCCTCTTAACAAATACACCGCTTCTCTTTTGCTGAAAGACAACTGAACAAGCTGGGGAGATTCTTCAGGCTCTTCTAAAACTTCTTCTAAACCGGGGGAAGGAATTGCCGGTTCCCCTTCTTCACTGCCTTCTTCCATTTGTCCTTCAAGGCTCGGAACACCCTGGGACGGAGGTTGTTCGCCTCCCTTTGAACCGCCCTGGAAGCGATACCAGATACTTCCGCCAAAAACAACTGCCAGCAGGATTATCCAGATTAGCGCCACAAAAGGGAGGGGCCTTCTTTCTTTGCCCTTAAACAGCTCAACTTTCTCTTCATTGTCTTTGTCGTTCTCCTGCCCCCTAGCATTCCGCTCATAATATGAGATCAGCTCATCGGCATTAATTCCGATAGATTCGGCATAATTGCGCAAGGCCCCTTTAATATAGACTTTGCCTGCAAAACAGGAAAAGTCGCCATCTTCAAGAGCTTGCAGATATCTTACTTGGATTTTGGTTTTCCGGCTGATTTCCTCCAGGCTTATCCCCTTTTCCTGACGTTCTTTTTTTAATAAATTGCCGATTTCCTGCAAAACAATCCTCCTTTCCCCGCTTTAGGATCAGCCGTTCTAGTTTTTAGCCTTAATTTTTCCTTCCAGAATTCCTTTAACCTGATCAGCCCTAACAAGGACCTGTCTGGGTTTGCTTCCCTCAAATTTTCCTACGATGCCGAGCCGTTCCATATCGTCAATAATACGCGCCGCTCTATTATACCCGATGCGAAACCTCCTCTGGATAAGAGAAATGGATGCATGTCCCGTTTCCAGGACTAAATCAATTGCTTCGGGCAAAAGTATATCAGTATCTTCTTCCACTATTTCTTCCGTTGTTTCCTCGGTTAAAAAAGAATGCTGATAGAGCGGGCTTTCCTGCTGTTTAATAAAATCGACAACTTTTACAATATCATTTTCGCTGATAAAAGCTCCCTGCACCCTTAGCATTTTATGTAAACCTATGGGATGGTAAAGCATATCACCTCTTCCGAGAAGTTTCTCAGCCCCCCCTGTATCAAGAATGGTCCGGGAATCAATTTGGGAAGAAACGGCAAAAGCAATCCTTGAGGGGATATTAGCCTTGATCAAACCGGTAATAACATCCACTGACGGCCGCTGGGTTGCAATAACCAAATGTATACCGGCAGCCCTGGCCATTTGCGACAGTCTGACGATGGAATCTTCCACTTCCGAAGGAGCGACCATCATCAGATCCGCAAGCTCATCGATAACTACAACAATATACGGAAGGGAATCATCATAAGCTTCATTGTATTTGGAGATATCCCGGACACCGCTCTGAGCAAACAATTCATACCTTCTTTCCATTTCCTTAACCATAGCCCGTAAGGCCTGCGAGGCTTTTTTCGCTTCCGTCACCACCGGGCTAATAAGGTGGGGGATACCGTTATAAACGCTAAGCTCAACGATTTTTGGGTCAATCAATAAAAATTTCACTTTCCACGGAGGAGCTTTAAAAAGAATACTGCAGAGAATAGAGTTGATGCAGACGCTTTTTCCTGAACCGGTAGAGCCGGCCACAAGGAGGTGCGGCATCTTAATTAAATCAGCAAACACAGGCACACCGGTGATATCTTTACCAAGTCCGGTTATCAGAGGGGATGCTGAATTCTGAAAAGCGCTGTCTTCCAGTACTTCCCTCAAATAAACCAGCGATATGATTTTATTGGGAACTTCTATTCCTATCGCTGCTTTTCCGGGAATCGGAGCTTCAATGCGAACATCGGATGCAGCAAGATTTAAAGCAAGGTCGTCGCTTAAGCTCAGGATCTTGCTGACCTTGACACCTGTCTCCGGCTGTATTTCATAACGGGTAACAGCAGGACCTGTCAGCACTTCTTTAATTCTTACTTTTACCCCGAAGCTTTCAAAAGTGTTTTCCAGCGCTTTGGCTCGCTCGTGAATAAGCTTTTGCTGCTGATAATCCCGCAGCCTGTTCACTTTTGTGAGCAAATCCAACGGAGGAATTTTATACCCTTCATAAGGCTCATTATTCTCAATAATAGTCCGCGAAATGGTTGCCGGGGTTTCTTCCGGCGGTGAAGCACTCTTTTCTTTACTAATATCTGCTTCTTTACCGATTTCTTCGTTTTTAAACTCTTCTCCAGCCGGGAAAACAATTAAGCCGTTATTTTCCTTTCCGCCTGCGCCGACCTCTTCTCCGCCCTCTTCTTCCACAGGCTGAAAAGCGGCGTAATCCTTAATTGTATAACTGCTTTCTTGAGCTGTTTCTTTTCTTTCCCCCGCGTAGCTTAATACCCGGTTAAATTTTTGGCAAAACTTGCCAACAAAGCCGAAAATACCCCGCGCTCCTTTGTACAATTCCCAAAATGAATTGTTCGTTATCAACATTAAAGCGATAAGGCCCAAGGCAGTAATGACAATATAACTTCCCAAATCTTTAAAAAGAAAAAATAAAACCGTCGTCAGCAGGGCTCCCAATAGCCCGCCCCCTTGTTGTAAAAGGCCCAGTTCCATCATTAAGAAAAAAATATTTTTCCACCCGGTAGCCGCGGGTCCCTGCAAAAAAGCCCTAAGATGCAGAGAGATAACCAGAAGAGCGAAAACAATTGCCAGGCCGATAAGGCGGTTTTTTAAATTTTCAATTTTATAAGGCCAAAAATAGCCCAAAGAGGCAATTAGAAAGAAAAATGGAAGTGCTATTGCTGCTTCACCAAAAAGCGTCTTAAAAATTAAATTTATCACCGTGCCCAAAAATCCCGTTTGATCGGTAAATTGAAGGCAAACAAACAGAAAAACAGCTGTAGCGATCAGTATAACTGCTTTTACCTGGCTGAGAATAGCATCTGTTTTCTTTTTTTCTGCAGCGTTAACTTTTTTATTTTTTTTGGCGGCCATTTTAACCTCATGTTATAAGTTACTTTTTAAAGATAAGAAAGTATAAAATGGTAAAAGCTCCTGCAAACCAGCAGTAGTAGGAGAAATAATAAAATTTCCCCTCATTTAAAAACTTAATAAATATTTTAATCGAGAGAATACCGGCTAAAAATGCCATAAAAGCGGCAAAAAGATATAACCACAGGTACTCAGGGATCTCGCCCATACGAAATATATCTATTGCCTCCAGTAACGTAGCTCCCGCTATTGCCGGCAGCGCCAGCAAAAAAGAGTATTTAATGGCTGCCTGCCTTTTTAACCCCCGAAAAAGGGAAGCCAGTATTGTTGACCCGGAGCGGGATATGCCCGGAATAATCGCTATTCCTTGAAAAATTCCCGTAACTACCCCATCTAGATAGCTCATCTTTTCTATAGTCTTCCCTCCCGGCGATTGGCTTAACCTGGAAATTAGAAAAACAAGGATGCCGGTAATCAACAGCATAAAACCTGTTACAACAGGCTGTTCAAACAGGCTTTTAAAAAACGACCCCAAAACTAGGCCCACAAATCCCGTTGCAATTGTCCCGACAAGCAAAAGAATAAAGAGCTTCTTTTGTTCACGATTGTTTGCCAGCCCTTTTATAAGCGCGACCAGATCGCCCCAGAAAACAGTTACAATTGAGAGCATTGTTCCAAAATGGACCAGCACTTCAAAGGTAACCCCCGGCTGCGAGATACCGAAAAGATGCTGAGAAATAACAAGATGGCCCGAGCTGCTGATAGGCAGAAATTCAGTAAAACCCTGCAATAACCCCAATATTGCTGCTTCCGCTAAATTCATGAAAAACCTCCTACATATATTCGACGTTAGAGAAGCTCTTTGAGTTTCTCCATTAAATATTTAAACTTTCTTTTCTTCAGATACGAGCCCTTTTCCTTCTTATTGAGCTTGTCTTTTGCCCCTATATTTTGCAAGATAATTGCATAATTGTCAACTAACGGCAAGAAAAGCGCGGCCCCCAGCAGGTTATAAAGGGTATGAGAGTTCGCTACCTGCCTTGCTATATCTTTTGAAGTCATTTCCGTTATGAACAAAAAAGAATCCCAAAACAGCAAAACAAAAATAATTGAAACCAGATTAAAAAATAGATGCCCCCAGGCTACCCTCTTCGCAGGAGGTATAGTACCAATGGATGCTATCAGGGCAGTCAAACAAGTGCCGAGGTCTGCCCCGACAACCATTGCCAGGGCTTCGGGCAAAGTAAAATAACCTTCCCCGGCCAGCAGGATGACCATGCCAATTGTGACACTGCTGCTCTGGATGATCGCCGCAGCGGTAATGCCTGCAATGATCCCCCTCAGGGGAGTTCCCCGGCTGAAGTGAAAAAGCCGGCGAAACACGGCAGTATCTGCAAAAGGTTCCAATGTTATGATCAACAGCTGTATACCGGTCAAAACAGCGGCAATGCTCAACAGAACCTTTCCTCCCAGAGGACGGTGGAAAATAATTTCGAATAGATATAAGACAAAACCGGTCAGCAGAAAAGGAATAATTAAAAATTCCGTCTCAATGGAAAAAATCTGCGAAGTAACGGTAGTACCAACATTAGCCCCGATAATTACGCCCAGTCCTTGGGTTAAGTTCATAAAACCGCCGTTAATAAAGCCGACGACCATTACTGTTACCAGGCTGCTGCTTTGTAAAAAAATAGTTGCCGCCAGTCCGACACAAAAACCCCTCCCGGAAGTTGATACGCTTTTTTTAAGAAGCGCATGAAACTTCCCTCCCGCCAGCTGATGCAAACTTTTGCCGACAGCTTTAATACCGCCCAGCAATAAAAGCAAGGCCAGGATAAATTTTCCCGTCTCCAAAAGTAACATCAATTTCTCTTCTCAGGGCTTTTTTTTATCTTTACCCAGGAAGAGACACAAATAGAACTTTGTTCTTAAGAGAATTCAACTTTGCTGGTTGGGGAAAAATATGAAAAAAGAAAGGGGCAAATAAATTGAAAAGAGATTTTCATGGAAAAGATTTTCTCATGCAGGAACCGCACGGAAGACCTGAATTTGAAACGCCGAAAGAACAGCCCACCCAGGAAGAAAGGACAGCCAGCCTTCAGAATGTCGGCCAGCTTGCTTTGCCGAAACAAGATAATGATATCTTTATTCTAACCATAATCGGGCAAATTGAAGGGCACCTTGTCCTTCCACCCCAGAACAAAACTACCAAATATGAACATGTCATCCCCCAACTCGTAGCAGTAGAACAAAACCCCCAGGTAAAGGGAGTACTCCTTATTCTAAATACTGTCGGTGGTGATGTAGAAGCAGGTTTGGCTATTGCTGAAATGGTTAGCACCCTTTCCAAACCAACCGTCTCTTTGGTGCTGGGCGGCGGGCACTCTATTGGAGTGCCGATCTCCGTCAGTTGTAATTACAGTATTATCTCCCCAACTGCCACAATGACGATTCACCCCATCAGATTAACCGGTCAGGTTATCGGTATCTTTCAATTTTTTGAGTACCTGGATAAAATGCAGGAAAGAGTCATTGAGTTTGTCAGCAAACATTCCCATGTTTCCCGGGAAAAGTTCAAGGAACTCATGTTCAATACCAACCAGCTGGGAAGGGATATTGGAACAGTTCTGATCGGCCAGGAAGCTGTTGAGGTCGGCCTTATCGATGCAGTAGGCGGCCTTTCCGACGCGGTATCCAAGCTGCGCTCGCTTATCAGGGAAAAAGAAACGAATGAGAGGCATTAACAAAATATCCATCGTTGATAATGGGGAAAAAAAGGAGTGAATCGGATATGGTGCTTTATACGCCCATTCCCCTTCAAGAAATTTTCCAGGAACAATCGGAGGAAAAAAAGAAAAGCAACGTGCAGTTACCTTTTGCCAGAGGGACGATTGAAGTTGAACTCACCTCAGATTCCACTGCCAAAATAGTACGCCTGGTCAGCTCTGACATTAATGATTATCTGCATCCCGAGCTGCAGCCCGGGAAGGAAATCAAATTAACATGGGACCTGATAAAATAACAAGCATGTCAACTCTTGCTTTGCTCATTTTGTACCCGTTATTACTGCAAAATTTTTCATTTATTTTTCAGTCTCCAAGAACTGCCGGTTTCGCCTTCCAGTATTTTAAACCGTTTTTAAAAACTTCAATCATTTCGTCTGTTTCATCAAGCCGGTAGATTCTTCCGGGATTACCTTCCTGATCATAGTCAATACCGTTCCACCAGATAGCAACTTTGATATTATCAAATTGACCAATGCCGACAAACATATCTTTGAGCCAAGCAATTTTATCTCCTCCAATGGAGCTGGAACCAAACTCCGTTATCATAAAGGGCTGTTGAAAAATAGAGATATATTCCTGATAAAGGCCGGAATAAATTTCAGCAAAACTTCTCCATACTTCACCTTTAAAATAAGTCCCTGTATTATATCCGGTTAGCCCAATGATGTCCACATATTCATCCCCGGGATAATAGGTTAGGTAATGATTCCACTTGAATCCGGGGAAAGAAATGTCATGGGGATTCCAGACCCACAGGACATTGTCCACCCCGTTTTTTTGAAAAAGATTATAAATATATCGCCAGGCCGCTTTGAATAATTCTGTATCGTTTGAAGTATAATAGCCCGAATAGGAACACCAATCCCCGTTCATCTCGTTGTTCAGCCTAAATAAGACAGGATGGCCAAATTCTTTTATTGCTGCGGCGTATTGATTTAAAAAAGCGTCATATTTCCCATTAAGTATGTCGTAAATAGCTATTGAATCATCATCGCTCCGGAAGAGATGCTCCGTTTGAAGCGTTAACTCTACATATTTATTGTTGTTGTATGCGTTTATTATTTCTGTCTCAGGAAAGCTGCTGTCAAAAGATTGATACCTCACGATAAACTCAAAAGTATAATCCAGCCTTTCTTCAAGGCTCTTTAAAAAATCGAAATTATTAATTGTTGACCACTCGAATATTCCCCATTTTAGACTGCTGCTTTCTAAAAAATATTCTTTAAGAAAATTATTTGTCTCTTCAGTAAGATTTTTTAAAGTAGTTTTATAGCGGGCATATACCTTGGAGACTCCCTTTTTATCAACCAGTTTAAAGCTGCGTAAAATTGTCATATAATCCTGTACCGGTTCAGCAGATTTTATAAAAATAGTATAAACTTCGTTCCGATTCTTGACGATCTTGACATTGACATAGTAGTTTTTATCGACTTTAATATTTGCACATTTATTTCTACGCCATTTGAGCAAATGCGCCCTTAAGCCGTTTACATAAATGAACTCGTCTTTTTCTATTTTATGCTCTTTATTGTATTTAAAACGATTGCTGTAATTAATATAAGACTCAGCAGAATGAACGGTACCTTCAAAATTGTCATAATAAATTTCTATTTGCGTATCTTTATCGGCAATAACTGTTCTAACCAGAGACAGTGTAACATCAACCCACATATGATTAGGATAATTAATTGCATAACCGCAGGGATAATCAATATATTGGTTATAAAGGGCACTAACCGGCTTAATAACCTTAAGATCATCCTGTGAAGTAAAATCCGGTGGTATTTCGGTTTGCTTACCGTTTATGATATAAATACTTTCAACTTCATTTCCAAATACACTGGTAACGGGTATTGATATGCAAAAAACAAACACCACCGCCAAAAAACCAATTTTTTTCATGCCTTAGATCCTTACTTTCTTTTTTACGCAGATTTCTTCTTTTCTACATATTTGACGCCTTTTGCAAAAACCCTTTTTACACGGGCGCATCTTAAGAAATGCCCTTTCCGCATTTAACGGAAAGGGCATCGTTTATAGTTTTGCTTAAATTTCCATTATAATGGGCAAAATCATCGGTTTTCTCCCGGTTTTCTCCCATAAAAATTTTCCCATTGACTCTTTGATACTGTTTTTTATAACCTGCCAATTGCTGACTTTCTTCGATAACAAGTTTGTAATGACTGAACTTACGATTTCCCTGGCTTCATCCAACAGTTCCTCTGATTCTTTAACATAAACAAATCCTCTGGAAACAATATCGGGGCCTGACAACAGCTCCTTCTCCTTGCTGTCAATGGCCATGACAACAATAAAAATACCGTCTTCAGATAAAACTTTTCTATCCCTTAAAACGATATTGCCCACATCGCCAATCCCCAGTCCGTCAATAAAAACTGCACCGGCCTGTACACTTGATACTACCTTGCCCTGTGACGGGGAAAACTCCATTACGGCACCGTTTTCGACAATAAAAATATTATCCTTGGGAATACCGATCGTTTCCGCCAGGGCAGCGTGATGTATCAAATGGCGATATTCTCCGTGAACCGGAATTAGATATTTTGGACGGAGCATGTTTAACATTAACTTAAGTTCTTCCCGGCTTCCATGCCCGGAAACATGAACTCCCGAAACTCCCTCATAGATTACTTTTGCCCCGCGGCGAAAAAGATTATCAATAGTCCGGTGAACCAGCTTTTCATTTCCGGGAATTGGAGTTGCAGCTATAACAACAGTATCTCCCGGAATGATTTCCAGCTTCCGGTGGTTGGCATTGGCCAGCCTGGCAAGAGCCGATAGCGGCTCTCCCTGAGTTCCGGTAGTAAGGACAACAATTTTTTCCCGGGGAAACTTTTTAACATCATCCACATCGATCATTAGCTCTGGGGGAATGTGCAGGTAACCCAATTCGCGGGCAATTTCCACCACATTGACCATACTCCAACCGTCCACGGCAATTTTCCTGCCGGCAAAACTGGCCGCATTGACAATCTGTTGAATCCGGTGGACATTGGAGGCAAAAGAAACAATAATGATTCTTCCTTCTGCAGATAAAAAAATATCATTTAATGTTTCCCCAACTTCTTTCTCGGAATGGGTATAGCCCTCCCGTTCAGCATTCGTGCTGTCTGAAAGAGCCACGAGAACTCCTTCCCTGCCTACATCTGCAAGAAGATCAAATTGAGTTATATTTCCCAAGACAGGTGTATGGTCAAATTTAAAATCGCTGGTATAGACGATATTACCCGCCGGCGTTCTTAAGATAACCCCTACAGAATCCGGTATACTGTGATTGGTTGAAAAAAAACTTACGTTTATTGAACCGATCGTAATATTATCCCCGCCGTGAATTTCATGCAAGGAAGCTTGCTTTAGCAAACCGAACTCTTCCAGCTTTATTTTTAAAAGGCCCAAGGTCAACCTGGTACCGTAAATAGGCACATTTATGTGGGGAAGAACGTAGGGGAGTGCGCCAATATGGTCCTCATGCCCGTGGGTTAAAATGATCGCCTTTATTTTGCTTTTATTTTCAACCAAATAGGTTATATCAGGTATAACCATATCTACACCAAGCATTTCATCTTCGGGAAATTTTAGCCCCGCATCGATAACTATTATCTCTTGATTGTATTGAATTACAAACATATTTTTTCCAATCTCCCCTACACCGCCCAAAGGGATGATTTGGATTTTATCTCGCCCACCCTTTTCTTTTCCCTTACGCAAAAAAAAATAACACCTCTCTTAAGTTATTTTCCGCTCCATTTTTATTGTTTTTTATTATACTCCATTCCCATGCGAAAGGCAAACATATAAAAAAGCGCCCCTTTGAGCATGAGGCGCAACACTTGATGTAATGTAAGCAGAGCCGTTAATTAAAAGTATAGCGATCCAGCACTTCCTTTAACGTTTTGGACATTTTCTCCGGCAAAGGTATTAAAGGCAGCCGCGGCTCTCCCACGTTCATTCCGGAAAGGTTCAATGCCGCCTTTAGCGGTATGGGATTTGTAGTAATAAACAGGGCTTTAAAAAACGGCATTAACTTTTGGTGCATTCTGACAGCCTTCTTTATATCCCCGTTAAAAAAATCATCAATCATTTGTTTAATTTCCAGACCGGCAAGATGGGAAGCAATACTGACTACTCCGCACCCCCCGGCGCTTAAAACCGGAAGCGTCATGGAATCATCCCCGCTGTAAACATCAAAACCGTCCGGTGCACCGTCACAGATGGCTGTTATTTGTTCCAGATCGCCGCTTGCCTCTTTAATAGCAACAATATTATCGATTTCCGCAAGGCGCAAGGTTGTTTCCACCTGAAGATTAACGCCGGTTCTCCCGGGGATATTATAAAGCATAATAGGAAGCGATACTGACCGGGCTATAGTTGAAAAATGACGGTATAATCCCTCTTGGGGAGGTTTGTTGTAGTATGGTGCAACGAGCATTAAACCATCAATACCCGTTTTTTCCGCTTTTTGGCAAAATTCAAGGGTAGCCTGGGTATTATTGCTTCCCGCCCCGGCAAGGACCTTGACCTTTCCTCCGGAAGCATTGGAGACAACTTTAAAAAGGGTTAGCTTCTCCTTTTCGGATAAAACCGGAGATTCTCCGGTTGTACCGGCAACAACCAGGCTGTCGGAGCCCTTGCGCAGCAGCAGATCAACCAGTTCTTCCACCTTTTGATAATCTATCTCCAGCTTGGAATTAAAAGGCGTTATCATTGCAGTAACTAAAGAGCCAAAAAACGAGGACAAATCTGCAACCTCCCTTACCAGGATATTGTAAATATTATAACAAAGCTTATTGCTTTTATCAAACAAACATTGGAGAGAACGCAATTTTATTTTAAATTAATAGGAAACCAAAAGCGGTTGAAGCTGCTCGTACCGCAAAGCGCTTTCTGCGGCAGGAAGCAACAGGTCCATCTTGGAAACCAGGGAATTAGGTTTAAGTATTGGGTCATCCTGTCCGAAAGGAACCATAAAAATATTTTTTGCAGCCAATAAAAAACCGATATTTCTGGCATTTAACCCCAGCCCGTCATTCGTTGATATGGCCAGAAGAACCGGCCTTTGATTTCTAAGATGTGATTTAACCGCCATTAAAACAGCAGTATCTGTAATTCCGTTAGCCAGCTTAGCCAGAGTATTTCCCGTGCAGGGGGCAACTATTATTAAGTCAAATAGCTTTTGGGGGCCAACCGGTTCGGCATCAACAATACTCCTGATAATATCTTTTCCCGTGCTTTCAAATAACCTGGATTTAACGGCCTCGGCATCTCCAAAACGAGTATCAATTAAATCAATCGCAGGGGATATAATGGGAGTAATATCCGCACCGGCAGCAATTAGCCTATCTACTTGCACGAATATTTTATCTATTGTACAGTGGGAACCGGTTAAAGCCAGGCCAATTTTAATACCCTGTAAGCTCACCCTTTTCCCCTCCTTTTAATACTTTTTTAATAAGTTCCGGGTACACCTGGGCAAGTATTTTTCCGGCAGTTTTGGGAGCAACTTTTCCCGGCAGTCCGGGAAGAAGAATTGCTTTGATATTCAGCCTCTCTGCAACAGCAAAATCTACTCCATAGGGAAATGAGGATATATCAATTATTATTGCCGAGCTCTTGATGCGGTAGAGTACTTCAGCATCGACGACTACAGCAGGTATTGTATTAAAAACAATATCGGCAGAATTAATCTTATCGGCAAGCTGACCGAGAGGAATAGGAGTCATATTTAAAGCTTCGATCCATGCGAGAACTTCGGGCCTTCTTGCCGCAACGCTTACCTTAGCGCCCAGCGCTTTCAGTGTTAGGGCCAGTATTTTCCCACACCGTCCAAAACCAAGCACAAAACTGCTGCTCTTGTTAATTGTAATCTCTGTGTGTTCCATGGCGGCCTGAATGGCACCCTCGGCGGTGGGAACTGCGTTAAGGGTAGAAATTTCATCAAGTTTACTCGTCTCACTAATAATAACCTTTTGATTTGCAAGAAGTTCCTTTAAAGAAGGATGAATATGCCCTGCAAGGAAAATTGTCCCCGGGCTAAACGCCCGAAGTATGGTTAAATTGTTTAAAGAAATTTTTTTTGAAGAATAAGGCGCATAAATTTCTCCATCCGCTTCAATTCCGGCCAGGGGGGTAATGACAACTTGTGCTGAAAGTATTGCTTCCACAAGGTTTTCCGCAGAGACAATTTCGTTTAAATATTCATACTTTTCGAAACCATACATTGACACCTTTGCACCGGTTTTTTTAAGGCGAAAAAACAGCTCTGCTTCTCTTTTATCTCCGCCGATAATTAAGATATTCATATCTCGCAAGGAAGTGTCCATTTACTCCACCTCTTCCCCCAAAAGCATATTAATTCGGCAGCTCCTGCATTTCGGGGTAATTACATCTTATTCTATGTTATGAAAAAGCTAATAACGGTGTGAAGCAAATGAAGGATTATTTTGCTAAAGAATTTCACTCAATAAAAAAAAGCGCCGTGTCCGGCGCATATGCTTATCGTTGTAAAGTTAGCGGTAGAGCTTAACTGAAATTGTCTAATAAGATTCTACGTCCTCAGCCCCAAACCGTTTTAAAACGGACGACACTTTAGGCGTTTCATCCTCGCCCGCTTTCAGGGTAACAAGAATATCGCCCCTTTTAACTCTTTCTTCATAATGGCGGCCTCTTTCTTCCGGAATACCAAAGTCAACCAGGCTTCCGACAAGACCACCGCCTACAACTCCGGTTAAAAAAGCAGCCAGGGGACCTGCCGCGACAATGGGACCGACACCGGGGATTAACAGGGCTCCTGCCCCGGCCAGCAAACCGGCAATACCTCCGATGGCGCTGCCCGTCAACGTCCCGTCGCCGACGTTTTGTTCTCCCATGGTCAAACCTTCATTTTCAGGCTCGCCGGTTTCTTCCGGCCTGCCTCCTTGATTGTCTTTTGCTATAAGGGATATTTCTCTTTCGTCAAACCCCTGGCGTTTAAGTTCATTTATCGCTTCCCTCGCCCGCTCTTCGCTACGAAAAACACCGATAACTGTTTTTGCCATAGCTCGCTGCCTCCTTCTTTGTTTTTTACTATGGAGGTAGTATTTCCTACTCTATTTCTTCTATACGGCACCGGCAAAACAGATCGGTTTTTTGAAAATTTAAAATGATCCCGTATGCCCGAACCCCCCGCCGCCGCGCGAAGAAGGAGGCAATTCTTCCGCCTGGATCAACTTAACTGCAGGTAGGGCATGAATAACAAGCTGGGCAATTCTTTCGCCCCTTACAATAGTATAGTCCTGGTAACCGAGGTTAATTAGAAGAACTTTTATCTCACCGCGGTAATCGGCATCGATTGTCCCCGGTGAATTTAAAATCGTAATCCCGTGTTTAAAAGCAAGACCGCTTCTGGGACGCACCTGTGCTTCAAAACCCGGCGGAATAGCCATCATAATCCCGGTGGGAACGAGAACAAACTTACCCGGCTCTATTACAACCTCTTTCTCTACAGCGGCAAAAATATCCATCCCTGCAGCTTCCTCGCTCATAAAACGCGGCAGCGGAAGATCTTCGGCATGCTTGAGCTTTTTAACCAGTACATGAACTGTTTCCCGCATAATGCCACCACCTTTGTCAAATAGCTACTTGCTCTAAAAATTTGTTATGCCAAGTATATGATGCCGGTCTTTCTTTGTCAATAAAGGCAGTGCAATCGATCGCCATGGCTCTACTGCAAAATCAGCAATATCCTCCTCATGTACATTAACCCCATATTTCGACAACAAGGCGGTATCCGTAAGAAGAAGTTTTTATAAGAATGAAATTGTCGGTATTATTTCTGAATTTAAAATCAAGATAATTGGAAACTGTAGCGTCTTTACCGGGAGGGACATAACCAACCGGACGGCTGTGGGGAAACCTCTGAACAACCTCGAGTCCCGCATTCAGGACAGCATTATATAGGGTTGTGGAAACCTGGCACACCCCTCCTCCGTATCCGGGAATTACCGTGCCGCCAACAATAATTGGCGCCAGTTTATAGCCCCTTTCAGGTTCTCTCGGTCCGGTTGCCTCGTTAAATGAAAAAACTTCTCCCGGCGCCAAGAGATAATTGTTTATTGACTGGGCTGCGAGCCTGATATTTACGCCCCTGCCTCCATTTCCAAAACCGGTGGCATAGGAACCTTTTCTGTGGCAAATGTTTCGCAAAATATCCTCTGTTACTTCGGGGTCCAGTTCAATGAAAACAGGACTATGAGTAGTGTGAGCACTTGAATTCATAATCAGGTTTACGGTTGCCTGTACATCAATTTTTTTACCGTACTGTTCCGGCAGTATCTCTCCGGAGAAAGGATCCAGATAGGCGTTACGGGGGCGGATTAGGCGCTCGCGGCTTAAAGCTTGAACAATAAAAGTTACTTCTTCTTCCAGTTTCCTTTCCATAGGGATTCCTTCCAGAAAAACGCCCGGCGCAACGCCGTATTTTAACCTTATATAACTATCCCGGATATTAACTGTCAGGCAGCCGGAAACAAAAAGCAGGGCAAGCAAAAGAAGGGTTGTTCCATTAATAGTAAGTATTGTAACTTTTCTCATTTTCTTAATATCCAATTAACGAGCTTGGTGGATTTTGAGGGCTGAAAAGCTCTTCCAGGGTAACAATAGCCAACCCTTTATCCTTTATAACAGGTATCGCTTCTTTTAAAAAAAGAACGGTATCGCGGGTAGGATGCATGAGGACAATTGCTCCCCCGTGAATCTTTTCCGTCACTCTTTCATGCATTTTTTCTACACCGGGCTCCATCCAATCCACAGTATCAAGCGTCCATAAAACCGTTCTCATCCCGCAGCGGGAAACGGTTTCCAAAACCAGCGGATTATACTCGCCTTTATGGGGGGTAAAAAAGTGCGGCTTCTCTCCTGTCACGTCAAAGATGAGGTTATTGACCTCCTCCAGGCCGCTTTGTATTTCTGCAGCCGTCAATTCCGTATAAACCACGCTATCTGTATGCCCATGATTGGCCAGAAGGTGTTTCCGGCGATAAATCTCCTCCACCAGTTCAATATTTTTCTTTGCCCATGTTCCCACAACAAAAAAGGTGCCTTGTGCCTTCTCCGCTTCAAGGACTTCGAGCATGGGTTGAATATATTCCGTACCCCAAGCCACATTAATCATGAAAGCAATTTGCTTTTTGGCGGCATTTCCTTTTTTAATTACGGCTGAGGGGTAGTCGGCAATGGTAATCTGCGGGAAAACGGCCTCGTAGAAGGGCTCAACCTCTTCTCCGGGCCCTGCGGACATGATTTTATTGACGGTCTCCGGTATATTTATTCTGTAACCCCAAGTTTCCGGAATTATCGTATTGTCAAGGGAATTATAGACTGCATTAACCGGGTTAATCTGCCATTCCTCAAATTTAGCCGCAAACATTTCCTCAATTTGCTCCCGGGTCTTTCCTTCGAGTCCTTGCCCCATAAAGACAACCCTTTCTTCAACCCGGTCGAGGGAACGATGAAGCAAGCGGTAGAGTGGGTTTCCCAAAAAGAAAAAACCGCCGAGCAAGAAGAGGAAAAGAAAAAAGAAAATAATGGTCTTCTTTCCTTTCTTTGATCCAAAATAGATGACAAACATTCCTCCACCTTACCTCACCTTAAAATTTCTTCCGGCGAACCAATGCGGTACCCTTTCCATTTCAAGTAACTGATCATCTCAGGAAGAGTGTCCTTTAGGCGCGGCGAAGAAGTATGGAAAAGAATAACCGCTCCATCGTGCAGACGTTCTTCCAGGCGGGAGATAATCATTTCACCTTCAAAATTTGAAAGCATTAAGGCATTGATGCTCCACAAAAGGGTAAGGCAGCCATGTTCCCGGGCAAGATTGAGCATCCGGGCGTTATATTCACCATATGGCGGCCGGAAAAATGAGGGCCGGTAGTTTAAATGTTCCAGGCAGACCTGGTTAAAACCTTGAATTTCGGAGATGACTTCATCTTCGGAAAGAAGCAGCAGTTTGCGGTGAGAATACGAATGGTTGCCAAGATAATGGCCGGAAAGAATAATTTCCAGGGCATTATTTGTATACCTTTTCACCCATTCCCCGGTTGCAAAGAAGACAGCTTTAATCTCGTTTTCCTGCAAAATTTGCAATATATCTTTAACCGGCTCCTCTTCCCAGAGGATATTAAAAGTAAAAAACACAGTCCCTTGCGCCCTTTCCACCTGGAAAACAGGTTCAGGAGGGTAAGAAGCACCTGTAGGTAGGGATAAAGTAAGGGCAAAAAGACCGGTAACAGCAGCGACGGTTAAAGCTAAAAAAAAAGAGGCTTTTTCATCTTTTCAAACCTCTCTTGTGTTGTCTATTTAATTAATATTACAGTTAAAGGGGAGTTATTCCCCTTTAACAAAGTAAATTTTGAGCGTGCCTGCTGCAAGGGGAACCTTACTTTCTGTTAAATCTATTATGCCTGTGTCTGGAGAAAGATGCACCCTCTGCACGGGGTTTGCTCCTCTCCCCTGTGCTATTTTCCTGGGAATTGACAGCCGGTAAAGCGTCTCTTCTTGAAAGGTTAATTCTTCCCTTTTCATCGATATCGAGCACTTTAACCATGACCTGATCCCCGACCTTAACCACATCCTCCGTTCTGTTTACCCTGGTTCTTTCCAGGTGCGAAATATGAATGAGCCCCTCTTTACCGGGAAGTATCTCAGCAAAAGCGCCGTATTTTTCCGTCCTGGTTACCTTTCCCAGGTAGATTCGGCCGGGTTCTACGTCAGCAGTTAATGTCTCAATAATTTCCTGGGCCTTCTTTGCTGCGGCAGCATCCAGGGCAACAATAAATATCCTGCCGTCCGACTCAATATTAATATCCACACCGGTTTCTTCAATTATCCGGTTAATAACCTTGCCTCCCGGCCCGATAACATCCCTGATTTTATCCGTACTAATCTGCATTGTAAAGATACGGGGTGCATAATCGGATAAGTTCGGCCTTGGAGCGCTAATAGTCTCATTCATCTTGTCCATGATATACAGGTATCCTTCCCTGGCTTTTTCCAGGGCCATTTCCAGGATCTCGCGGGATAATCCCTTAATTTTTATATCCATTTGCAGTGCAGTAATGCCGTTTACTGTCCCTGCAACTTTAAAATCCATATCGCCCAGGAAATCCTCTATTCCCTGAATATCAGACAGAATAGCGATATCTTCTCCTTCTTTAATCAAGCCCATGGCAATACCGGCCACCGGAGTTTTAATAGGAACCCCGGCATCCATCAAAGATAATGAAGATGCACAGACGCTGGCCATGGAAGTTGATCCGTTGGATTCCAGAACTTCGGAAACCAGGCGAATTGTATAAGGAAAATCATCCTCTTTGGGAATTACGGCGGAAAGGGCTCTTTCGGCCAGGGCACCATGGCCTATCTCCCTTCTGCCCGGTCCCCGCATAAACCCGGTTTCACCGACGCTGTACGGCGGAAAATTATAGTGATGCATAAAGCGTTTGGACTCTTCCAGTCCGAGGCCGTCTAAAATTTGCACATCCCGCAAGGCTCCCAATGTACAAATATTGAGAACCTGGGTTTGCCCTCTGGTAAAAAGGCCTGAACCATGGGTCCTTTTAAACAGCCCAACTTCAGAAGTAATCGGCCTTATTTCATTCCAGGACCTTCCGTCCGGGCGAACTCCTTCTTTAAGGATCATGGAACGAAATGTAGTTTTAATGTAATTGTTTAACGCTTCAATAATTTCCGTTTCACGCTCTGGATAAAGTTCATTAAAATGAGCTATCGTCTCTTCTTTGACGAGATCTAAAGCCCGCTCCCTTTCCAGCTTTTCTTCAATCCGGAAGGTGCTGTTGATTTTGGCTGCGCAGAAATCCTGCACTTCCCGGCTCAATTCAGGATCAATTTCCAAAACCGGGACTTCCATCTTTTCCCGACCAATTTTTTCGACCATTTCTTTTTGCAGACGGACAATATCCTTAATAACTTCATGGCCGGCTAAAATGGCTTCCAGAATTTGTTCCCCGGGAACTTCTTTGGCCCCTGCTTCAATCATTAAAATTGCATCTTCCGTACCCGCGACAATTAGGTTAAGGGTGCTGGCCTCGTTCTGCTCCACTGTAGGATTTATGACAGGCTTACCGTCAACCAGTCCCACGCTGACTGCACCAACAGGACCGTCAAAAGGAATTTTAGAAATTGAAAGCGCGGCCGAAGCCCCTATAATTGCCAGAGGCTCGGGCACACAATCCTGATCTATAGAAAGAACTGTAGCAACAATATGAATCGCATTTCTAAAATTATTTGGGAAGAGGGGTCTTAGAGGCCTGTCGGTCAGCCTGTCTGCCAGAATTGCTTTTTCTGTCGGGCGCCCTTCCCTTTTAATAAAACCGCCCGGTATCCGCCCCACAGCATAGAGCCTTTCCTCAAAATCGACAGTAAGCGGTAAAAAGTCCGCTCCTTCCCGTGGTTCATCAGCAACGGTTGCCGTTACCAGCAGTGCCGTATCGCCGTACCTAATCATTACGGAGCCACTTGCTTGTCTGGCTAGTTTCCCAGTTTCTAAAGTAAGTAACCTACCGGCTACTTCAATTTGAAATTCATCCAAATAACAAACCTCCTTTAAAACAGAAAACCTGGAATTAGCCTTCATCTATTTTCTTAAGCTCAATTTTTCGATAATGTTTCTGTACCTCTCCGGACTTTTGTTGCGCAAGTAATTTAACAAACCTCTGCGTTTACCGACCATTTTTAACAACCCGCGGCGTGAATGAAAATCCTTCTTGTGTTTCTTTAGATGTTCAGTCAACTGATTAATCCGCTTTGTCAACATGGCAATTTGCACTTCCGGAGACCCCGTATCATTGCTGTGGGTTCTGTACTCTTGAATAATATCAATCTTTGCCTGGTTAGATAATGCCAACTGGCTCACCTCCCTTAACTAGTGCATAATTCCTGCCGGATTAAGCAAGATTCTATCATATCCCCGCCCCTTTGTAAACTAAGACGATTTCCTTGCCTAACACCGGCATTTTACAATATCTTTGCGTATTCTTCTGCAATAAGGTCCCTGGCTTTTTTTTCGTCATCCTTTATTTGTTTTACCAGAAGACTTACCTCAGGAAAATACTTTTCTTTTCTAATTCTGTTCAAAAATTTTATTGTTAATTCTTCACCATAAAGATCTCCGCTGAAGTCCATAAGGTATACTTCAACTACAATTTCATTGTCCTGTTTAAATGTCGGTTTTTTACCGATATTTGTCAACGAAAAATACGTTTTCCCTTTCCATTCGGCTAAAGTTAAATAAACCCCGTTTCCCGGCAAAAGTAATCCGGGCGGGGTCTTTAAATTTGCCGTCGGATAACCCAAATGCCTTCCGCGCCCTTCTCCGTGCACCACTGTACCGGTTCTTGAAAAATAATCCCCCAGATAGACAGAGGCAGCTTTCACCTCACCCTGTAAAATTAATTCCCGGATTAATGAACTGCTGACAACCTCGCTGCCAAGGGCAACAGGAGGCATTATTTCCACATGGTATCCGAATTCCTCACTCCACCTTAACAGCTCTTTGGGAGTCCCCTGCCCCTGGGACCCAAACGAATAATCATAGCCAACAATAATCTCAGAAACATTTAAAAAACCTGCCAGATAGTCCTTCACAAAGCTATGGGGAGAAAGTGCGGAAAACTCTGGAGTAAAGTCTTCGATAATGAGGTAATCCACCCCCCATTTGTCGAGCTTTTCCGCTCTTTCCGCTACTGAAGAAAGAAGGAAAAGATCGGACTGGGGGAAAAGAACCTTAACAGGGTGGGGATCCAGAAGAAAGGCAGCGCATTTTAAATTCTTTGCCTTGGCAATTTCTCTGGTTTTGTCGATAATTCTTTTATGGGCAATATGCAAACCATCAAAGTTTCCCAGAGCAATTGCCAATGCCGGTCGATCTTTTATATATTGAAAATTAGCTGCTCCATGTATTATTTTCATCATCTCTCACCAACAATTAACAAGACTTCAAAACTTTTTCCGGCTTCAGATAAAATAGATTTTTTTTATCCTTCTTCCACCTGGCAAGCAAAGTAAAAATGCTTTTTTTAGTATATACCGGCAGTATTGTTTCGTCAACGGGTTCAGGCAGCGCTTGCCCATATTTCTCTAATAAATTAAAATAAGAAAGATAACGGCCCTGACGCAATGCTTTAATTTCCGTCTCCTCCAAAAACAGCTTTTTACAATTCTGAAACGGATAATCCAAAGGAAGAAGCAGTTCGGCAATCCTGTTCTGACGGTACGATTCTTCCAGTTCTTCGATTGTGTGTGCGTCTTGGATAGAAAAAACACCGACCTCTTTTCTCAGCAAAGAGAACATATGACCGCCGCACCCCAGATAATCCCCTATTTGGGAGCAAAGGGTACGAATATATGTTCCTTTTGAACATTTGACTTCAAACAGTATTCTGGAAGGAGGATAAAATTCAATTATTTTTAATGAGTAGACCGTTACCTTTCTGGGAGAGCGGTCTACATTTCTTCCCTCCCGTGCATACTGATACAATTTCTTTCCCTTTTGTTTCACTGCTGAATACATGGGAGGAATCTGCTGAATTTCTCCCTGAAACAGATGAAAAACTTTCTCAATATCCGCAACTGAAAGGGCAGGGACATCCTGCTTTGTTAAAACCTTTCCTGAAGAATCCTCTGTATCGGTAGTAATTCCGAGTTGCAGGCCTGCCCTATACACTTTAGAAAACTCCAACAGATAAGATGAAAGCTTCGTCGCTTTACCGAGAAGCAGCGGCAGGACGCCCACGGCATCCGGATCAAGGGTTCCTCCGTGGCCAACTTTTACGGTAGGAAACAGCCCTCTTACTTTTTTGACAACATCGTGTGATGTCATAGCCGGAGGTTTCAATATATTTAAAAAACCGTCCATTTTACCCCCTGCAAACTACTAAGCAAGCATTGCTGAGATTTTTTGAATTACCATTTTTTCAATTTCATCAGGTTTTCCAACAATCGAACACCCGGAGGCGTGAGGGTGCCCTCCACCGCCGAGGGAAAAAGCGATAGAAGAAATATCAACGGTTTTGGAGCGAAAACCCACCTTGGTTTCCCCATCCATAGTATGATAAAAAAAAGCTCCAACCTCTACGCCACTAATGTTTTTCGCATAGTTTATATAACCATCGAGTTCTGAAGGATTAACACCATACCCGGCAAGCATTTTTTCATCTACGCTCATCCAGGCTATTTTTCCCGTCTCATCGAGCTTTAAGGCTTGCAGGCAATCCCTGAGGAGTAAAAAAGAAGAAAAGGAAATTTCGTCAAAAATTTTCATACTGACAAATGACGGATTAACTCCTTTTTCTAACAGCTTTCCCGCGATATACATTGTTTGAGGAGATGTATTATCATATTTAAAAGAACCCGTATCGGAAGCGAGGGCGATATATAAAAACAAACTCATCTCTTCAGTAAGCTCCAGCTGAAGATCCTGAATCAATCTGTAAATGATCTCCCCGGTTGCAGCTGCAGAAGGATCCACCAGATTATAATCGCCAAATCTAAGGTTCGTTTTGTGATGATCGATGTTGAAAACCCCGTCCAGCTTTAACAGATCCTCTTTCATATAATCTAACCGGTCCAAATCACTGCAGTCGAGGACAAATGCCAGTGTAGGAGTATCTCCAGGGGCGACAAAAACGTTGGAAATATTTTCATCCGAAATGAATGACGCATATTTCTGAGGAATAACATCCGGACAAAAAAGTTTGACGCTTTTCCCCATCTGCTTCAAGGCCCTTTCCCATGCCAGGGAAGAGCCGATTGCATCACCGTCAGGCCGGATATGGGTAAAAATATAAATTTGTTCGTATTTTTGCAGAAGAGGTTCCAGCTCAACATCAATCACTTTTACTTATCATCTCCCGCACCCAAATTTAATGTTTTTAAAACTTTATTAATATGGGCACCGTATTCAAGAGAACGATCGAGGCGAAATTCCACCTCAGGGATATGTCGCAGCCGAATTCTTTTTCCCAGCTCTGAACGAATGAAACCGGAGGCTTTTGACAATAATTTTAAGATATTTTCCTGCTCATTTTTATCTCCGAAAACGCTGACGTAAATCTTCGCGTAACCGAGATCCCTTGATACTTCAACATCTGTTACACTGGTCATTTTATACAGCCCGGGATCTTTAATTTCCAGCCGGAGAATATCGCTAACTTCCTCCTTAATTCTTTCGGCAACTCTTTGGGGCCTCTGTTTTGACATCAGAATACCCTCCTTGAAGGTAGATTACGTCGAAGTCACCTTCCGGGAAGAGAATGATTCCAGAATATCGACCTCTCGCAAGTCGTTAAAGTTCTCCAAAAGGATGCCGCATTCAAATCCGCTGGGAACTTCTTTGACATCATCCTTGAAGCGTTTTAGAGACTCTATTCTTCCCACATGCACAACCTTACCGTCGCGGATTACCCGAATACCCGCATTTCTCTTAATTGTCCCCTCCAGCACATAAGAACCGGCCACGGTTCCCAATTTGGAAACTTTAAAAAGATGCCTTATTTCCGCCTGTCCAAAAATTACTTCTTCATATTCCGGCTCAAGCATTCCATTAATGGCAGCTTTAATATTTTCAATGATCTCGTAAATTACCCGGTAAAGGCGTATGTCAACCCCTTCTTTTTCCGCCAGCTTCCTGGCGCTCGGCTCGGGGCGGACATTGAAACCTATTATTATGGCATTTGAAGCCGAAGCCAGCATGATATCCGACTCAGTTATCGCTCCTACCCCGGTGTGAAGAATTTTAATCTTAACTTTATCGCTTTCAATTTTTTGCAGAGAATCCTGCAACGCTTCTGCAGATCCCTGGGTATCGGCCTTGATAATAATATTTAGATCAACCTCGTTTTCTTGGGCCTGTTTAAAAAGATCGTCAAGGGACACTTTTTGCACTTTACGGAGAGTTGCCTCCCGAAGTTTCTCTCCTCTTTTCGCAGCGATTTGCCTGGCCAATTTTTCGTCCTTAACGACCATAAAACTGTCCCCGGCCTGTGGAACATCGCTAAGGCCCAAAATCTCAACAGGAGTAGAAGGATCCGCTTTTTTAATCCTCTTTCCTTTATCGTCAAGCAATGCCCTTACCTTACCGTAAATAGTCCCACAGATAATGGGGTCGCCAATTTTCATTACACCATCCTGAATTAGAACTGTGGCCACCGGGCCGCGTCCCTTATCAAGCTTGGCTTCAATAACCGTTCCTCTGGCAGGTCGTGAGTAATCGGCTTTCAGTTCCGACATTTCGGCCACAAGCAAAATCATTTCCAGAAGGTCTTCCAGACCTTCACCTTTCAAAGCGCTCACGGGTACACAAATAGTATCCCCGCCCCATTCTTCAGGTATTAAACCTGCCTCACTTAATTGTTGCTTTACCCTATCTACATTAGCAGTGGGTTTATCTACTTTATTAATGGCAACAATTATGGAGACCCCCGCAGCTTTAACATGGTTGATAGCCTCAATGGTTTGCGGCATAACGCCGTCATCTGCAGCGACAACCAGAACAGCAATATCCGTGACCTGGGCTCCCCTGGCACGCATAGCCGTAAAAGCTTCATGCCCGGGCGTATCGAGGAAAACAATTTTTTTACCGTCCACTTCCACCATATATGCGCCGATATGTTGCGTAATGCCTCCGGCTTCAGAAGCGGTAACGTTTGTTTTCCTGATGCGATCAAGAAGAGAGGTTTTCCCATGATCAACATGCCCCAAAACTGTAACAACCGGAGGTCTGGGGCGCAGCTGTTTTTCTCCCCCGCTCTCCCCGAGGTTTAACAATTCTTGCTCATCGGGATCGGGTTTCAGTTCAAACTTTATTCCGTATTCTTCCGATAAAATATCCAGAGTATCCTCGTCTAACGGCTGATTAATATTGGAAATTATGCCTACCTCCAAAAGTTTCCCCAATATTTCGGAAGTCTGTACATTTAACCTCCCGGCCAGTTCACCGACGGTAACCCTTCCTTCGAGGTGCAGCACCTCCTCTGTTTTTATCTTTTTTTCCAGAGCCGCTTTAGCTGCCTTTCTCGCTTTACGGCCTTCCTTTACAGATTTTGCTTTTTTATTTTTTCCTTTCCCGCTCTCAGCATCTACTTTCCCTTGAAGCTCTTTTTGAGGTTCATCTGCCCTGCTTTCTTCAGGCTTATTCATTGCGGAATTTCCAGTCGGACCGGTTTTATCAGGTGTTTTTTCACCACCCGTCAGAACCTCCATTACCCTTTTGGCCTCATCTTCTTCCATTGTGCTCATATGGTTTTTAACTTCAACATTCAGTTCCTGCAGCACTGTAATTAATTTTTTGCTATTGATCCCTAATTCTTTAGCCAACTCGTAAACTCTTACTTTTCCCATACACTACACCTCCATTTTTAGACCTCCTTAGAATTGTAAAGAAATGCACTCCAGTTACTCCTTATCCAGCTGTTCTTTTAAAGTAGCGATGATGTGCTCGGGTATGGGGCTTTCAAGGCTTTTTGCCAGTCCCTTCCCTTTTATCGCTTTCTTCAAGCAATCAGCGGAAGGGCAAATATAAGCACCTCTTCCTGCTTTTTTTCCGGTAAAATCCAACTCTATTTCCCCTTCGGGGGTTCGAACCACCCTGATGAGCTCTCTTTTTGCTTTAGATTCGCGGCATCCCAAGCACATTCTCATCGGCAGCTTACGTTTGCGGAGCATCTACATCCCTTCTTTTTCCAATATATTTTCGCCTGTATTGCTGCCGTCCTTTTCACACGAACCTTCCGTTGCTCCTTCCGGCGGGGAAATGCTGCTTTCTTCTTGAAGTTTATTGTTCTTAGCTTTTTCCAAGTAACTGGATTCACTGATAATATCTATTTTCCATCCCGATAATTTGGCAGCCAGGCGAACGTTCTGCCCTTCCTTGCCGATGGCCAGCGAAAGCTGGTAATCCGGAACAACTACCAAAGCTGATTTGTTCTCCGGGTTGGTTTCTACTTTAATTGTTTTTGCCGGGCTAAGGGTACTGGCAATAAAAACCCCAGGATCTTCATTCCACTCGATTATATCAATTTTTTCGCCTTTTAATTCATTGACAATGGCCTGAACCCTGGAGCCTCTGGGACCAACGCATGCACCTACCGGATCAACGTCTTTTTTATGGGAATAAACGGCGATCTTGGATCTATTCCCCGGTTCACGCACTACACCTTTAATTTCAACAATTCCATTATAAATCTCCGGTACTTCCAGTTCAAATAAACGCTTTAAAAGTCCCGGATGAGTTCTGGAAATAAAAATTTGCGGACCCTTACTCGTTTTTTTAACTTCAATAATATACGCTTTTATCCTATCGCCTTGTTTATAATTGTCCCGCGGGATTTGTTCGGCCGGTGTCAGTATTGCCTCGGCTTTTCCTAAATTAATTATAGCATTTTTATGCTCAAAACGATGAATTACACCCGTAATAATATCTTCTTCCCGGTCGATAAATTCTTCATATATCATTTCCCGTTCGGCTTCGCGAATGCGCTGGATAACAACCTGTTTCGCCGTCTGAGCAGCAATCCGCCCGAAATTTTTAGGGGTAACCTCGATCTCAAGAATATCTCCGCTCTTACAGAGCGGATTGTTCTGGCGGGCTTTGTCTATATGAATTTCCTGCTGCGGGTTTACCACTTTTTCTACCACATCCATACAGGAAAAAACTTTTATTTCTCCGGTTTCCCTTTCAATACTGACCCTTACATTATGAGCAGAATTAAAATTTCGCTTGTATGCTGAAATTAACGCTGCTTCAATTGCCTCGAACAGAGTCTCTTTTTTAATACCTTTTTCTTTTTCAATAGCTTCCAGCGCCAGCATAAAATCCGGATTCACTTTTTCCTCCCCCCTTTTTTATAGCAGAGGTTAGCCTTGGTTATGTCTTGAAAAGGAATTGCAATCTCCTCTTTTCCTACCCTTAAAATTAAATTGTCTCCCCGAACCTCTCCCAGGATGCCGGTAAAATTTTTGCAACCGTTTATCTTGCTTGCCGTTTTTATTTTGGCTTCCTCACCGAGAAATCGTACAAAATCCTCTCTTTTTTTCAAAGGCCTTTCAATCCCCGGCGAGGACACTTCCAATATATAACGGGAAGGGATGGGATCGTGAAGATCAAGAAGTTCCCCAAGGGATTTGCTCACCATTTCGCAATCCTCCAAAAAAACCCCTCCCGGTTTGTCAATATAAACAATAATATGATATCCCCTGTTGGTTGTTTTAAAATCGACGTCCACCAGTTCCATCCCTAAAGCTCCGGCAGCACCCTCCGCCAGCTCTTCCACGATACTTCTGATTTTCTTCCTATCCATCTTTTTAATCTCCTTGGCATCCTTTAAGAATAAAGAGTGGGGCAAAAAACCCACTCTTCAGGCCGGACCACTATTAATTCTACGGACAGGGTCATTTTATCATATCCTAAGTATATACGCAAGTTAAGGAGCGGTTACTTTCTTATCTTAATGAGTTGACCCGGGTTAAATACTTGATGATCTCCCAATACATCTTCATTCTGGCCGCCATTCCCTTCCAGACGCCAAGTTTTTCTTCTTTCATTACATGAGACATATCCCGAAGAAGTACCTCTTTAACAGTAATCTTTGAAGATTCCATAAAACGGTTCAGCGCTACTTCCACACCAAAACGTGCCACATCCAGGTCGGAAATTTGTTCCAGCAAATGAAATTTTAATGCCCTTTGCCCTGAGAGGTACGGTGCCATCTTTTGGGCAAGATCCGTTGCTATTCTGCCCTTTTCAAAAATGCCGATGGTCATATCCGCTTCACCGTTAATTACCGGGTAAAGAAGATTATACACATGGCTGGGGGTAAGCCCCAGTAAATCGGCATCCAGGAAAAGAACCACATCTGCTTTGGCATTGTCAAGGCCTGCTTTTAAAGCTCCCCCTTTTCCTCGGTTCTCTTCTAGTTCCACAACTTCCACGCCGTAGCTTCTGGCAACCTGAACTGTATTATCCGTTGAGCCGTCGCTAACAACAATAATTTTCTTAACAAGAGAAACCTCTTTAAGGGCTGATAAAACGTTGCCAATCGTTCTCTCCTCGTTGTAAGCCGGGATAATAGCCATTATATCCATATGATAATCCTCCGTTCCTCCTGTTTAACTCTGGAAAGATAATGCCAGTTTTTGAAGCTCCGCCAAAAATTCTTCTTCCAGCTTGCTGATGGGAACCTTTTTTAGAAGAACTCCTTCCCGAAAAAGAACAGCATTTTCTCCTGCCCCGGAAATTCCCAGATGGGCTTCCTTGGCTTCACCGGGCCCATTGACGGGGCAACCCATAACAGCAATTTTTAAAGGAGCTGTTACATCCTTTACCAGCACCTCTATTTTTTTAACCAGCCCGCCGAGATCAATTTTACACCTGGCACATGTGGGGCAGGAAATAATTTCGGGTCCAAATGACCTTTGGCCGGTCGCCTGTATGATCTTTTTTGCAGCGGCTATTTCTTCAACCGGGTCGCCTGTCAGAGAAACCCTGATGGTATCCCCGATGCCCTTGAGTAAAAGGGAACCGATTCCTATGGAAGATTTAATTACACCGTCCATTCCCCTGCCCGCTTCAGTTACCCCCAGGTGCAGCGGATAGGGAATTTGCGCAGCAATTTTTTCGTAAGCATTCACTGTGGAAGAAACACTGGTTGCTTTTACAGATACAACAATATTGGAAAACGCATGTTTTTCCAGATAATCAACAGCCCTAAGCGTGGATTCAACCAGGGCTTCAGAGATCCTCCCCTTATGCCTGGCCATAACTTCCTTTTCAACAGAACCGGAATTTACCCCGATGCGGAGAGGAATACCCCTGTCTTTTGCCGCAGCAATAATACGGTCAAAATTTTTCACCCCCCCAAGAGTACCCGGGTTAATCCTAACCTTGTCCACACCCTGATTAATCGCCATGAGAGCTAATTTATAATTAAAATGAATATCTGCAATAAGGGGAATAGAAATATTTTTTTTAATGGCACCCAAAGATTTTGCCGCCGCTTCGTCAGGGACAGCAACCCTTACAAGCTCACAGCCGGCTTCAAAAAGACCGTTAATCTGACGTACCGTCGCCTCCACATCGCTTGTATCAGTGTTCGTCATGGACTGAATAGAAACAGGAGCGCCGCCTCCAACAGGCATGTTTCCCACCATCACAGGGATAGATACTCTTCTCACTGCCAGTGCCTCCAAGTTTTCTAATAGATAAGACGTGTGATATCCTGAAAAGCAATAAAAATCATTAACAGAATCAAAAAGGTAAAGCCAATAAAATGGATAAAACCTTCTTTTTTTGGATCAATCGGTTTTCCCCTAATCCCTTCTAAAAGCAAGAACACAAGTCTACTTCCGTCGAGAGCAGGGATGGGAAGCAGATTGATAATACCAAGATTAATACTGATAACTGCTGTCAATGAAAAAAGATTGCTTATCCCTTCCTGCATTACCTCGCCGATAACACCGACAATTCCAACAGGACCCGTAACATCGGGGGGAATAATGCCGGTGATCATCTGGTAAAGTCCGACAAAAATCAGTTTAATCCAGAAGAAGAAATAGTCAACGCCGAGGACAATGGAGGAGAAAAAATTATATTTTTCATAAACAGGAGTAATACCGATTAATCCCCGCCCGTCCTTTTCTTCCGGTACAACGGAAATAAAAATATCTTGTTGATTTCTTTCAATATGAATGGTCAGCTCTTTTCCCGGGCTGGAATTAATTTTGGAAACCACGCTGTTCCAGTTGTTCATTTTAACGCCGTCAATAGCCAAAATCAGATCGTTTTCCCGAATCCCTGCTTCAAAGGCCCTGCTTTGGGGTAAGACAGCGCCGACCCTTGTTGAATCGGTCCCAGGAACCCCAACAATTAAAAAGAATAGCAGCGAAAAAAGAACAACTGCCAGCAAGAAATTCATAACCGAGCCTGCAGCAATAACGGCAAAACGTTTTAGCAAAGGCTTTTCCTGAAAATTACCTTCTTGGGGAAGATCTTCCGGGTCCTCTCCCAACATGCGGCAGAACCCTCCCAGAGGAAACAAGCGCAGGGAATACCTGGTTTCTCCTTTTTCCCAGGTAAGCAGCTCCTTCCCAAATCCCAGGGCAAATTCTAAAACGCGAATTTTTGCCCATTTGGCTACCAGGAAGTGGCCAAGCTCATGAACAAAAATAAGCAACCCGAAGATAATAACAGAAGCAATAATGGTTCCTATCATTTACGAATCTCCTTTTTTATCTTGGGTAACACTGCAAGGGTTTCTTCCCTGGCCCACCGGTCAGCGTCGATTATGTCCGATAAACCGGGGGACGGAATAAGTTTATGTTTGTTCATCACTTCTTCTAAAAGACAGGGTATATGCAAAAAGGATATTTCTCCTTTTAAAAAACTTTCCACTGCCAGTTCGTTTGCCGCGTTAAGTACAGCAGGCATGGTGCCGCCCTTTCTTCCGGCGTAATAAGCCAATTCCAGGCAGGGGAAATTTTCCTTGTCCGGGGGGAGAAAACTAAGAGTCGACTTCTCTTCCCACTGAAGATGAGGAAAATTATTTTCCCACCTCTTGGGATAGCTGAGGGCATACTGAATGGGAAAGAGCATACTGGGCAGGCTCATTTGCGCGATAATTGAACCGTCAACAAAGTGTACCATGGAATGGACGATACTTTCAGGATGAACCACAACTCCAATCTGATCATAGTCCAGATCAAAAAGCCAGCGGGCCTCGATTACTTCAAAGCCCTTATTCATTAAGGTCGCCGAATCAATTGTTACTTTTGCGCCCATTTTCCAATTGGGATGTTTCAGGGCCTGGGAAGCATTTACAAAGGCAAGCTCCTCTTTGCTCAGGCCGAGAAACGGCCCGCCTGAAGCTGTTAAAAGAATTTTTTTCACTTCCCCGGCATTGCCGGCATGGAGACATTGAAAAAGGGCGGAGTGCTCACTGTCAACGGGCAAAATGACAGCCCCTTTTTCTCTTGCTTTCTTCATGATCAGCCCGCCGCCGGCAACCAGTGTCTCCTTATTAGCCAGGGCAATTGTTTTCCCTTTTTCTAAAGCCCGATAAGTGGGCTGCAAACCGCTAAATCCCACCACGGCCACGACAACAAGCTCCGCACCGGGATATGTGGAAAGCTCATTTAATCCATCTTCCCCTGCTAATATTTTTATTGGCAGATCTCTGAGCCGGCTTTTAACCTCCCGGGCTTTTTCCTCGTTCCTAACAGCAATAACAGAAGGGTTAAATTTTCTGGCCTGCTTTTCCAGAAGGTCGATATTGCTGTTTGTTGAAAGCCCAACTACTTTAAATTTGCCCGGGAACTGTTCAATAACCTGCAGCGTTTGCGTTCCAATAGAACCTGTTGAACCTAAAATAATAATTCCGCGCGCCATAAGCCCTCCTTTGAATCCATTATATCATACCAGTAAAATATAGGTAAAAATAAAAGAACGGCGCTGTAAAAAAAAGGCTGTCAAAACGGTCCAGTATGCCTCCATGACCCGGAAGGAGGCTACCGGAATCTTTCGCTCCAACGCTTCTTTTCATGGCAGACTGGCTCAGATCGCCGATGGTACCTACAAAACCGCTCAAAAAACCGAGCAAAGCTCCTCCCTGCCAATTGAGATAAGGCAGCGGGAAAAAAAACATGAGCGCGGAACCGATTACAGCACTTCCGGTTAACCCTGCCAAGAATCCTTCAACGGTCTTTTTGGGGCTGATCCTCGAAGCAAGAGGTCTTTTTCCAAATTTTCTACCGACAAGATAAGCAAATATATCCGCGGACCAGATAACAAAAAATAAAAAAATTGTTAGCAAAAAACCATCGGGTAAAAGGCGAATTGCTAATAAAAAACCGGCCAACCCTCCAGTATATATTATACCCCAGAAGGTTACGGCAGATTCCCAATATTTAACACGGCCTTGGAAAAAAACAGGCAAAAAATTTAAAAAAGCAAATAAAAGGACCAGGATTGAAATAACTAATAACAAATTAGACTGATAAACTGCCAGCAAAACTGCGGGAATAAAAATATAACCGGCAGTTTCAAACGGCTTCCAGCCGCCTTTTCGTGCAAGAGCAAAATATTCCCTTAAAGCAAGAAAAGAAAGGAACAGGATGAGGATAGCATACCAATATTTCCCAAGATAGGCAAAAAAAAGAAGCACCGGCATTCCTGCTAGAGCTGTTAGGGCTCTCGTTTTAAGCAATTAAATCACCATCCTGCCCCAAAGTATTTCCTTTAACCTTCCTCGTCAATATGAAGCTTGCCGTGTGCTTTTGCCTGAATATTCCCGAAGCGCCGTTCTCTTGTCTGGTAATCAAGGATAGCGCGTAAAAAATGTTCTCTGCTAAAATCAGGCCATAAAGTTTTTGTGAACCACAACTCAGTGTAAGCAAGTTGCCAAAGCATAAAATTGCTAATTCTTATTTCCCCGCTGGAACGGATCAAAAGATCCGGATCAGGAAGATTAACAGTATAAAGATGCCTGGCCAAAAGCTCTTCTGTAATATCTTCTTCGCTGTAACGGCCTTCAAGGATAAAAGAAAGGATTTTTTTACAGGCCCTGACAATTTCAGAGCGGCCGCCGTAATTTACGGCAAAATTAAGGACCATACCGGTATTTCCACTGGTTTTTATCAGTGCTTTTTCTATTGCCAAGCGGGTCCTTTCCGGAACTTGACTGAGGTCGCCTGCAACCATTATTTTAATGTTTTTTTCTATTAACCTGTCTAATTCTTTGTGCAGATATTCCTCAGGCAAACGCATTAAAAAGTCAACTTCCAAAGACGGCCTTTTCCAATTCTCTGTAGAAAAAGCATAAAGGGATAGTACCCCTATTCCCAGTTCATGGGCACAGGTAACGATTTGTTTAAGGGTATCCATTCCCTTTTTATGCCCTACAATTCTCGGCAATCCTCTTTGCCTGGCCCACCTTCCATTACCGTCCATAATAATTGCCACATGAAAAGGAAGTTTTTCTCTGTCAATTTTTTGCAGGAGAGCTAAATCATTCGTTACTTTTTCTTTCTCAGGCATCTAATCACCTTCAACTATAAATAGACCCCCGTTTGGGGGTAACAAACAAACATTGAGGAAAAAATTGCCTTCAAACAACACTTGGTTAAAAAAAATTCTCCCCAATCTCAGCCTGTTTCAAAACGCGAATGAAAAAGTAAAGGACCTACCATCTTTTACACTTCCATAATCTCTTTTTCTTTGGTTTCCAGCACCTTATCAATTTCCTCTATATTTCTTTTTGTTATATCATTAATATCTTCCTGATAAATCCTCAGTTCGTCCTCGGAAATACGGCCCTCTTTTTCTTCCGCTTTCAGAAGATCATTTGCTTCCCTGCGAATATTGCGCACCGCGACCTTACTTTCTTCGGCCTTCTTGCGGATCACCTTGACCAGTTCTTTTCTCCTCTCCTCCGTAAGCTGGGGGATTGTCAGTCTGATAACGCTTCCATCGCTATTTGGCATGAGACCAAGGTCCGATTTCAAGATTGCTTTTTCGATCTCTCCGATTATGCTTTTATCCCATGGCTGAATAACCAGAAGTCTTGCTTCCGGGGCTGTAATAGTTGCCAATTGATTTAGAGGAGTTGGAGTATGATAGTAGTCCACATTAATTTTATCCAGTAATGAAGGCACCGCCCTTCCGGCCCTGATGGAACCAAATTCTTTCTTAAGGATCTCGGTACACTTTTTCATCTTTAAATCAGCTTTTTCCAAAATTTCATTCATTACCGACATCACTCCTTACAATCGTTCCAATTTTTTCACCCATAATTACTCTCTTGATATTTCCTTCCTGGTTCAGGCCGAAGACAACCAGGGTAATATTATTATCCCGGCATAAAGATGCGGCAGTTGAATCCATAACTCCCAAGTCCCATTTTATTACATCGATATAATCCAATTCGGTAAATTTGGTCGCCTGAGGATTAATAAGGGGATCCATATCATAAATCGCGTCTACTTTTCCCTTGGCCAGTAAAATTACTTCGGCTTCTATTTCAGCCGCTCTTAAAGCTGCTGCCGTATCTGTAGAAAAATAGGGATTTCCTGTTCCACCGGCAAAAATAACGACCCTTCCTTTTTCCAGATGCCTGATCGCCCTTCTGCGAATGTAAGGCTCGGCTACCTGTTTCATATCAATAGCTGATTGCACCCTGGTATCTACATTCAATCTCTCCAGTGCATCTTGCAGGGCAAGGGCATTGATTACCGTAGCCAGCATACCCATATAGTCAGCCGTTGCTCTATCCATACCTCTTGCTCCGGCGGGAGCCCCTCTCCAAATATTGCCTCCTCCTACCACTATTGCTATTTCAACATTATACTTTTTAATTTCTTTTATTTGCTCAGCAATATTTTGTATAACTTCATGATTAATTCCGTAGCCTGCTGTCCCGGCCAGGGCTTCGCCGCTTAGTTTCAAGACAACTCTTTTATAGACGGATAGAGACATTTGTTAACCTCCGATAAGTTCTAATTAATTACTATTTCCCTTTTGGAGGACATCAATTCATTCATTCTGCCTTCCGGTACCAAAAAACATTTAATTACAGCTGGGCAACTCATATTTTTATTCACCGTTAAAAGGAAAAATCCTGCTGCCAATGATTATTGTCCTTAAATTAAATTATTCAAGCGAAAAAAGATAGTAATAAAGCGGCTGACCGCCGTAATGAAATTCTACTTCCAAAGAGGGGTACTTTGCAGTTATTTCTTTTACCAGCTCCTCTACCTGGGAAGAAGACACCTCGCTCCCGTAAAAAATTGTTAGTATTTCTTCTTCACCGGTCAACATTGCCTGAAGGAGAGCAACTGTAGTTCTGTTAACAACTTCACCCCGAACAAGCAAATTACCGTCGGCAAGGCCGATAATATCATTCTTTTTAATCTGAATATCGTTTATCCGCGCCTCTCTGACCGCAAAAGTTACTTCTCCTGTTTTCACTTGCTGCGCCCTTTCAAGCATCCGGCTTTGGTTTTGGGCCAGGGAAGCAGTCCGGTCAAAGGCCAGCATAGCAGCAAGCCCCTGAGGTATACTATTGGTATCAACTATTGCTACTTCTTTTTCTACCAGTTTGGCAGCCTGTTCCGCTGCAAATCTGATATTGTTATTATTGGGAAGAACAATGACCATTTCGCTTGACAGGCTTTCAATTGCCCTGACAATTTCCTCAATGGACGGGTTCATACTTTGTCCGCCGGCGATAACTTTATCTGCGCCCAGAGCGGTAAAAATATTTGCTAGACCATCTCCGGAGGATATTGTCACAATGCCAATTTTTACCAAATCGTTAACATCTGCCCCGACATTGTTTTCCGGCGTCTTGCTCTCCGGCAGGTTCTTCCAGGCAGGAAATTTTGCCCAGTGGGTGCTTTTATACTGGTCGGCCATGTTATCAATCTTTATATCGTGCAAACTTCCGCTCTGCATGCATATTTGCAGGATACGGCCAGGTTCCGCGGTATGAATATGAACCTTTACAATTTCATCTTCTCCCGCGACCAGGAGGGAATCGCCCCACCTTTCCAGTTCACTGCGAATTTTCTCCACAGAAAGCCCGCTGCCCTGAATCAAAAGCTCGGTACAATAAGGATAACGCTCGTCAAATTCCTCCGGCCCGTTTTGAGCCTTTTTTCTTGTTTCTACTAAAGACGGCGTTAATTTGTATCCGGTTGCTTCTTTGCCGGAAGTTTTCTCCATCATACTCTGAAGGCATCCTTCAATAAAAACGACCAGACCCAGCCCCCCTGCATCGACTACCCCGGCTTCTTTAAGGGCAGGCAAAAGGTCAGGTGTCCGGTCTAAAGCCTTTTTACCGCTTTCCAAGGCGATTTGAAGCAGTCCGACAATATTTAATGAACTCTGAACAGCTTCCCTGCTTCCCCTGGCGATCTCCCTGGCTACCGTAAGAATTGTCCCTTCAATAGGTTTGGACACCGCATTATACGCGTAAACGATCCCGTACTGAAATGCTCTTCCAAACTCATAAAGAGTAGCTTTATCCTTTCCGGCAAGCCCGCGGGCTATCCCTCGGAAAAGTTGAGATAAAATAACTCCTGAATTTCCTCTTGCTCCCATTAAAGAACTCCGAGCGGCAATCCCGGCAACTTCCCCGATTGAGCTCGAGTTAACAGAAAGGAGCGCGTCGGCAGCAGCTTTTAACGTCAAACTCATATTAGTCCCTGTATCGCCGTCTGGAACAGGAAAAACATTCAGATCATTTATGGACTCCTTATGGTGTTCAAAATATTCGCATGCCGACAGGATCATATGCCGTAAATCTTCGCCATGAAGTGTAAAAATGTCCTCTTGTTTTTCGTTCATTTTATTTGCTCCATTGTGCTTTTTATTTGCTGTTATTTTTGTAAAAAAGCAAGCCCTATAACACCCGGGCCCACATGTGTACCGATTACAGGGCTAATTCCCATTACTTCTACAGCAGTGCCCGGCAAACGTTCTTCAATAAGCTCTTTCAGAATGCCGGCAGTTTCCACGGCTTCAGCCTGCAGAATTGTGATCCGCAAATTCTGCCCTTTTTCCGGAAGTTCGTCAACCATTCTCCTCATGGCTTTTTTCATGGTCCTTATTTTATCGAATACCTCTATCTTTCCATCTTTAAACATCAGGACCGGTTTAATTTGTAAGATCGTGCCCAGCAACGCCTGAGCCCCGCCGATCCTGCCTCCTTTCTTTAAATATTCCAATGTGGCAGGCACAAATAATACCTTCATTTTCTTTTTTAGCTGTTCCAGCAGATCAACAATTTCATCCCTTGCTTTACCTTCTTCTGCTGCTTCTGCAGCAGCTATGGTCAGCAAGGCCAATCCGCCCGAAGTAACCATTGAATCGACAATGGAAATACGATCCGTTTGCAGCATTCTTGCTGCAGTGGCAGCGCTTTCAACCGTTCCGCTAATACCCGATGATATATGAATTGAGACAATTTCGTCGCCATTATTTATAATAGGCTCGTAAACCTTTAGAAAATCGCCCGGTGACGGCTGGGAAGTAAAGGGCAGCTTGGACGTTTTTTTCATTTTTTCAAAAAAAACTTTATTATCTATGCTCCCGTCAAGAATAATTTCGTCAGGAAAATGTACGTAAAGGGGCACAACTTTAATATTATATGCCTCCAGCTTTTCTCTCGGCAAAAAAGCGGTTGAGTCGGTTACAATCCGGACCACAGCCATAACAATCCTCCCCTAGCAAAAATATAATGCTAAAATTCGGCTTTTATTTTAGCAAACCCTTCATTTTTAAAGAATTATTTTAAAACATTATTTATATTTGTCAACGCACGCTAATATTACCGTATAATACTTTATCAGAACAATTTCGGTATTATATATAATGCAAACAACTTTATGCGTTTCCAACTTGGAACCGGCATAAAGTTGTTTTTTCGGTATCCTTTATGTTTTTAATCAAAACAGGAAATAAATCGTTTTGCATAGACCAAATAAGAGGGCCGCTTCGAGCAACCCTCTTATTATTTCGGGAAAGTTTATGTTATTATTTTCCTTAAAAATCAGGTACCAGGACAATTCGTTTCGTCAACTTGCCAGCGTGGGATTCCTCAAAGGCTTTCAAAATCTGGCTCATCGGCCTGACTTCAACAAAAGGTTCGACTTTAATTTTGCCGTCTAAAACCATATTAAGAACGTCCTTATAATATTTAGGCAGGCAACCCCATGTACCGATTATTTCAGCATCAAAAGCCATCAAGCGGGAGAGCATATATTCCGTTTTTTGCATCCCGTAGCCCACAACAATCATTTTCCAGACAAAGGAAAGCAGCTCCAGGCCGATTTCTTGTCCCACTTTGCTCCCGCTGCATTCAAAAATTTTCCAACCATAGGTCGGCAGGCCTTTTTCCTTGCAGTAGGCACGAAAATCATCTCTAATTCCTTTAACATCTTTATCAAGCGTGCTGATAGCCTTTGTTGCGCCATATTGTAATGAGCGCTCCAGTTTTTCCTTATTCCTGGCAATAGCAATTACTTCCTTGGCACCAAGGGCCGCAGCGATTTGCGTCATATAAACACCGATACCACCGGTAGCTCCGGTAACAATGACCAAATCCCCCTCTTTAATCCCGGCACGCATTGCTGCCTGATAGGGGGAAGTAATAGCGTCGGCAATAACCGCCATATGCTCCAGAGGCATCCCTTTGCGATCTTCGATAATGCAGAGATCGTCTGCAGGAACCGGCATATAGGAGGCAAATCCGCCGTAAATACCCATGCTGTTGCCGGGCATTTTTTGTTTCAAGCAGCGGTTACCCCGGCCCGAAGCGCAGATGTCGCACTTGTTGCAGGGCATTACAGCCGGGACAATGACTTCTTTGCCGATTAACGAAGCATCTCCCGCCACTACTGTTCCGCTGACCTCGTGACCCAGGGTCAGGGGAGGCTTCTGAACAGTGGGGACACCATCAAAAAAATAGCCCACGTCAGTGTGACAAACGCCGCAAGCAGCCACCTTAACCAGTGCTTCTCCCGGTTTTAATTCAGGGACATCAATGGTTGTGCGCTCCAGTTTGCCGGGCTCAACCATTTGCCAGGTATCAATTTTTGTCGGTATGCTCATTATAAATACCTCCTTGAAATTATAAGTTTAGTACAATAATAAGAAACCTTTAATTATTTTCCTTTCCAGACAGGCTTACGTTTATCCATAAACGCCTTTAAGCCTTCAACCGCATCTTCTGTTTTCATCAATTCATTCAGATAAATGTTGTCAATGGCTTTGAGACCTTCTGCAAAATTTTTGTTCAGACCGGCGTTGGCTGCTTTTTTGGTCATAGCAAGAACAACTGGGCTTTGCTTGGTAAATTTCTGTAAGAATGCCTCCACCCCTTCAGCAAAACCTTCCGCGGGGAGTACTATATTAACCAGTCCAAACTTCTCAGCAGTGGCAGCATCAAATACATCACCGCTTAAAAGATACTCCATCGCTTTTGGCCAGGAAAGAAGTCGGGGAAGTACATAACAAGCAACCGGCGGAAATACTCCGACGTTTATTTCCGGTTGGCCCAATTTAGCTTTTTCCGAGGCGATAACCATATCACAGAACAGGACGACTTCGTAGCCTCCTCCAAGGGCTGCACCGTTTACCACACCGATAATAGGCTTCTCCACTTCGGACATGGCCATGAAAAGCCGGTCAAAAACATCTATCATGGAATTAACTTTATCCGGAGTATGATCCGCGACATCGACACCTGCAGAAAAGGCTTTTCCTTCGGCATCAACAACCACTACTCCCCCGGGCTGCTCATTTGCCCATTTAAAAGCTTGAATCATTTCTTCCATCATGGCAATAGTCAATACGTTAAGGGGAGGTCTGTTTAAAGTTATTCGAACAATACTCCCCTCACTTGCTGTTTTAATGAACTGAAAAGACAAGGCTTATCCCCCCTAAGATCTTCCTCTTCTAAGAGGATTAAAGAGCGGGCCGGTGCCATCCTTATCAACTAAGACATTCCTCCTCTCGCACAAAGAGATCAACTGCAAAAGGCTTCAGACCCGCCATGGATCCTGGAAAATACCGGCCTCACTTTTAATTTTAAGAAAAAATGCTCAATTTTGAAATAATGTTAAACTATGCCTAAAACCCTGAAATTATTTATCCAGAAGAGGTGCCATGACTGCTTCAAAGAATTCCGTTGTATATGGATGCTTTTCTGCCAGCAGCCTACTATAAAGTCGATGGTGTCTTTCCCGGTTGCTTTCTTATTGTTAAACGCGCGGACACCGTCGATAGACATCATCAAGCAGTTGGGGAAAAGGTTGGTAAAGGTCCAGATAATCCTGTTACATTATACGACGCATGGAGCGTCATCAAAGGGTACCAAGATGCTCGTCTCCATACAAATCGTGACTTTTCGGATCATTCTGGCGAAGCCATTTGTTCAGACTTTTTAATCCATGATTACCTTCCATAATTATCTAATTTTTTTAAAACGATTTGCCATTGACTATCTTCCCAAAAAAACTGCAAAAAAATACAAAATACTCTTTCTTTTGAATACGACTCCTACTTATCTTTTTTAGTTTTTGTTTTGCTGTTCCCACCCCCTGTTTTACAACTTTCTAATTTTTGATACCCTTCAAAATTAAAATCTTGAAGGTAGAAAGAGCAGTTTCCACGGGCATTTATGTAGCCCTTTCGGCAGGTAATAATATTTGCGGGAAACCGCTCCTTTATTTTACCACGAATGGCTGATTGCTTCAAGAGTGCATACTTTAAGACAGGCGTCCCTGCGCTCACCGGAATCTGATTATATAAAGACGGACAGCTTTTATTAGGGCACTTTTTCACTTCTTGCCCTAACTTTACTAAAAGTAAATGTACTTGAGAATCACTTAAAAGCATGGAAGCAAGGTTAAAAAAGAGTGATTTATAGATTAACTCTACAGGATTAACTCAAAATAGAAAAAAGAACGCCCGCTGATATTAATACGGGCGATTTTTTCCTGTTGACTATTTATTTTAAACCGGTTGACTAACAGCAATTTCTTTATTTTGTATATACTTTTCCCTAAGCTTTGGTTTATCAATTTTTCCGGTCGCATTGCGAATAACATAGTCAAAAACAACTCGTTCAGGCCATTTGTATTTTGCCAGCCCTTGCTGTGCACAAAAATCAATAACCTCTTTCTCCTCCATTTTTTCCCCCGGATGGAGCTGGACTATAGCCATGGCAATCTCAACCAAGCGTTCATGAGGATAACCTATTACTGCCACATCGGCTATTTTGGAATGGCGTCGCAAAACATCCTCAATCTCCACCGGAAAAATGTTTTCTCCACCACGAATGATCAGATCTTTTTTTCTGTCGACAATATAAATGTAATCTTCTTCGTCCGCTTTCACCAAATCCCCGGTGTAAAGCCAGCCATCCCGAACAGTAGCTGCAGTCATTTCACTGTTTCTAAAATATTCTTTCATATTTCTTGGGCCGCGCAGGATAAGCTCCCCAACCTCGCCCACAGGGACATCTATACCGTTTTCATCAACGATTCGGGCCTCAACATTAAAAGTAGGCTTGCCAATGGAACCAGGCTTAGTTAACACATCTTCATCGTAAAGATTTATTAATCCTCCGCCTCCGCCTTCTGTAATACCGTAAATATTGCCGGTTTTAAAGGGCAAAAAAGTTTTCATATCCTTAAAAAGTGAAAAAGGAACCGGTTGGGCACCAATCACAATACTTCCGGTAACATGAGAAAAATCATACCTTGTGATATCGATAAGCCCTTTTTTAATGGCATTTACCGAATCGGACATGGTCGGGACGGAAACCCAGCCATTGTTGACCTTTTCATCACAAATGGCATCCAGTAAATACCTTGGATCATTAAGTTCCAACAAGATAACGATCTTGCCGCCTGCCAAATAAGAAGGAAATGATAGAAAGAAACTTCCGCTATGATAAAAAGGATGAGGTGCAAGGTATACAGTCTCATGACCTTCACAGTACGTCAAGGCATTTCCTATGGCGATCTGGTAAAGGGTATCATGAGAGTGGCAAACCGGTTTCGGCGGTCCGGTCGTTCCTGAAGTAAACATAAGTTCCGCAGGAGCATTTTTTTCAACATCAACAAGAATATCGCCCGGATCGCTCGTTTTTATTATTTCGTCGTAAGAGTGCATTCCTTCGGGAACGTTATCCCCGAGGCAGATACAGGCGCTGATACTGCTCATTTCGTTTTTAATAGGCTCTATCTTGGGTAAAAAACTCTCACCAAAAATAAAAGCTTTAGGGTTGCACGCCTCGGCGGCATGTTTAATATCTGCAGGGGCAAAACGGAAATTTAGGGGAACAGCCGTAGCCCCGACCCTTAAAATGGCATGAAATGTTATTATCCATTCCAGGCTGTTCATCAAAAGATGCAAAACAAAATCTCCTTTTTTTAATCCAATCTTGTTCTGCAGGTAATTTGCCACTTTATTCGTCTCTTCATTAAAAGCTTTCCAGGTTAGAGCTCTCCTCTTCTTTTCGGACGGCTTTAATTCTACAAGAAATTCCTTATCAGGAAATTTCTTGGCATTAATAATTCCATACCGGGCAAAATTCATTTTTTTCAAACCTCCTTCGATAATAATGTTACGCTACATTAAATTCCCGACCGGCCAGAAACGCTTTCTCATTAAGCTCCAGAAACTTTCCGGGCACCAGGCTCCCGATAACATCCAACCAGACTTCTTCTGCGCCGCCCAACATCTTGGAAAGCACGCCCAACAGGACCACCCCGGCGGCCGCAGGATTGCCCAGCTTTTCGGCGGTACCGGTCCCGTCAACCCAAATTACCCGGCCACCGGCTGCTTTTAGAATGGATTCAACCTCCTTTTCGGAAGGATATTTTGCTTTGCCGAGGTTTACTGAGGGGGGAGGTATCCGGTAACGGTTTAGTAATGCAATGGAGCCCTCCTGCAGGTATATAGGCCAGCGGGCTGCTTCGAGCATTTCAAAGCCCAAAAGGTAGTCCGCATGGCCCTCTTCAATCAGGGGGGCATAGACTTTTTCTCCCCAGCGAACATGGCTCTCGACTGTGCCTCCGCGCTGGGCCATGCCGTGTACTTCTGATTTTTTGACATCGTATCCCAGCTTAAGGCCTACTTGCGCCAGAATGTTGCCGGCCAGGATGGTGCCCTGGCCACCTACTCCCGCCATTAAGATGTCTGTTTTTTTCATTTTGAAGGGCCTCCTCCTTTTTTTAGTTTGTTTCTATTTGCTGATAGCTCCGGCAGGGCAAACCTGGACGCAGAGGCCGCAGCCGTTGCACAGGCCGGGATCGATTGAGACGCAGTCTTGCTGCTGTATGAGGGGCGAGCAGCCAAGTTCCAAGCAGGTTCCGCAGTTGACACAGAGTTCCGGATCTACGTGGGGGGGCGAACTTTTTTGTTTGGTGTAAAGGACACAGGGTCGCCTGGCAATGATAACCGAGGGTTCGCTGCTTTCCAGGTGGGCTTCGAGGGTTTGGGCAAGATTGCTTAGGTCATAGGGATCGCAGATATCTACTTTTTGAAAGCCCAGGCTGCGCACTAGTTGTTCGAGGTTTATAGCCCGGGTGGTTTTTTGCTGCAGGGTGATGCCGGTGCCCGGGTGCTGCTGATGGCCGGTCATGGCTGTGACGCTGTTATCGGCAATGACGACGGTTATGTTGCTCTGGTTGTAGAGTATGTTGATGAGGGGGTGTATACCGGAATGAAAGAAAGTGGAATCGCCTATTACTGCGATAATACGGTCCTTTACTTTGGCTTTGGCAACGCCGTGGGCAACGCCTATGCTGGCTCCCATACATCCGGTGGTGTGCATGGCGCTGAGGGGCGGGGCATAGCCAAGGGTGTAGCATCCTATGTCGCCGAGGACGAGGGCTCCGGATTCGCGGAAAACGTGGAACATGCCGCGGTGGCCACAGCCGGGGCAGAGGATGGGCGGGCGTATGGGAAGCTCGGCGGCGGTGGCGGCTGCTGCAGCGGCTTCCGCACTGGCTGCCGGCGCTTGGATAATGCCCGCGGAGGCTGCGCATTGGCGAATGAGCGCAGGGCTGAATTCCCCGGTAATGGGAAAGATGTCTTTGCCTCTTGCCGGGATGCCCATGAGGTTGATTTGTTCTTGGAGAAAGGGATCGAGTTCTTCGATGACAATTATTGTTTTAACGCGGGAGGCAAATTCGCGAATAAGTTTTTCAGGCAAGGGGTATACCATCCCAAGCTTTAGAAAGGTAGCATGGGGAAAAACTTCCCGCGCATACTGGTACACTGAGCCTGCGGCAATGATGCCCAGGTTGTCGTCTCCGGGTTCGATGCGATTGATAGCTGCTTCTTCGGCGTATTGGGCAATTTTTTGAAGGCGCTCTTCTACGACGCGATGACGGTGGCGAGCATTGGCCGGTACCATAACAAATTTAAGAGGGTTTCTGTCGTACAGGGGAGGGTCTGCCGGTGCCGGGTCAGGTGTGACGTCCGATATTTCTACGGGTGATGATGAGTGGGACAGGCGGGTTACGGTACGCAGCATAACCGGCGTGTCAAAAGTTTCACTTATTTGAAGGGCCAAGCCGATAAATTGTTTGGCTTCCTCGCTGTCGGATGGTTCAAGCATGGGGAGTTTGGCAAATTTGGCATAGTTGCGGTTGTCTTGTTCGTTCTGGGAGCTGTGCATGCCGGGATCGTCGGAGGTAACCAGGACAAGTCCGCCTTTTAGCCCTGTATACACGGCATAAAAGAGGGAGTCAGCCGCGACGTTTACGCCGACGTGTTTCATGGCTACGAGGGCCCTGGTGCCGGCGTAGGCGGCACCGATCCCTACGTCCAAGGCTACTTTTTCGTTCGGTGACCATTCGGCGTATACTCCGGGATATTTGGCGAAATTTTCCATGATCTCCGTACTGGGGGTGCCCGGATAGGCGGCACCTACACGCACTCCGTTTAGGTAAGCCCCGTATGCTATGGCTTCGTTGCCGGTCATTAGTTTCTTCAATGTTATTCCCCTTTCCAATTATTCATAAAAAAAAGTGTTTACTGCATTCATAGGGACGAAAGCAGTAAACACCCCGGCTTAAAAAAGCCTGAACGTTAAAAAATCCGCCCCTTCAAGGGGCGGATTATCTTCCGCGGTACCACCCTAGTTGACCGGTATAAATACCAGGCCCTCTTTGGCAAAAGGAACAAAGGTGTAGCCCAAAAGGCACCTTATTCCTCCTCAAGGATAACGGGAGAGAACCCGTCAACGACCTACTTACCCCCTCCGGGGTTTCAATCGGAAGCTCCCGAGCGAACTTCACCTGGTTCCTTCCGGAGGAGCTTACAGCCTCTGGCTCCCGCCTCTCTGTAGGAAGTACCCCCAGACTACTTTTCTCATTCATAGCCGCTGGCAATATTTACTTGCTTGCAATCTATTCTATAATAAATTTAGATAATATGCAAGAGAAATTTTTTAGTTTAATAAGAAAATCTTGAACAGCACTTTATGTATATGATGCCTGTAAATTGAACTTGAGCAACCCCCTACTTTTTAGGTGTACAATTCCCTTAAGGATGTAATAAAGTTAAAAGTCAATTTTAAGCAATTTGGCGGCATTGCCACCCAAAATTTTTTCTTTTGCTTCTTCAGAAATAGAAAGTTCTCTAATGGCTTTAATATTGTTCTTCAAATCGGACAACCCGGGCCAATCCGAACCAAAAAGCACTTTATCTGCAATTCGTTCCAATTCAGGAAAGTAACTCAACAATTTTTGGGGAGGAAGTCCGGCAACTTCCAGGTAAACATTATTATGAAGCCGGCTGAGAAAAAAAGCCCGGTCGTACCAAAAACCTCTTCCGCCATGCACAAGGATAATATTTAATTCGGGAAAATCAACTGCCACATCGTCAAAAAATAATGGATCCCCATATTTTAATCTGGCACCTCTAAAAACGGAGGAACCGGTATGGAACATAACAGGGATTTGCAGCCTTTCTGCCTGGACATAAAGAGGATATAAGGTGTTATCATTGGGATAAAAGTGCTGGTACGTGGGATACATCTTTAAACCCCGAAAACCCTTATCTATAAGCCGTAATAGCTCCGAGCCCATATCTACTGAAAAAAATGGATTAATGCTGGCAAAAGGGATGAGAGAAGAGTGACCTTGGCAAAATTTTAGAACATACTCATTGGAGCATATCCCTGTTGCTGCCGGGCTTAATTCTGCCAGAATTACTGCATAATCAATTCCACATTCCTGCAGGTAAGTACAAAAATGCGCGGGATCCTGGTATAGAGAAAATATTTTGTCCCATTTCTCCTCTCCGTGATTATTTTTAATCCATTCAATGGCACTGCTATTGTATTGTTCATAGTAAACCGTATGAACATGAAAATCGATAATGGGCGCGGTCATTAAATTGACCTCCTTTTTTGATTTTTGTCATTTCTTCAACTATCTTGTCAATTGGAGCAATTGTTCAGAAAAAGGAGAAAAATGATTATATTTATAAGAAAAAAAGGGAAATGTCTTTCCCTGAAATAATTTTTGCTAAGTAAACTAAAAGAGAAAATGAAATATATTATAATTATAAGTCTATTTTAATATATATTGTTTTTTAAGCAGGCAAAAACTCATAACTAATTCTGCCTTCGGAAAGATTAAGAGGCGAAACCTTGACAGCCATCCCCACTTTAACAGTGTCTTCGGCAACGTCTTTATTAAAGCGCCCAAAAACTTTGGTTCCGTTAAAATCTGCCAGCGCCAGGATATAGGGCACCTCTTTTTCAAATCCTGTCGGCCCATAGTTGACCTTGGTGTAGCTGACGAGAGTGCCCTCTCCTTTAATTTCAACCCACTCAACATCACTTTTCATGCACCAGGAACAGTCTGCACGAGGCGGGAAAAAGACGCGCCCGCACGAGCGGCACTTTGTCCCTCTTACTTCTCCTTTTTCCAGGTAGTCAACAAAAGCCGATGCCCTGCTCTGAGATGTAAAACTTACTACTCCAAATTTTTCAAATCCCATTATTTTTACCTCCCCAATATGACCACATTGCCGTAAATACCAACCCCGCCGACATTATGGACCAGGCCGATTTCCGCTCCCGGAACCTGAATATCTCCGGCCTCACCTCTGAGCTGCAGCACGATAGTCCGAAGCTGAGACCCCCCGGTAGCACCAATGGGATGCCCTTTGGACAATAAGCCGCCGTCGACATTTACCGGAATTTTTCCACCGAGATAAGTTTCGCCGTTCTGGATTAATTCCATACCCTTGCCTGGTTCGGCAAATCCAAGGTTTTCATAAGCCATTAGCTCGGCAATGGTGAAGCAATCGTGAACCTCGGCCACATCAATATCTTGAGGAGATACACCCGCCATTTCATAAGCGGTCTTGGCTGCTTGCCGGGCAGCATCCAAACCGGCCAGTGAATCCCGCCCTGTCATGGTCATCGGCGCGGTTGCAGACCCTATTCCCAAAACCCAAACGGGCTTCTTACAAATTTCCTTGGCTCTATCGGCATTGGCCAGAATTATGCAGGAAGATCCGTCAGCATTGGCACAGCAGTCAAATACTTTTAAGGGGCTGGCGATAACATCTGCATTTAAAACCTGGTCCAGCTCTACTTCCTTACGGAAAACAGCCCTTTCATTTAATTTTCCATATGTGGCTGCTTTAACCCTGATTAACGCCAGATCTTTTTCTGTGCTGCCATATTTGCTAAAATGAGCACGAGCGTGCATGGCGTAATATGCAGGCATCATTGTCCCGAAGGGGGATTCCCACATAATATCCGCGCCGCGGCCCATCCGTTCCTGCGAATCAGCCGAGGTTATCTCCGACATTTTTTGGAAACCCAGGACGACGACGATATCGTGCAATCCTGATTTAATCATGGAATAAGCGACCTTAAACCCGGTAGTGCTCGCGGAACAAACCGTCTCAATCGCGAATGTGGGCTGGGGGTTTAATCCCAGATACTCAGCAATAAGTCCAGAAGGACTGCGTTGCTTATCATATTCCGGCGCAGTGCAGACCACTGAAGCATCAACGTCTTCCGGTCCTATCCCGGCATCCTTCATCGCTTCGCTATAAGCATCAAACGCCAACTCCCTGATAGAACCTTCATAGCCTCTGACAAAATAACTCTGCCCTACGCCGATGACAGCTACATCTTTAGGCATGGCTTAACCTCCCTGTGTATTAAAAAATACCTCACTTTACATCATTACCATTCCGCCGTCAATACAAAGCGTCTGCCCTGTAATAATGCTTGACTCATCGGACGCGAAAAAGATAACAGCCGGAGCAACTTCTTCCGGTTTGGCAAAACGTCCAAGCGGTATCCTTTCCAGATATTTTTCTTTAAATTTAGGATCGTGGGCGATCTTTGCCGTCATATCCGTTTCGGCCAAGGGGACGATCGTGTTAACCCTGATTCCGTAACGAGCCAGCTCTTTGGCAACTGATTTAGTCATCGCATAAATGCCGCCTTTGGCTGCCGTATAATTTACTTGACCAATAGTCCCTACAATACCTGCGGCAGAAGAGACGTTAATAATTGAACCGCTCTTTTGTTCCATCATGGGTTTAGCGACTGCCTGGATGCAAAAGAAAGTACCGGACAGGTTAATCCTTATAATCTCATTCCAATTTTCCTCGGTTGTATTCCACAACATCACCGGTTTACTTACCCCGGCGTTGTTGAAGAGCACATCTATCCTTCCAAATTCATCCAAAACAGCATCTACCATGGCAAAAACTTGGGACCTGTCCCCGATATCAACTTGCCGGACAAAAACTTTACGCCCCAATGCTTTAATTTCATTTACCAGTGGAGAATCAGCCTGAATACTCCGGCTTACCAGAGCAAGGTCCGCACCTTCTTTGGCTAAGGCCAGAGCTACTGTTTCCCCAATCCCTTTTCTGGCCCCCGTCACAAGGATTACCTTATCTTTTAAACGCACTTGTTTGTCACCTCCTCCCTGGATTTCTTTCACTCCTCAGTTAGTATATTTCTACATCCATCCCTGTTTTCCTCTATAGAGTACTCATTAAAGTTCAAGGCCGACAAGCTGTTGTAATTAATTGAAAATTTGCATCATTATTTTTTTGTCCCAACCAGTAATAATTTTCAATTCTTTTAAATCCCAATTCCGCCAGCCATAAATTAATCTTCTTTCTGGATAGGGGAAAGACGGGTATTGTAATTTCACAGACAGTTTCTTCTTCCAGACAGCGTTTAAAAATTAGATTTGCATACTTTCCGTCAGTACTAATGTCAAAAAATAATCTAACGACAAGATCGCGATCATACTCTTCCGCAATAAAAACAGGCAGGTCTCCCTGGCCTGCCAGATATTCATAATTGAGGGTATGAAGAACTATTATTCCCCCCGGCTCCAGGTTTAAATAGACTTGTGCCAGTGTACCCAGGATGTCTTTAGGGCTCAGCAATCTGGAAAGCGAGTTTTTTAAACAAATAGTTAAATGGCTTCTTTTATTGTAAATTTTGTAAATATCTCTCATATCGCCCTTTATGACATTTATTTTCAATCCGTTTTTTTTCCCTTCTTCCAGTCTGCGGACGGAGTACGAAGAGCTGCCCAGGACGGTAACATCTACACCCCATTTTGCCATCAAGACAGCCAGATCGCTGTTGCCGCGGGTAAGATCGAGTGCAGTTTTTATATTGTATGTGCGAACAAGGCTTTTAAAAAAATATACTTGTTCACTGTTAAGGCTGAAGATAAGATCGCTCAGGTAATCATCCATTGCAAAACCCTCAATATAAGTCTCTAGCTACTTTACTAAAAGCAAAAATACTTGAATATCACTTAAAAGCATGGAAGCAAGGTTAAAAAAGAGTGATTTATGGATTAACTCTAAGGTTGCAAAAGGAAGAGCAGGCATATTGACGCTGGAGAAAATGTTATTATATCTGATCTTTCGCACCCCTAAAATCAAAAAATTATAATTTAACATTCTCGCGAATTTAGAAAAACAGCATTTTATGAAAAAAAATTATTTAAAATTAGTATAATTTTCATATATTTCCTTGACTTTTGCTTTTACCTGTTATATGATTAAAGAAATAATTTAACAGGTGTAAGCGATGCAAAGCTTAGATATCAGAGAAACA
>Ga0209537_1000074_pt1 | contig 104230 bp, 78 predicted proteins | sample BioPla4DNA1_FD_187698 | JGI IMG/M metagenome (GOLD analysis project Ga0209537, IMG submission 187698) | Biogas fermentation microbial communities from Germany - Plant 4 DNA1 (SPAdes) (version 2) | ecosystem: Engineered > Bioreactor > Anaerobic > Digestate | place: Bielefeld, North... | reverse complement strand
CAGCTTTTCTTTTTAAGAAAATATTATTATTATTAAAATAGTTGGTCATTTTAATATTAGTAGGAATGGTACCAGAGGCATAATGATAGATACCACGTAGAGTACCCGCAGTCACAGTATTATCAGATGTGAGCTTATTATTATTAATAGTAGCATTCACTATACTATTAAGCAAGATGCCATTTACAGAGCCAGAGACAGAATAATAGCTCGAGAAAGTGCCAGTATAACCATAAGTAATATTATTGCCATTTACAATAATATTTCTAGCCATATAGTCACCGGTAGCAGAGCCTACAAGCACTACTCCCATATTTACATTAGAAATAGTATTATTTAGAATTTGAAGATTATTAAAAGCACCATCTAAGCTAGTAATATCAGCTCCACTTGTCATAGCTGTAGCAGTATGTCTGCTATTAGCATAAATACCGAAGGTATTTTGATAAGGTCCACCGAGAGTTATAGTATTACCGATGATAGAGCAGTTTTGAGGTCCATCATCAGGAGTAGCGTAGAATAGAGCGACACCGAATTCAGTCATGTTATTAGATGAAGCAGTCGTAATAGTATTAGCAGGGTTTTCCATCATAACAAAATTCTTAATAGTAATCCAGTCGCCACCGATGATTTTGAAAATAGCATCATTGATTTTACCTTCATCTTGTGGAGAGAAAGCAGTAACGATATTATCATTACCATCAATAATGATTTGTTTAGATATATCTCCACTAGCAGTTATCACATAGCCACCAGCGGGAGCTGTCTGAGGATTGCCAGGTGCTACCGTAATAGTAACACCACCATCACCTACACCTTGATTATTCAGCGAATCAATAGCTGCAGATAATGTCGGATAAACAGGATCAGTAGCATTCACCGTTACTACACCCTGTAGCTGCCCAAAAGCAATTGTAGCCCAGAACAGTGAAATTAAAATTAATAAAAATTGTCTCTTCATATTTGTATATATATTTTAGGGGTTATTTTTTCACTTTTAACAAAATTAAATTATTAACATAAAATTAATTCAAAATTACTGCAAATATATATTATTTTTTATTAATAAACAAAAAAATAATTTTTTAAATAAAAAAAGATAATTTTTATAGAATATGATTTGGCTATATATAACCAAATCATATGAGCTGAATAGCAAAAATTTCTTGAAAATTTATTAAAATTTCTTTTTTAACTTCCTCTAAATCTACTGAATGGGCAAGTTCATTAGCTATAGAAGTAACAGCAATATTTGTAAATCCACAAGGATTAATATAGGAGAAATACTTTAAATCATTATTCACATTGAGAGCAAAACCATGCATAGTAATATTTCTAGTAATACGAATGCCTATAGAACAGATTTTGCGAGGTTTAGGTTTATCCACATCCAGCCACACACCAATGGAACCATTTATCCTATCACCTTTTATGCCATATTTGGCTAGTACTCTAATAATAACCTCTTCTAAATTAAAAACATAATTTTTAGGTGATATTTGTAGTTTCATTAAATCTAAAATAGGATAGCCCACTATCTGACCTGGTCCATGATAAGTGATATCTCCACCACGATCAGTTTTCACAAAACTAGCATTTATTTTAGATAAAAGCTGCTCTGAAATAAGTAAATTATCTGTTTTACCATGCCTGCCGAGAGTATATACATGTGGATGCTCGACATAAATAAAACACCCTGCAAACTCTTGCTCATTTCTTTTGTCTACTAATTCATCTACTTTTTCTAATTGATATTGATAAGCATCTTCGAAACTTTTAGTTCCAATGTCAATAATTTTAATTTTCATAATAATTCATTTGCTATATTTGCTAATTCACTTCTTTCACCTCTTTCTAAGGTTACATGAGCATACAAATGTTGTCCTTTTAATCTATCAATTAGATAAGAGAGTCCATTACTATGAGCATCTAAATAAGGTGTATCAATCTGACGAATATCTCCAGTAAAAATAATTTTAGTACCTTCACCAGCACGCGTGATAATAGTTTTAACCTCATGAGGAGTAAGATTTTGAGCTTCATCAACAATGAAACAAACTTGTGATATACTTCGCCCTCGAATATAAGCCAAAGGGGCTATAACGAGATTATCCTCTTCTAACATTTTATCGATATTTGCTTGAAAAACACTATTATTACTTTGAGATTTGATAAAACGTAAATTATCATATAAAGGTTCCATATATGGATTTATCTTACTTTTAATATCACCCGGTAAAAAACCAATATCTTTATTACTAAGAGGTACTATGGGCCTAGATAGATATATTTGCTTAAAATCATCTTTAGTCTCAAGAGCACCAGCGAGAGCTAATAAAGTTTTACCTGTGCCTGCAACTCCCTGTAAGGTTACTAACTTAATATTAGGCATTGTAATGGCATGGATAGAAAATACTTGCTCTGCATTACGAGGATAAATATGTGCAGCAGGTTTCTTCACAATCTTTTCTATTACTTGAGTTAAAGGATTATAATAACCTAAAACAGAACTACTATTATACTTGATAATAAAATAATGATTAGGAAGCGGATCACTAATACCTAATACAGCGGGTTCGATATAACCTTGCTGATATATTAAATCAATTATAGATTTATCTTCAATTTCTAAAGTTGTTTTACCAGTATATAATTTTTCAAGATCCTTAATTTTACCTGTTTCATAGTCCTCAGCCATAATATTTAGAGCTCTAGCTTTTAATCTAAGATTAATATCTTTAGAAACTAAAATAACTTTTTGCTGAGGATAAGTTTTAGAGAGCTTAATTGCGACATTCAAAATTCTATGATCGGGCTTATAACCACCAAAGATTTTATTGGCATCAGGCTCAGAATCTTCATCTAAAATTACCTTGATAGAAGCTCCATTTTCTTTAAATTTTATCCATTCATTAATAGGATTATTATAAGAAATCTGATCTAAAATTCTGATGAACCCACGAGCTTCAAAATTAATTAATTCATTACCTTTTTTAAAATTATCTATTTCCTCTAATACAGTAATAGGAATAGCAATAAAATTATCATCGAAACTATATAAAGCTTCATGATTATATAAAATCACAGAAGTGTCTAATACAAAGATTTTAGGTAAAGATTTTGTTGTATAAATATTTGTAGTCATAATTTTTTTTCAAATTTACGAAATAAATTTGAAAAAAAATTTCGTTTAATAAGGGGCTTGAAATAAAAAATAACATTTTTATGTTATATTTTAAATATTTTATAATTTAAATAAAATTTATTAATTTTGTTTAAATTTTATAATTATGAAAGAATTACTTGAAAATATTGACGAATACTTGGCTCTACCTAAGGATCACAAGCGTGATTTCCTGGATGAGCTATATCAATATCTCGTCAATAACAATGCTACAGCTGTAGATTATCAAAAAGTAAAAATTCAATCTACCGCAGCCATATGTCCAGACTGCAAAAGCGAAAATGTCATAAGAGCGGGAAAAAGAAATGGTAGACAAGTTTATAAATGTAAAACTTGCGGTTATCAATTCCGAGAAACTGCTCGCACCTTTGTCTATCGCATGAGAAAGTATCCTCTAATGCTAGACTACATGAGATGCATGCTCGAGGGTAAAAGTTTGCGTGCGTGTGCTGATGAGGTTGGCATTTGTCTGAAAACAAGCTTTGAATGGCGACACAAAATATTAGCTGCTATTAGAGCTTTAGAGGGTGGTATAAGCTTCTCTGGTATTGTGGAAGCTGATGAGCTGCTAATGAACTACTCTGAAAAAGGTAGAAAATTCAAAAGCAAAGAAGAATATCGACGAGCTAAAAAGAAAAAACATCCAAAGGTAGCAGTATTAGTAGTTACTGACAGAGAAGGTAATTTACTTTTTAAACAAGTTGGTGAGAAAAAAGTAAAAAATGAGCAATTAAGAGAAGAGCTGAAGAATAGATTATCAAAGAGCAATCTGATATGTGTAAAGCCAAAGAAAGAGTTTAGAAAAGCAGTTAAGAGTTTACAAAGTAAAAAGGTCATAGTAAACAAAAGACAGATTAAACGAGGGATTTATAGTGTAAAGATAGTTGAAAGCAAAATAAGTGATTTCAAAACTTGGTTGACTAGATTTCACGGAGTAGCTACGAAGTACTTACAGAGCTACCTTATGTGGTTTGTGATAGTTAATAAGTACTTAAAAGAGTTGATAGATCCTGATATTGGAAGACTACTGAACTTGTCATCCCACGACAGATGGGCGTGGGACAAGTATAGAGAGATAGTAAGTCAAAGATATGATTAACATACTGTAAAGTATAACAAAAAATTGATACTTCACCCCCCCCCTCTTTCCTTCTCTCCATCCTCCCTATTTAAAATTTTTGACTTTTTAACTATCCCCCTCAGTTTATTATAAATCCTTATTTTATAAGATATTTTTCAAATCCCTGTGAATACTTAATCTCAAATGTATCAAGTTTTGAGAGTATGAAATATACTTCGCAGTTATTATTCTTTTTAATAAATCTCATTGTACTATCTACTCCCATTGTCATAAAAGCAGTAGCTAATGCATCAGCTTCTGTGCATGAAGTTGATATCACCGATACACTTAATATGTTTGATGGAATTGGCAACCCTGTTTGTGGATTTATTATGTGATTTACTCTTTTATTATTTGCAGAGTTGTGATACTTCCTAGTAACCCCAGACGTTACTATTGCAGTATTTTTTAAATTTACTTTAGTTAAAACTTCTTGTGGACTATATAAACTGACTGGTGGTTTTTCTATGCCTACTGTCCATGGTTTACCATTTGTGTGGTTACCTTTAGCATATATTTCACCACCGATTTCTATTAAATAATTCTCTATTTTTAGTGAATCAAATATTTTAGATAGTTTGTCCACTGTATATCCAGTGGCTATTGCGTTAAAATCTAAATAATATCTTTGAGGTTTTGTTATAATTTTTTTATTACTGTCTAATTTGATTGAATCTAATAAAGTAAATTTTAATAATTCTATTACGTAGCCTGTATCTATTTTATTAGAACCTTTATCTTTTAAAAAACCATAATATTTTACTAATGGACCTATAGCTGGATTAAAAGCTCCGTTTGTTAAATGATACATTTCTTTACTTTTTGATAATAGATTTATAAAGTCAGCACTAGGATTGATTAGGGTATCTTTAGCATTGAATGTACTAATTTCGGATGAATCACTGAAAACCGAAGCTACCATATCTATGTGTTGCAGAGTAGAATCAATAATTTTGGCTACTTTATTTTTGAAATTATTATTTTGTGTGGCGTATAAAATAATATTATAAGTAGAGCCTTGAGTCTCGCCTTGATATACATATTTTTTATTTGTGCAACCTAAAGAAGCAAATATTAGTATAACTGAAATAATTAAAATTTTTATTTTCATTTTTTTTGTCAAATTTGTAAAAAATTATATAATTTTGGTAAAAATATTAAAATATAATAATATGAAAAAAATCAATTTACTTTTAATTTTATTTGTAGCTATAATAGGCATATCGTGTGATCAAGATGAAGAGACTGAGGTACCAGAGCCCGAAGGTATATTTTTTAGAGCTACTATAGATGGCGTTACTAAAACTTTGACTGAGGGTGTGAATGGGTATGTAGTGCAATATTATGATACTTGCTACCCAATAGATACTTATAATTATTATGAGCCATCGATGAAGTTATCTCAAGAATCTCAGAATTATTATGTGTCTTCTAAAGAAGCTATTAGTTTTACTTTTCAAAATTTATTTGTCTTCCATGATTCTATTACCAATAAAGATTCTATATTAGGTGTTTATCTTAATAGACATCCTGTAATCCCTTTATATTCTAATCTATATGCCGATAGTTTATCTAAAGGTGGGTTAAATATCATATGGCGTGATGCTAATGGTAAAGAATGGGAAAGTGGATTGGGCACTCAGACAACCACTGTATCTATAGATACTCTATTAATTGTTCGCAAACCAGGTATGACTAGTGAATATAAATTATATATTACTTTTGATTGTAAACTTTATGCTCTTGGCACTACTGCTTACAAGGAAATCAAAGATGGTCGTGCACGCATTTCCATTCGTAATACTTGCTTTTATTGATTTTTTAACGAAAGTTTTACTAAATTCTCTACATGTGCAGTCTGTGGAAACATATCATATGGCTGTATAAATGATATAGAATAATTATCTAATAATAGTGATATATCTCTAGCTTGTGTAGCAGCATTGCAACTGAGATAAATTATAGTTTTTGGTTTTATAATATTTATTTTTTCGTTAATTTTTTTGTTTACCCCAGAACGTGGTGGATCTATAAAAATAATATCTGGTTTTGTAATATTATCTGTAGAAATGATTTTGTCTACATCTCCAGTAATAAATTCCACATTATTTATGTTATTATTTTTAGCGTTTTCTCGTGCAGCAACTATTGCTTGTGGAACAGATTCTATACCAATTACCTCTTTGGCATGTCTAGCTGCGAATAGTGCAATAGTGCCAGTACCACAATATAGATCCCAAGCTACTTCATTGGAATTAATTTCGGATATTTCTATCATTTTTCTATAAATTATCTCTGATTGATCTGGATTAATTTGAAAAAAAGAAAATGGACTTATCTGAAAATTAAAATCATCTAATATTTCTGTTAAAAATTTATCTCCATGTATATTAATAGCTTCTAATCCATCAGTAGAATCATTTAATCTTTTACTAATGGCATAGTTCCACGAAATATTTGGAAATAGTTTTATTAATTGGTTTAATAATTTTTCGATAGTTGAATTATATTCAGATATTACGATTATAGCCATCCAATGGCCAGCTCTATTATTTCTTAAAATTAATGCACGTAGGATACCTTCTTGTGTTTTTCTATTATAATAAGGTATATCTAGTGATTTGCTAATTTCATTAACTTGATTTCTGATTTTATTATGAAATAAATCCATTAAATGACATTCTTCTACATTAAATATTCTATCAAATCTCTCTGGCACATGATAACCCAGTGCTCGTAAATCTTTATTAGTATCCTCGTGGTCTTCATAATTATAAATCCATCTTTTATCAGTAAAAGAGTATTCTAGTTTATTGCGATAATAAAATATTTTATTACTTGGCTCTACTGGAGGGACACAATTTTTCACATGCAGAATTTTGAAAAAAGCATCTTCTACTTGCGCATGCTTTGCTAAAAGCTGATATTGATAATCCATATGTTGCCATCGGCAACCACCACATATATTATAATGTTGGCAAATGGGATCGATTCTATAGGAGCTAGGTTTTTTTATTTTAATAGCAACAGCATCGAAATAATTTTTATAATCTTTTATAATTTTAGCATCAATAAGGTCTCCTGGAGCTACTTTAGAGATTAAACCAACTTTATTATTATATTTAATGATACATTTACCATCAGAAGCGAATCCTTCGACAATAATATTTTCAATTATTTTACCTCTTAAATCATTTTTAGCCATAAATTAAATAAATTAAAAAAAATAGTAATAGAATGTATTAAATAAAAGATAGCAACTTATTTTGGAATTCTATAGTATTTAGATTATAATACAAAACACCTTGATAAGCAATAGATATTGCTCCATTTTGCTCACTAACCACGATAATGACAGCATCAGATTGTTCGCTCAATCCTATAGCAGCCCTGTGTCTAGTGCCTAATGAAGGATAAAGATCATTAAAATTGGTTTCTTCTGCTAATGGGAAAATTGTACGAGCAGCTACTATAGTATTTTTGCGAATGATCATCCCTCCATCATGCAGTGGAGTATTTTTGTAAAAAATAGTTTCTATCAATTTTCTATTTACCTCAGCATTAATTATAATACCTGTGGAAATGATGTCTTGCAATACTGTGTTTTTTTCTATCGCTATCAGAGCACCAAATCCTTCATGAGATAGATGCAATGCTGCTTCTATGATTTCACTTGCTTTTTCACTGACGTCATAATTAGGTAATTTGAAAAACAAAAAACGTTTCCTTTCATTTTGATTAAATATTCTAGTTTTCCTCAGTGGAGTTCCTATTATTGATAAAAATCTTTTTATTTCATTTTGGAAAACAATAATTAGCATTATTATACCAGCACTGATGAATTGTCCTAGAAAAGCACTGAACATCGGCAACTGAAAAATATTTACAACTTGATAAATAACTACGATTAATATTATTCCTAGAAATACTGTAAATGCTATCGTACCACGAATAAGCATATAAAATTCATATATTATCCATGCTACCAGCACTATGTCTATGATATCAGTAATACTAAGATGTAATAATTGTCCTAAAATATTCCACACAGTTTTTTCGACAAAATTGCAAAAAAAAATTCAATTTTTATTTTTATCTTTGCAAAAAATTTTTTTTAAAGGGTTGTTAGCTCAGTTGGTTTAGAGCGCATGCTTGACAGGCATGAGGCCAGCAGTTCGAGTCTGCTACAACCCATTTTTTATAATGAAATAGGGGATTAGATAATAAAGTCTTTATCAACATTTTGTATTAAAAGAATATCTATGCAATAATTAGTAAGCTCAAGCAATACCGCATTGGGAAATGATTTGTAATAAAACAAGCAAGCAGCGTTGGACAGAAGGGTTTACACTGTTTGAGCAAGCTATAGCTTGCGAGTTTGTAAACCCCAAGAGGTGATTGCGTAGTTTTATCAAATCATTTCCCCAGCGGAGACTTTTCTTTTGTTACTTTTCTTTGTGTGGTTGACAAAGAAAAGTAAATTAAGTAGAAATTTATTCAAAAATAAATTATACTAATAAAAAATATAGTTATTATCGCGAATGAACCAGTAATAATTTAGTTATTATTAATTAAACGACAAATTTATTTTTTTATATTTGTAATATTTCCTTTTCTTTCAATTCTATTAAAGAATCTATTTGTTTCATTGCATTATCTACTATATCCTGAAATTCTTTTTCACTTTTTTTAATTTCATCTTCTGGTATACCTTCTTTTTCCAATTTTTTGAGTTTTTCTAAGAATTCTCTACGTATATTTCTGATAGAGACTTTAGCTTTTTCGCCTTCCATTTTAGCTAATTTCACATATTCTTTTCGGCGTTCTTCAGTTAATTGAGGTATATTTATTCTGATTATCTCTCCATTATTAATAGGAGTGAAACCTAAATTAGCATTTAAAATAGCTTTTTCTATAAATGATAAAACAGATTTATCCCATGGTTGAATTACTATTGTTTTTGCGTCAGGTATGTTAATATTAGCCATTTGATTTAGTGGTGTTGGATTACCATAATAATCGATTTTTATTCCGTCAAATAAAGATGGATGTGCTTTGCCCGTACGTATTTTAACCAATTCTTTATTTAAAAAACTAATAGTATTATTTAGATTTTCTTCAAATTTTTTCTTTAAATCTATTATTCGGTCTTCCATAATATTTTTTTGCAAAATTATTAAATTTTTTCTTTTGTTATTATTAAATTAATTAATCCTTTTTTATCTATTTTATATTGTAGTCTATATATTAAAAGTTTAATTATGGTCTAAAAGTTATAAAAATATTAGTTGAAACATACAATTTTTGTATAATTTTATAACCAAAAAAGAATGAATTTGATTCAAGCATTTTTATTGATTTCATTAGCCACATTTATAAATCTCATCTGGCCATCAAAAGATTTTGTTTTTTCACCAAATGACAATATAAATGATAATGTAAGCTACATTAAAATACTTGATTCTTCAAATTATCAAAATATTATTCCTTTGGGCTTCAGTAATGATTCTAAATGTCTTTTATGTATTAAAACAGATATTAAATCTTGCTATATCGATGATATCTCCAAAGTTCAATTTATTGTATATCAATTATCTAATGATGTAAAAACTACACGTCAAATTTATAATATTAGTAATTTAAAAAATATTAATGGTGTATTTCTAATTTCTGTAAAAAATAAAAATTCTGTAGACTTATATAGCATCACAATTACTAATGGAGAGATAGTACAATATGATTTTTTGCCTTTTAATACTAATGCTAATGAAATACAGGGCTCATTTACATATGATAAGCAAAAAATTTATTTTTCTAGTGATAGAGCTGGTGGTTATGGTGGTTATGATATTTACGAAGTGGAATATTTAGAATCAGGTAAATGGTCTATACCTAGAAATTTAGGGCCGAATGTTAATACTACTGCTGATGAAATATCTCCATTTATTATGAGTGATGGATTAACATTATTTTTTAGTCGCAATCTTTCTGCTGATAGAAATGATTTTGATATATTCTATACTACTATTATGGATGATGGCTCGATAGATGTAGCAGAAAATTTGGGTGATAGCATTAACTCCCACAGAGATGATATATGTATTCACGTAAACTATAATAATTACAATGCAATTTTTGTTTCAAAAAATCTGAATTCTTGTTATTTAAATGAATTTAACTTATAGATATTGAGCATTTGCCATTTTTTTATTCAAAAAATATTTAATTTTTCCATTAACTTTGCATATTATAATTTTTTGACTTTATAGTCGTTATATTGTTATTATGAAAAAATACATAGTAATTCTTATAATTTTTTTAATAACGATGAGTGCTTACGGGCAAAGGAATGAAGTAGGCATAAGTGGTGGTGGAATGTATTATATAGGAGATTTGAACCCATATTATCATTTTTATTTTACACGTCCATCGGGAGGTCTGTATTATAGATATAACTATCGTGATTATTTGAGTGTGAGGCTTTTTGGTAATTATGGTAGTGTGAGAGCTGCAGATAGTGTATTAAAATATTATCCAGAGAGAAATTTACATTTTAGATCTCAACTATTAGAAGTAGGTGTAGTTGGAGAAATTAATTATTATAAATTTCGTCCAGGTACTACGCAACATTTTTTTTCTCCATATTTATTTTTAGGCATAAATTGGTTTTATTTTAATCCACAAGCTAAATATAATGATGAATGGATAGATTTGCAACCTATGGGCACAGAGGGACAAGGTACAACTTTTTATCCTGATCGCAAACCTTATTCACTAAATAGTTTTGCTATACCAATGGGCATAGGTGTTAAATTTGCACTGTCTGAAACTTTTGTTTGCCATATAGAATGGGGTATGCGATATACTTTCACTGATTACCTAGATGATGTGAGCACTACGTATCCAGATCCTTTAGTTTTAGCTTCTCAAATAGATCCTATCGCTCCTTATTTATCAGATCCCAACCTATTAAACCATTTAGAACTTAATAGTAGCAATATTGATAAATGGCGTGGTGATCCTTCTACAAATGATTGGTATTCTGTCATTAATATAGGGCTATCATTTAGATTTAAAAATAAAACTATGAAATGTGAAGGTATGACCCCTCGATATAGAGATAAACGCAAAGATTATGAATATAATCTTAAAAATAAAAATAAAATTAGTTTTTGATTATGACTGAAAAATTATATGATATTTTACCTACTCATATAGCTATCATAATGGATGGTAATGGTAGATGGGCTTCCAAAAAAGGGTTGCCTAGAGTCAAGGGACATGAGGCAGGCATAGATGCTGCAAAAAAAACTATCAATAGAGCTGGTGAATTAGGAATAAAATATTTAACTCTTTTTGCTTTTTCTATTGAAAATTGGGGACGTCCACAGGATGAGGTCTCTTATTTGTTTACTCTTTTTGATAAAGCTATCAGTATATACTCTGATGATTTAATAAATAAGGGTGTAAAGGTGCAATTTATGGGTGCTATATCACTTTTACCTGAAAATGTACAACAAGGCATAGCTGCTCTAGAATCAGAAACAGCTAATAATGATAGGTTAACTCTTGTGATTGCCATTAGTTATGGCTCTAGACAAGAAATAGTGGATGCTACTAAAAATATTGCTCTCAAAGTTGCTAATGGACAAATGTCTATTGACGATATCAATTTAGATACTTTTAGACAACATTTGTATTTACCTGATTTACCAGATCCAGATCTTATTATACGTACTTCTGGAGAAAAAAGATTTTCTAATTTTTTACTTTTCCAATCTGCCTATAGCGAATTATATTTCACTTCAGTATTATGGCCAGATTTTGATGAAAATGAATTTGAAAATGCTTTGAGAGATTTCTCAAGTCGTAAAAGAAAATTTGGTAAATTATAAATTTTTATAACATGCAATTATTTTCAATTTTCTATTTAACTCAATTCTATGATTAAAAAAATTTCGTTTTTATTTTACTTTGTTATAATTTCCATATTATTATCTGGGCAAATAATAGATATAGACTATAGAATACCCCAAGAATATATTATTGGTGGAATTACTGTTTCTGGTATTCAAAATGAGGAGTCTAAAGATTTAATTATTATGATTAGTAATTTGACTCCTGGCAAAAAAATTACTATACCTGGCGAAGATATTCAAAATGCTATTAAAAATCTGTATAAACAAGGAATGTTTGAACGTGTCGAAATATCAGTGATTTCTCGTTCGGGTAGCACTATTTATTTAGATATTTTTTTAGAAGAAAAAAATAGAATGTCTAGTTTAGTAATAGAAGGCGTCAAAAAAGGCGAAGCAAATACTCTAAAAGAAAAAATCAATATCAATTCGGGTGATATTCTTACTGAATATGCTATTTCTAATGCTGTTGATAAAATTAAAAAACATTATATTGATAAAGGCTTTAATAATGTAAATGTTAAAGTCTCTCAACAAGCCGATACTGCTGCTAAAGGTAGATCTGTTCTTTATATCTATGTAGATAAAGGTTCTAGAGTTAAAATCGAAAATATCAATTTTGTAAACAACAACGTCATTGCTGATAATAAGCTAAAAAAAGCTATGAAAGACACTAAAGAAAAAAGTGTTTTAAACATTTTCAAATCCTCTAAATATATACCTGCTAATTATGAAAAAGATAAAGCTAATGTCATTAACAAGTACGCAGAGCTGGGTTATAAAGATGCCTTGATATTAAAGGATTCTATATATAAAGTGGATGATAAAAGTATTGCTATTGATATTTACGTGGAAGAAGGTAAAAAATATTTCTTCAGAAATATATCTTGGGTAGGTAATACTGAATATACTGATGAAGCGCTAAATCAAATATTACAAATTAAAAAAGGAGATGTTTATAATGAGAAATTGCTACAAACAAATTTATATGCAAATCCTAATGGAGTCGATGTATCTGCTTTGTATCTAGATAATGGATTTCTATTTTTCCAAATGAATCCTGTAATTACAAATATTGTGGGCGATAGTATAGATATAGAAATACAGATTTACGAAGGTAAACAAGCCACTATTAATAAAGTTTCTGTTATTGGTAATACGGTTACTAATGATAGAGTGATTTTAAGGGAAGTACGTAGTAAACCTGGTGATCTATTCAGACGCTCAGATATTATGCGTACTCAAATGGAGCTAGCTCAAATGCGTTTTTTTAATCAAGAAAAACTAAACGTTAATATGGATCCTAATCCTGCTGCTGGTACTGTAGACCTAGAATATGTAGTAGAGGAAGTTTCTACTAATCAAATAGAGCTGAGTGGTGGCTGGGGATTAGGTAGATTTGTAGGTACTTTAGGATTAGTGCTCAATAATTTCTCTTTGAGAAATTTATTTAAAAAAGACGCTTGGCGTCCTATACCATCAGGTGATGGACAGGTGCTGTCTATCAGAGGTCAAACCAATGGTCAATATTATCAGTCTTATAATCTTAGCTTTATAGAGCCATGGTTAGGTGGCAAAAGACCTAATGCTTTATCTATCTCTTTATTCCATTCTTTAGAAACTAATGGTGTTAGCAAAAAAGAAGATGGCACATATAACTCTGCTGGTACTCTACTGACAAGGCAGGAGATATCTATCTCTGGTGCTAGTGTGGGCTTAGGAATAAAATTGAAAAAACCTGATGATTTTTCTCAATTATATCTATCTCTAAATTATTTGCATTACAACCTTAAAGATTACGTACAAACTCTTTCCTTTAAAAATGGTGTAGCTAATAATCTGAACTTTGGTATTTCTTTTGGTAGAAATTCTACTGATTCACCTATATATCCTAAAACAGGTAGCAATATTTATTTATCAGTAAATATGACTCCGCCATATTCTTTGTTTAAAGATGATAATTGGGCAGAAATGCCAGATTCTGTTAAATTTAAATGGTTAGAATATCATAAATGGAAAATCGAACTTACGAATTATACAACTATTTATGGTAAATGGGTATTTATGGCAAGAGCTAAATTTGGTTTTATGGGTATGTATAATAAATCTGTTGGCTTGAGTCCTTTTGAAAGATATTATTTGGGTGGTGATGGGTTATCTGGTTTTTCTCTGGATGGCAGAGAAATTATAGGTATGAGAGGCTATGCTAATCAGGTGCTAACACCACGCGATATTGATGGCAATTATTTAGGTGGTACTATCTATGCTAAATATACTATGGAGATTCGTTACCCATTATCGATGAATCCTATGGCTTCAGTTTATTTATTAGGTTTCGTAGAAGCAGGTAATACTTGGTTAAATATTAAAGAATTTCAACCTTTTAATACTATGAAATCCGCTGGCGTTGGTATTAGATTGTATATGCCTATGTTTGGCTTATTAGGTCTCGATTTTGGCATACCTTTTGATGCTACTTTTGCAAATAAAAAATATCAAGGACAGTTTCATTTTTCTATAAATGCGTCAATTGATTAAAAAAAAATAAAATATTATGAAAAAGTTAATTTATTCAATTTCATTCATTTTTTTAGCAATGGGCTTAATGGCTCAGTCTACCACAAGAATAGCTTTTTTAGATACTCAATTAATTTTGGAAGCTATGCCTGCCTATCAAAATGCTATAATACAAATAGATAATCTGAGTGCTCAATGGGAGAAAGAACTAGAGCAGAAATATCTAGAAATTGATCAGATGTATAAAAAATATCAAGCCGAGGCTTATCTTTTGCCACAAAATGAAAAAATTAACAGAGAAAATGAAATCATAGAAGCAGAAAAAGCTGCTAAAGAATTACAAAAGAAATATTTCGGCCCTGAGGGTGATCTCTTTCAACGTAGAAAAGCTCTATTGCAGCCTATTCAGAATCAACTCTATCAGGCTATAAAAGACTATGCTGATGCAAATAAGATAGGAGCTATCTTTGATATTTCTAATAATACTGCTTTATTATTTTATGATACTAAACTTGATATTACTAATGATATTAAAAAATCTTTAGGATTATAAATTTTTAAATTAAAAAATTTATTATTTTTGTAAAAATAAAATTTCAATGTATATGAAAAAATTTCCTTTAATCATCGTACTAATATTGTTTGTTTCTTTCACAATGGTAGGTCAACAAACTAAATTAAAAATTGGCCATCTGAATACTAATGATCTAATGCAAGTAATGCCAGGTAGAGATAGCGCTGAGCAAGCTCTTAATGATTATGCTCAAAATTTACAAAAACAACTAGAAACTATGCTAAGTGAATTTCAAACTAAATATGATGAATATTTAGCAAACGAAGCTCAGTATATAGATGCAATAAAACAAGTAAAACAAAAAGAATTAGTTGACTTACAAACAAGAATACAAGATTTCCAAAATGATGCTCAAGACTTATTAACTAAAAAAGAACTAGAGCTAATGCAACCATTCATCGATAAAGCTAAAAAAGCTATTGATGATGTAGCTAAAGAGAAAGGCTATACTTATATTTTAGATACAAGTACAGGTTCTGTATTATATTGGGAGGGTGGAGATGATATCATGATGTATGTGAAAGAAAAACTTGGTATTCAATAATTTTTGATAATAATTAGTCTTAAAAAAGTTTCATAATTAATCATTATGAAACTTTTTTTGTTGCTATAACTTTTTGAGTGGGTAAAGATTAAAAAAGGAGTAATATATAAAATGAAATTTATTATTAAACATTTAAATATTAAACACTGAGTTCTCAAAGAATTAACAAAGAACACGGAGCAAAATGTCTGAACCATGATTTTCGGGATTAAAGGATTTTGGGATTTAGTTTTTCAGGGCTAAAGCCCATAGCTCTTTTTATCTCATACCCTGACCTAAAGGTCAGGGTTAATAGTCTGCTCTTTGTGAACTTTGTGTAATATCATTGTGTTCTTTGTAGTTAAATAATTAACCTACTTAAAACGTTATAGCACTTCATATTTATATCTGATTTTTTGCATTTGATCGCCATCACCATATCATAAAATTAGATCATTAAGTCAATGATTAAATGGGTATAACACGAGTATTTATCTTAAAACATTATAATAGTTTCTTTTAAATTATTAATTAAAACTTTAAAATTTTTATTTTTGTATACTATTATTTCATTTATTTCAACCCATTTATCATTTGATAAAGTAAATATTTTGTTATTCTGAAAATAAAATAATTTATTGTTAATGTTTAATAAATTTTTATTTCTCCAATCTATTTTATTGAAATCATTTGGAAATAAAAATTCATCAATTTTTTTATTTTTTAGATTTAAGAGTTTATATTCATATCTATTATTATACTTACCATAGATTATAGTATCTTGATGTTTAAATATTTCGTATACATTACTATCTAAATGTGTTAAATTATTATTTTTGTCCAATAAATATAAATTTTGTCCAGAAGTAAAATAAATGTTTTCATTATGCAATACTGTATTTAAACCATGATATTCAAATTCGCTAAAAGGGACACTATTTATAAAAATAGCTGTATCATTTTTTAGTTTATTTATCGAAATTTTATTATCTATAACATCATAATATACTTTAAAAACTAATATCTCATTATTTCTAAGGACAATATCACAAATTACATTATTACTATTATTATTGTTATAAATTAATTCTTTACTTTTATTATTTACATTAAATTTATATATCGTTTGTCCATCAGTAAATAAAAAATTATATTTATCAATTTTTTCAAAATCAAAAAACATAATATCTTGAGCAAATGTATCAATTTTTTTATTTTTAATGTCAACAAATAAAATATCATAAATAGGATACTCATCTATACATTCTTGGCAATGTGAAAAGAAAACATAATTATCAAAGCCAGCTAAAAAATTACCATCAATTTTAATAAATGAATTATTTAAAATCAAAAGATATATTATTAATAAATGTTTCATAAACTTATTAATTTAATTTACTGATATATGTATATGATTATCATGCCCTGGAACATACCAATCTTTACCATTTTTTGTTTTTATATATGGACTAAAGTTTTCTCTAATTTTATTTATTTTATTCATAGCATTTTGTAAATTATATGTTTCTTTAGATTTTCCGACTTGTTGATTATTAATAGTACAAATATCAATCGCTTTGCCAATATAATGTCTACTAGATGATGAATGCTCACCATTTGTTGTTGCAGAAATTCCTATTTTATTTATATTTGATCCTGTATTATTTGCTTCATTTATTCCCATTATAAATTGAGAAACAGCCTCAATACTAATAGCATTGTATGCATTATTACCATCCTTTGTTATGTAACTAAAATCTACATTTACTTTCTGTCCATTATCTGTTGTAAATTGTTGGGGAATATATTGTCCACCTTCTAAATTCAAATTAGGATCTACCAGCACCACCGGATTATTCGCACTATAGCAATATGGCGATAGTGATGGATACTTATCACTCATCGGATCCACGCTCAGCCACACACTCAGCTCACTATCATAATATCTCGCTCCGAAATATGTGTAGTTGGTCTCGTTGTCTAGCTCCTTGGCGGTGAATTTGTACCTGCTATCAAACTCATCAGAGTTTCGCTGGGAGACGAATAGCTCGCCATAGGGGAGGTATTGGAGGAGCTGTACGACACCACCACCTATATTAGTTACGAAAGAGGCGGAGCCGAGATGATCGGGGTGGTAGTGGATTTTCATTTATAAAATTTTACTATGTAAAATTAATAAATTTTTTTTGAATAAATTTCAATTAAATTACTTTTCTTTGTCAACCACACAAAGAAAAGTAACAAAAGAAAAGTCTTTCGCTGGGGGAATATATTTTTAATTCGAGCTGAAAATTGATTTTTAGCGTTATTAAATAAAAAATTAAATATCATTAATATTTTAAACAAATAATAAATAATTTTGTAAAAACCTCAATTCTATACATGTATGAGTAGTTATTGAGTGCCATTATTCAAATCTCATTCAATTATCTCATCTTGATTATCTAATTTGCTAGGCATAACTTCAGCTTCGGGTTGAGAAAACACTTTATTATAAAAAAATATCATTATTAAAACACCAGTAGTTATACAGGTATCTGCGATGTTAAAAATTGGTTGAAAAAAAATAAATTGTTTACCGCCCCATATGGGCAACCATTCTGGTAGAGTGGTATTAATAATTGGAAAATAAAGCATGTCTACAACCCTTCCTTGCATGAAAGGAGCATAGCCTTGGCCAAAAGGCACAAAATGAGCAGGTTGGGTATCGAAGCCGAAAACACCGCTTTCGCTAAATATCAAGCCATAAAACATACTATCAATAATATTACCTACAGCACCAGCAAAAATAAATGCTAATGAATAATAGAATAATTTATGATGGCTTTTATTAAAACTTTTAATGAGATACCATAAAATTACAGTAGCTGCAGCAATACGAAAAATTGTTAAAATATATTTGCCAATAACTCCGCCCCATTGCAACCCATATGCCATTCCTGCATTTTCGACAAAATACAAACAAAACCAATTTCCAATCAAACAAACTTTTTCACCTAACAAAAAATTTGTTTTTACATAAATTTTTAATATCTGATCGATAAGTAATAAAATAATTATAAAGATAGTTACCTTAAGCTTTAATGATTTTTTATTATCAATCATAGAGAAAATTTTGTGTTAGTACAAAAATTTATTTTTTAAAGCATTAACAAAGAATTAATCTTCTCCTTCTTCTTCATTATTTAAATTTTCTTCATTAACAGGAATTTCTCCTTTTTGCATTTTAAGTTTAGCCTCGATACTGAGAGTAGCATGTGGAACTGCTCTTAGTCTATCTTTTTCAATGAGCTTACCAGTTACACGACAAATGCCATAGGTTTTATTCTCTATTCTTAATAAAGCTAGTTCTAGATCTCGAACAAATCTTTCTAATCTAGCAATTAATTTAGCATTTTCTTCTTTTATTAAATTTTCTTTACCATCATCTTGTAATCTATAAGTCAAATTAGTATCTACTTCGCCACCGCTATTCATACTTTCACGTAAAATCTCTAGATCACTTTTAGCTTTATCTAATTTTTTTAGAATAATTTGCTTAAACTCTTCTAGCTCTTCATCACTATAACGTGTTTTTTCTTCTTTATTATCTACTGCCATAATCAATAATTTTTATTAATTTTTTTCTATATGTACTAAAACAGGAATTTCATCTTCTACTGTTATAGTATCTATTTCTAATCCATTTAAAGGAACATTTTTTAGCTCTTCAGCTAAAATTTCATTGCAAACATACGAAGAATTTTCCAATATACTTTTATTCACAAAATCATCAACAGAATTAAACATAACTTTGATTTTGTCAGTTACATCAAAATTTTTTTCTTTTCTTAAATTTTGAATTCTATTAACAAAATCTCTAGCTATACCTTCCTGTCGTAGCTCATCATTAATAGTAATATCTAGTGCCACAGTGAAATTATTTTCATGAGAAACAAGCCATCCTGGGATATCCTCTGTGATAATCTCTATCTCTTCTAATAATATCTCAACATCGCCCTCTGAAGTTTTGATAGTAGCTTTTTTATTTTTTTCTACTTCATTAATATGAGCACTATCCCAGTTTTGAATAATATAGGAAATTTCTTTCATCATTTTACCATATTTAGGACCTAATAATTTAAAATTAGGTTTAGCCTTTTTCACTAAAAAATCGTTTTGTAAACTTATAAATTCTAACTCTTTAACATTAGTTTCATGTAGAATGAGAGATTTCACTAATTCTAATTGCTTGATAGTATAATCATCAGCAGGAATGATAGCTTTGGATAAGGGTTGTCTAACCCTAATTTTTGCTTTTTTCCTAAGAGATAGTATCATAGAGCTAATATCCTGAGCCCATTCCATTCTTTCTTCTAATTGTTTATCGACGAGTGATTCATCATAATGAGGAAAATCTAGTAAATGAACACTCTCTTGAGATTTTTTATTAGTAACAGAATTTAAATCTTTAAAAAGTCTATCAGCATAGAAAGGTGCAATAGGTGATAGCAAAGTAGCTATAGTTTCTAAACAATTATATAATGTTTGATAAGCAGAAATTTTGTCTTGAGAGTATTCACCTTTCCAAAATCTACGACGCGAAAGACGTACATACCAATTGCTTAAGTAATTAACCGTAAATTGCTCAATTAATCTACTAGCCTTAGTTGGTTCATAATCTTCATAAGCATCTTCCACATTTTTAATCAAAGTATTCAGTTCAGATAATATCCATTTGTCTAGTTCTAATCTATCATTAATAGGTATTTCTGCTTCAGAATAAGTAAATCCATCAATATTAGCATATAATGCAAAAAATGAATATGTATTATATAAAGTTCCAAAAAACCTTCTAACAACTTCGCTGACGCCTTCGATATCAAACTTTAGACTATCCCACGGTTGAGAATTAGTAATAATATAAAAACGTAAAGCATCTGCTCCATAATTGTTAATAACTTCAAAAGGATCTACAACATTGCCAAGACGTTTGGACATTTTAGAGCCATTTTTATCAAGGACTAATCCATTAGCAATTACATTTTTAAAAGCTACACTATTAAAAAGCATAGTAGCTAAAGCATGTAAAGTATAAAACCACCCACGAGTTTGATCTACTCCCTCAGCTATGAAATCTGCGGGGAAATTATTTTTAAAATTATCTTGATTTTCAAAAGGATAATGCAACTGAGCATATGGCATAGAGCCACTATCAAACCACACATCTATAACATCAGGTTCACGATACATAGGTTTACCAGATGGTGAAACTAAAACTATTTCATCTACAAAGGGACGATGCAAATCTATTTTACTATAATTAACCTCAGTGTTATCACCAGGAATAAAGTCTTTAAAAGGATTTTCTTTCATAAATCCATTAGCTATACTTTTATCTATCTCTTTTTTTAATTCTTCAATAGATCCGATACAAATTTCTTCAGATTTATCGATAGTTCTCCAAATAGGTAATGGAGTCCCCCAGAAACGGGAACGACTGAGATTCCAGTCTACCATATTTTCTAACCAATTGCCAAAACGACCACTGCCCGTAAATTCTGGTTTCCAATTAATAGTTTTATTCAGTTCTATCATTTTATCTTTGAGAGCAGTAGTTCTAATAAACCAAGAATCTAATGGATAATAAATAATCGGTTTATCAGTACGCCAGCAATGTGGATAGCTATGTTCATATTTTTCTGTTGAGAAAGCTTTATTTTCTCGTTTTAGTTTAGTAATTATTTCTATATCTACGTTAAGTTCTTTTTCTTTTTCTGGAGAATAGTCAGGATAATATTCTGGTTTTACAAATTTACCAGCAAATTCACCCATCTCATCAGTAAATTTACCTTGTTTATCTACTAAAGTTAGTGCACCAATATTATAGATTTTATCCATTCTGAAATCATCAGCGCCAAAACTAGGAGCTATATGCACTATACCTGTACCCTCATCAGTAGATACGAAATCACCAATAATCACTCTAAAAGGATCACCTCTATCTGGTTTAGCATAAGGTAATAATTGTTCATATCTAATATTAGCTAACTCAGCACCTTTAATAGTTCTTATGATTGTATAAGGGATAATATTTTTAGCTTGATCGAAAGCCTCGAAAGGTAGATTTTCATGTTCTGGATTAAACCATCTATTGAGTACATTTTTAGCTAAAATAACTGTTTCTCTTATGCCAGTATATTTATTAATAGTAGCTACCTCTACATAATCTATATCCTCACCCACAGCTAATGCAGTATTAGAAGGTAAAGTCCACGGAGTAGTGGTCCAAGCTAATAAATAAACATCTCCATCAGCACCATCAAAAAGGAATTCGGAAGATTTGTTTTTTATAACTTTAAATTGAGCAACTACACTATTATCCTTAACTAAGCAATAACAACCTGGCTGATTAAGTTCATGAGAACTCAACCCTGTACCTGCAGCTGGAGAGTATGGTTGAATAGTAAAACCTTTATACAATAAACCTTTTTGATAAAGTTGCTTTAAAAGATACCAAAGTGTTTCTATATATTTATTATCAAAAGTGATGTAGGGATGATCTAAATCTATCCAATAGCCCATTATTTGAGTAAGCTCCTCCCACTTATCTTTATACTTCATCACTTCAGTTCTACATTGTTTATTAAAATCAGCAATACTAATTTTTTTACCAATATCATCTTTATTTATACCCAGTTTAGATTCTACAGCTAGCTCTACAGGTAAGCCATGAGTATCCCAACCAGCTTTTCTATGAACTTGATAGCCTTTTAATGTTTTATACCGACAAAACAGATCTTTTATAGTTCTAGACATCACATGATGAATACCAGGTAATCCATTAGCACTAGGAGGACCTTCATAAAAGATAAATCGTGGATGTCCATTCCTATTTTCTATACTTTTATTAAACAAATCATTTTCTTGCCAAAAAATTAATTCTTCTTTAGCTATCGTAGGTAGGTCTAGTCTCTTATACTCTCTATATTTTTTCATAAAATATAATTAATTTTGCAAAATTACAATAAAAATTGAAAATATTTAATAATATAGTATCCGAAATATCAGTAATATTATGCCAAAAAATAAATTTTATGTAGTATGGATAGGTAGAGAACAGGGAATATTTGATAGTTGGGAAGAATGTAAAAAACAAATAGATGGATTTGCGGGAGCTAAATATAAAGGTTTCACTACTTATGAACAAGCTAAACTAGCATATCAATCTTATCCACCTAATACAAATGTTGTAAATCCAATTATCGAAAAAATACAAAATAATTTTCCACATAATAGCATAGCAGTAGATGCAGCAGTAAATATGAAAAATGGTATAATGGAATATAGAGGGATACATTTATCATCTATGCAAATAATATTTCATGTAGGACCATTAGATTATGGATTAAAAAGTAATAATATTGCTGAATTCTTCGCGATAGTTCATGGATTGCAATGGTTATGGCAATATGATATTAATGCACCAGTATATTCTGATTCATATACAGCTATCACATGGGTGAAAAACCAAAAGATAAATTCAAAAGTACTAGAGAATAATCCAGTTCCACAAATAAAAGAGAGAATAGAAACAGCATTAAAATGGCTAAAAGAACATCCCCAACATGCTGAAGTGAGAAAATGGAATACACAAGAATGGGGAGAAATACCAGCAGATTTCAATAGAAAATAAAATAATTATAGAACCATATTTTTTACAATATCTTTCTTTTTCAGCTATAAAATGGAAGAAATAAAAAAAATCTCAGCTGGGGAAATACAATATTAATACGAGTCAAGAATTAGTATTTTGGAGTTATTCTATTATTACAAAAATCATTAGCAAAATTTATTAAACCAACATAAACAATTTCATTTCCATTATTTCGCATATTAATTACAATACAATCAGGAAATCGGTTTTGAATTTAAATAATCTCAAATCAAAGCATTAAAGCACAGATACTGAAAGGTGTTTGACAAATTTTTCTTATCCTTACACTAAAGTTTTAAAAACTGGGATTATCTATTTTCTCATTGTTAAATTATTTATTTGTTTTTTATAATAAAAACGGTTGGCGGTATGATATCGTGCAGGATTACGAGGCGATTTCCTGACAATTTAAACTGAACTTTTTTAAGAGCTACAAACGCCAGAATACTACTGAAATCCTCATGCACTATACCATGTTTTAAAATTTTTAACACTTACAAAATATACCAATTAATCCAAGTAATATTGAAATAATTATAGCAATCCAAGCTACAATTATATTTTGTCTATGTATAATTTGATCAGGTGTCCTGAAATCATTTTTTAGATAATCTTTCAAAGATTCTGTGCTTACAAAAGTAATATCAACAAACTCAAATATTATATCATATAATTCAATGTTAGGAAATATATATCTTACGTATTTGTCAGGATTATCACGGTAATCAAGATATAATTCATTTAGTCCAATGAAACCATGGACAGTAATACCATGTGAGGATTTAAATGAAAATATGTATGCTTCACTTTTAAGATAATTCAATAAATTAATTGTTTCAGCAATCTTATAGTTTGCTTTATAATTTTGCTCATGATAATACTGGTCCGAATAAGTTTCTTTCCTTTTTATTAAAATTTTTATCTCATAAGTTTTAGTTATAGAATCATTTGTTATTTCAATAATAAAATTTTGAAGAAAATCCTCATCAAATAGGTTGCTAAAAGATTGAGTCTTCTCACATAGTTTTTTAACAACATTCTTTTCTGACTTACTTAATGGTCTCATAATGCTTGAGTATTAGTATTAAAATTGTTTCCAACGTTTTATTGTATGAAATGTTGGGGAGTGCGGGATACGTTCCTATCTGCTGACACAAACGCCAATGCGGGGCTAAAAATTTGATTTAACCACTTAAATCCCAATATTTTATACCGCATAATAACATTAGTATTTTTCTGGATTCCAATCATATATTTCAATCAATCTATCATAAAAAATCTCACAGACTTCACTCACAAGTTCTATATCTTTTTTAAAATCAGAAACCTTGTAAAATGGGTCAGTAATATTACAATGTATAATCCGATGTCGAAATTGTATTAATCTATCAACTCTGTTAAAATAATCCTTCTCTGGATTTGTAGATTTTAACAAGTTAATAAATTTAATGTCTTTAGATATTTTATCAAATGCAACGTTAATGCTATTTAAATTTTGAAATGATATGTATCTAGAAGCTAATTTTTCAATAGAATTAACTCCATCTGCAAGATCGGCTAAGTCTTCTGAATTGATTTTTGAACATTTTAAAATTTCTTTTTTTTTATCACTCCATTTAAGTAAAACAATATAAGTTGACCTAAAATATTCTTCAAAAACAGATATCAAGAATGGAACTGTTATATTCATTCCAATTGAAGTTGGATGAAAATTATTAATAATCCACATGTCTGTTAATGGTCTATCCTTCTCAATCGACGCAAGATGATCATAAAACACATTAGGTTGAACCATATTGTTTTGAAACTTTTTATATACAGTATAGCATCCAGCTTCTGCTCTACGTCGAACAATACCTTCAAATTTATAGCTTTTATTTTTTCCAAATTCAGTTCTAAAATAACCTCCAAATCTTTTACTGACTTCCTTTAATGTTAGATTAGTATATTCTGTGTCTGCAATTGTCGTCCAAACTGTAGTTCTAAGATGCAATTCGATATTTGGTCTGGTTTGACATATTTCTAATTCGATACCAGTAAAATGTTCTTCAGAATTATTATTGTTGTAAAAATAGAAATTTTTCACAATCTCTTGGTATTTTAAAATTTCAAGAAATTGTTTCACTTCTTTTAAGCTAGTTTTTTCAGGTAATATTATTGAAGAATCATATCCCATAATTTTACATTTGTAATACTTTATTTTATTATTAATGCCAACTTATATTTATACAGTCACATTTTATGAACAAAGCCTGAAACAATTTAGGACTTTGTTCAGATTTGTGCATTTCTATATTATAAATCAAACCATCTCAACAAGCAAAAATACGAAAAAATATTTTTCAAAAAACAAAAATACAAAATTATATTTTTAACTATTACAAAAAAATATTTTTTACAATATCTTTCTTCTTCAGCTATAAAAAGAAATAAACAAAGGAAAATCTCCGCTGTGGAAAAACAATATTAATGCGAGTCAAGAATTAGTATTTTGGAGCTATTCTATTATTGCAATAATCATTAGCAAAAATTATAATCAAAATGCCTATTCCAAAATTTATAAATGAATACAGATATCATATTATAAAATTTAATCTTATTTTTGCCAAAAAAATATGTACGATCTAATAATTATAGGTAGTGGACCTGGTGGCTACGTATCAGCTATCAGAGCTTCGCAGTTAGGTATGCAAACATTAGTAATAGAAAAAGAAAATCTAGGTGGTACATGCCTTAATTGGGGTTGTATTCCTACAAAAGCATTACTTAAATCAGCCCATCTTTATCAAGAAATATTATCAGCAAATAATTATGGAATAATACTAAAAGAACCTCCACAAATAGACATGCCATCAATAATACAAAGAAGTAGAGATGTGGCTACTATGATGAATAAATCTATAGAATTCCTCTTCAGCAAAAATAAAGTTTCTTTAGTTCGAGGTATTGCAAAATTATTACCTAATCACAAAGTAGAAGTAAAAGATTTGGAAGGTAATACATCAATCTACGAAGGTAAAAATATTATTATTGCTACTGGTAGCCGAGCAAGACAAATACCACCTTTACCAATAGATGGGAAATACATTATTACTTATAGAGAAGCTTTAATATTAAATAAATTACCTAAAAACATGGTAATAGTTGGTAGCGGTGCTATAGGAATGGAATTCGCAGACTTCTACTCATCACTAGGTGTAAATGTAACTATCGTAGAATACCTAAATAGAATCTTACCTTTAGAGGATGAAGAAGTGAGCAAAACTATGGAAAGAATTTTTAGAAAGAAAAAAATTAATGTTTTGACATCTTCTGAAGTTATCAAAAGTGAAATCAATAATAACCTCGTTAATCTAACCATACAATCACCTAAAGGAACTCAAAACATAGAAACAGAAATTGTCCTAAGTGCTATAGGTATACAAGCTAATACCGAAAATATAGGATTAGAAGAAGTAGGAATAAAAACAAATAAAGGTAAAATAGAAATTAATGAAAACTACCAAACAAATATAGAAGGATATTATGCGATAGGAGATGTAATCAATACACCAGCATTAGCACATATAGCTTCAAAAGAAGGTATAATATGCGTAGAAAAAATCGCAGGACTATCTCCTCAAGCTATAGATTATCAATATTTCCCATCTTGCATATATACAAATCCAGAAGTGGCTAGTTTTGGACTAAAAGAACAAGAAGCTATCAACAAAGGTTATAAAATAAAAATTGGCAAATTCCCATTTACTGCAAATGGCAAAGCAAAAGCTAATGGACAAACTGACGGATTAGTTAAATTAATATTCGATCAAGATAATGACAAATTAATAGGAGCACATTTAATAGGAGAAAATGTAACTGAAATGCTCTCTGGACTAGTAGTTAGCCATAATTTAGGAGCTACAGCTAAAGATATTATAGAATCAATACATCCACACCCTACACTCTCTGAAAGCATTATGGAAGCGGCAGCAAGCAGCCATAATGAGGCAATACATATGTAATAGGGAATTTAAAAAGATATTTGTCACGTCAAATGACTTAAAAGTGGATAGTAATAACTTCCATTAATGTTTAAAATAATTAATGATATTAATATCATATTAAAATTATTATGTATATTTGCCCAAAATTCAATATTTATGAAGACTTTAGTCAATAATATTAATGAACATCTGGCTATGAGTAAGGAAGACTCAAAAGCCTTCTTTGATAATCTCTACGATTTCCTACTACAGAACGAAGCTGACGTAGTAGATTACCAAGGTCTAAAAATTCAAAGTACTCCTCCATTATGTCCAGAGTGTCGTAGCAACGATATTGTAAAAAATGGCAAACAAAAAGGTATGCAAAATTATCTTTGCAAGCACTGTGGCAGACAATTTAGAGTTACCACTGGCACTTTTGTTTACCGATTGCAAAAATCACAACTTATGCTCGAGTACATTCGTTGTATGGTTGCAGGTAAAAGTCTCAGAGCTTGTGCTAGAGAGGTTGGCATTAGTCTGCCAACAAGCTTCACCTGGCGACACAAAATCCTCGCTGCATTAAAGAATTTTGACAAAAATGTTAATTTCTTTGGCATAGTAGAAATAGACGAATTGCTGATGGATTATTCTGAAAAGGGTAGAAAATATTCAAGTGTAAAAGAAATGAAACAAGCAATTAGAAAAAAGCCAAAGAAGGTTGCTGTAATAGTTGCTACAGATAGAAGTGGTAATATCCTATTCAGGAATACCGAGAACAATAGAGCAAAGCGAGAAGACATTGAGAAATTTCTAAAAGGCAGAATTCCAGAAGATGCAGTTTTATGTACAGGTACCAAATACGCATTTAGACATATAAGAAAGAGTAAAGTAAAACACAAAGAGATTGTAGGAGCCAAGAAAAAAAAGCGAGGTATCTATAGCACAGCTATAGTGAAGGCTAAGTCGGAGGAATTTGCTAAATGGATATATTCAAAGTTCAGAGGGGTAGCAACCAAATACCTGCAAAACTACATTATGTGGTTTGTAGCGATAGGTAAATACCTATCAGAAGGCGTAATTAGTAATACTGGCAGAATGCTTAACCTTGTATCCTCGGATAGATTTGCCTGGTATGAATATTTTAGAGTAAGTAAAATATCATATACTATTTTGAACATTTAAAAAATGTTTGTATTATATAATTCCCTCACGCCACCCCACTCATTTCCTTAAATATTCCCTCTATTTTTGCTAAATATTCTATTTTTTATTTCAAAAATTCTATTTAAGTTTGCAAAAAGAAATTTTAAAGGTTATGGCTAAAGAAAAGCTTTTTAATGAGTTTCCTCCTATTTCTGCTAAACAATGGGAAGATACTATAAAAGAAAGTCTAAAAGGTGCAGATATTTCTAAACTTTTTTGGAAAACAGATGAAGGCATTGAAGTGAAACCTTTTTATACTAAAATAGATTTAGAAGGACTTATTGATCTTACCTATTACCCTAATATTTATCCCTATTTAAGAGGTTATAATGATAAAAAACTAAAATGGAATATAATTCAAAATATTGATGAGACTGACCTAAAAATTGCTAATGAAATAGCTAGTAAATCCATTGCTAATGGTGCTGATGCTATTGAATTCGATGTACCAGATATTGATAAAATTGATGATTTAAACGTCTTATTGAAAAACTTAGATTTAGTCAATCACAGCATTCATTTTAGATCTTCTTACTCATATTCCATATTAGTTCAGGTAATTAAAGAATGGGCTCAAAAGAATAATTTTGATTTAAAATCATTAAATGGTTCATTTAACTTTGATTTTTTTGCATATTATTTGCTAAATGGCAATTATTACAATAGTTATGATGACAATGTAAATGAATTAATCAGTTTATTTAATTATTTAAATAATTGGAATCCTGATTTTAAAATTATTAATATTAGTGGAGATATATACCATAATGCTGGTGCTAATGCAGTACAAGAGTTAGCTTTTTCTCTTTCTCAACTTGTAAATTATTTAAATATTTTAACTGATCATGGAATCTCTATTGATCAGGCTATTAGAAGATTTAGAGTCACTTTAGGTTTAGGTAGTACTTATTTTATTGAAATAGCAAAATTACGTGCAGCTAGATTACTAATTGCTAAAATTTTAACTGCTTATGGATTGCCTAGTGATAAAGCTAAAGTTACTATTCATAGTAAAACAGGTATTTTTAATAAAACCACATATGATGTATACAATAATATGCTACGCAATACTGTAGAAGCTATGGCTGCTATTATTGGTGGTGCAGATGATATAAATATTTTGCCTCATGATTTTACACTGCAAAAATCTAATGATTTTAGCATAAGAATAGCAAGAAATGTCCAATTAATACTTCGTCATGAAGCTCATTTCGATAATGTTATAGATCCAGCAGGTGGCTCTTATTTAATAGAAAATTTAACCAAATCTATAGCTCAGCATGCATGGGATCTATTCATCCAAATAGAGAATTTAGGTGGTTTTAGAACTGCTATGGAAAACTTGTGGATTAAAAATGAAATCGAAAAAAGTGCTGATAATAAATTAAATGCTCTTTTAAAAAGAAAAACTAATGTAATCGGCATTAATAATTATCCAAATCTTAATGAAACTATATCTTCTAATCTCAAGAAACCTTTGCTAAATAAAGCTAAAAATGATAATACACTGAGAATTTTCAGAGTTGTAGAACCATTTGAAAATTTACGTTATTGTACAGAGCAACACACATTGAATGGTAATAAAAAACCTTTGGTTTATTTGCTCCCTTTTGGTGATATAACTATGCGTAACGCTAGAGCTAATTTTTCTCGTAATTTCTTTGGCGTAGCTGGTTATGAAATAATGGATGCAGATGCTTACGATATTAATGAAAATATGCTTAAACAAATTTCTATTCATAATCCTGATATCATTGTATTATGTAGTAGCGATTTAGAATATGGCACATTAGGTATTAATATTGCTAAAACTATTAGAGAACATTATCCAGAAAAAATACTAGTAGTCGCAGGTAATCCTACTGAAAGTATTGAAATATTAAAAGAAAATGGAATAAATGATTTCATACATATAAAATCTAATATTTTAGAAACTTTGGAAAATTTTCATAAAATATTAAATATTAAATAATTAAATTTAGTTTGAATTATTAAAACATTAAATATGAAACCTGATTTTAAAAAAATCAAAATTTTTGAAGATAATAAGCCTAAGCAAAAATTAAATGCTGAAGTCATTCATAATAGTGCAGAAAGTATTCCTATTAAAAATTTTTATTCTTATGATGATATTGTAGAGTTGGAACATTTAGATTATGCTGCTGGATTACCACCGTTCCTTAGAGGTCCTTATGCTACTATGTATGTGCAAAAACCATGGACTATTAGGCAATATGCTGGTTTTAGTACAGCAGAGGAAAGTAATGCTTTCTATAGGAGAAATTTAGCTGCTGGGCAAAAAGGATTAAGTGTTGCTTTTGATTTACCTACTCATCGTGGCTATGATAGCGATAATGAACGTGTAGTAGGTGATGTAGGCAAAGCTGGTGTCGCTATTGATTCTGTAGAAGATATGAAAATTCTCTTTGATCAAATACCTCTCGCAGATATGTCTGTTAGTATGACTATGAATGGTGCTGTTATTCCTATTATGGCTTTTTATATTGTAACTGCTCTCGAGCAAGGTGCTAAAATAGAACAATTGAATGGCACTATCCAAAACGATATTTTGAAAGAATTTATGGTGCGTAATACTTATATTTATCCACCCGAGCCATCAATGAGAATAATTGCTGATATTTTCAAATTTACTTCTCAATATATGCCGAAATTCAATAGTATTTCAATTAGTGGTTATCATATGCAAGAGGCTGGCGCTACTGCTGTGCAAGAATTGGCATATACTTTAGCTGATGGATTAGAATATTTACGTACTGGGTTAAAAGCGGGTATAGAAGTAGATAATTTTGCTCCTAGATTATCATTTTTCTGGGCTGCAGGCATGAATCATTTTATGGAAATTGCTAAAATGAGAGCTGCCAGATTACTTTGGGCTAAAATCGTTAAACAATTCAACCCTAAAAATCCCAAATCAATGGCTCTACGCACTCATACACAAACCTCTGGGTGGTCTCTCACAGCTCAAGATCCATTTAATAATGTTGCTAGAACATGCATAGAAGCTATGTCTGCTGCATTAGGTCATACTCAAAGTTTACATACTAATGCTTTAGATGAGGCTATTGCCTTGCCTACAGATTTTTCAGCTCGTATAGCTAGAAATACTCAACTTTTTCTACAAGAAGAAACTCAAATTTGCCGTGTAGTAGATCCTTTGGGTGGTTCTTACTATTTAGAAACCTTGACAGATGAAATCGCTCATAAAGCTTGGGAACTTATTCAAGAAGTAGAAGAATTAGGTGGCATGACAAAAGCTATCGTGGCGGGCATACCTAAAATGAGAATAGAAGAAGCATCGGCTCGTCGCCAAGCACGCATAGATTCTGGTTTAGATATTATTGTCGGTATTAATAAGTATCAACTAGAAAAAGAAGACCCACTACAAATTCTTGAAGTCGATAATACTATTGTTAGAGAAAAACAAATTCAACGTATCAATGAGGTCAAAGCTACCAGAGATAATGAAAAAGTACAACAATCCTTGGATGCTATTACTAAAGCATGTGAAACTGGAGAAGGTAATTTGCTAGAATTAGCTATAGAAGCTGCTAAATATAGAGCAACTTTAGGTGAGATAAGCTATGCAATGGAAAAAGCTTGGGGGCGTTATGTTCCAGAAATTAAATCAATAACAGGTGTGTATAGTTCAGAAATTAGTCAAAATGAAAGTTTTAGAAAAGCCCAACAATTAGCTGATGATTTTGCTAAATTAGAAGGTCGCAGACCACGTATTTTGGTCGCTAAATTAGGACAAGATGGTCATGATAGAGGTGCTAAAGTAATAGCTACTGCCTATGCTGATATTGGCTTTGATGTAGATATGGGACCTCTTTTCCAAACTCCAGAAGAAGCTGCTAAAATGGCTGTAGAAAATGATGTCCATATTATCGGTATATCTAGTTTGGCAGGCGCTCATAAAGCATTAGTTCCACAAGTGATAGAAGAACTTAAAAAATTAGGACGCGAAGATATTATGGTGATTGTAGGAGGTGTAATCCCACCACAAGATTATCAGTTTTTATTTGATGCTGGCGTGGTAGCTATCTTTGGCCCAGGAACTCCTATACCTGATGCTGCTATTAAATTATTAGAAATTTTAATAGCTTCGAGAAAATAAAATCTATTTATTACTATTACATCATTGCTTATTTTTAGGTAAGGTATAATTTTCATAAAATTATTAATTGAAATAATCGTTTAGATTAATAAAAATATCTAAATATTTTTTGTATTAATAGAATAATTTTAAATTTAATTCATGGCAGAAATCATTTCCCAGAAAAGATTTTTTATTTGATTACACTCAAAAGAAATATATTTATTATTGAGACATTCACAATAATAATTTTGTTATTCATAAAAGATCTAATTCTATAAATAAAATTTATTCCTTTTAAAAATGTTTAAATTTGATAATGATATATGAATTAAAAAAAATTGCAATTTATTCCTTTTCAATTATATCATATAAAGAAAATAATTATAAATTTAATTTTTAGAAAATATTTTTATTAAATATTCATTAATAAAGATTTTAAGCATGTAAAAATTATTAATGAAATATCATTAATTAATTTAAACTTATTATACATGATTGTGTCAAGCGCTTAATAATAGATAGATATATCTTATAATTTAGCAATTATTAAAACGCTAAATCCATAGTATTTATCAATGTAAAATGTTATAATAAGATAAACAATTCTTTTAAAAAATTGATGTATTCTAATAGAATCATCACTTGACTATGATCCATTATTATTTCATCAGATAGAGTATTACCTAAAGGGAAATTTGTAATTTTATAAGGAAAAAACAAAATAGACCCATACGGTAAAATCAAATCTCTTTGCATTAACTCAGGGATATAAAACCATGGAGAAGTATCAAAATGTTGCTCATTTTTATAATCATACTTTATCACATACGAAGCTGCTAGCGGCTGTAATCTATATTGAAAATCTTGATGTAAAATTATCAAATTACCAACCAATGCAATTCCTATAATATTGTTTTTACTAATCACAGTATCAGTAGATACATCCCAAATATTAGGTCTATCATGAGCTCCCCAATCTTCTTTTTGTAAATTATAATCTTTGTAAGTAATAATTTTTCTGAAATAATATAATTTATTTATAGTATCTATTACATTATTTGTCAATAAAGGATATTGTCTATAACTACTATCAAGAGTTATGAGTAATTTAACATTATAAATGACATCTGCTGGGTCGTAATATGTGATGAAATCACTTTTTTTATCAAATTCAGCAAGTTTAATTTTTCTTAATTCATCACCACGAATATTAAAATATGTTTTATTACTTATAGGTTGTCCATTTTTATATTCTATTTCCCAACGATTACCATTACCTATATAGTAAACTTGCTTGCCATGATATCTTCCATTTTTATAATTATAAATAGCTCGCAAAGTACTATCACTATACATTTCTCTTACTTCACCATTAATTTTACCCCATTTTATAGGTAAAGTACTAATAAGAGTATCATAATAATCACCATCTATTATAGGATATCTAATATCTAATTTCCCAAAGCCAGCAAAAACTTTACTTTTCGCATTCTTCACTTTAGAAAATTTCATAATTCCTGGATCAATAAATTTAATTTTAATTTTTGAATCATGAGAACTAAATACCCACTTACCATAAGGATGAGAATATTTATACTTCCCAGTGATCTTTAAATTATTAATATCTGAATAAGTAAAATTGCCATCAATAACTCCATTTTTTAAATTATAAAAAATAGTATCAAAAGCAGAAATATATACATTAGATTTATTTAAAATATCTTGATTAACAAATGCTTTACTCAGAGGTATCTCTTGAGCAAATAAAGAATACGTAAATATTATAAAAAAGTAAATAACAAATTTTTTCATTAAGTTTTTTTAGTTTTTATTGCCAATTTTTTAGATTTATTTGCCTTAATAATAAGCCAAATGCCGACAATAATAAATGGTAAGCTCAGCAATTGTCCCATATTTAATCCAATAGTATTTATTAATTTAGTTTCGAAACCCACCTGTGGTAATTTGATAAACTCTATTAAAAACCTTGCTAAAAAAGTTAAGAGGAACATCCATCCTATAGCTAAACCACGTGGTAAATTGCCATTATATTTTTTGTACAAATAAAAAAGAAAAATAAAAATTAATAAATATGCAAGAGCTTCGTAAAGCTGAGTAGGATGACATGGTATAGTTTGCCCATCTCTCACAAAAATAAATCCCCAAGGTAGCTCTGTAGGTCTGCCATATATCTCACTATTAAATAAATTACCCAGCCTAATAAAACTCCCCGCCAATGCAGTAGGTATAGCCATCCTATCTAAAATATATAAGTAATCTTTATTAAAAGATTTACGAGAATATAAATATAAAGCAATCAAAAGACCAATGGCACCACCATGACTAGCTAATCCACCATGCCAAATAGCAAAAATTTCTAAAGGGTTACTAAAATAATAATCTGGTTCATAAAATAATACATGTCCTAATCTAGCTCCAATTATAGCTCCTAAAATAACATACCAAAATAGCTTATCTAACTCACTCAAAGGTACTTTCTCTTTTTTGAAAAAATACCTAAATAAATAATAGCCAATTAAAAATCCTAAAGCAAATAATATACCATAATATCTAATTTGCAAAGGTCCTAAATGCAATAATACAGGATCCACATTCCATACAATATAAGCAAAAACCGACATAAATTTTTTTGCAAATATAAAGAAAAATTAAAAAGGATATTAAAGGTATGAAAAATATTATAATGTTATATTTTAAATATTTTATCATTAGAATTTATTAATTTTATTGAAAATTTTATAATTATGAAAGAATTACTTGAAAACATCTATAAATACATGGCAATACCCAAGGATCACAGACGAGATTTTCTAAATCATTTATACCAATATCTCGTCAATAATAATGCCAATGCAGTAGATTACAAAAAAACAAGTAACTGCACGAAATTAAAAAAATAGAAATTGTATATGAAAAAGGTTGTTAATTATTTTCAAATTTTTTTTATAGTTTCATTATTTTTATTTTCTGCCTGTAAAAGTCCTTCTGCCAGTAAAAGTCCTTCTGACAATAAAATTCTTAAAGTTGGTAGAGAATGGACATATTCAGCAGTTGATTATGACAAATTAGGTAATGTCAATGACAGTTTAACACTGATTTTAAAAGTAGATAGCAGTGGGAAGAAGAATTTTTTTAATCAAATAAGAATTATTTGGGATTATAAAAGAAATGGTAAAGTAATAGAATCAGAAATTACACTTGCTTATGAGGAAAATAACCAAATAAGTATTCATCCGCCAAGAGAATTATTTTTAAGTTTTACAGAAATATTACCTTTTCCTGCATCAGGTAATCCAGGATATTTAACCTATGAAAGTAGAGGAGAATTGCATGTAATAAAATATAAAGATTACAAAGATGGTATACTTGAAGGTAAAATAATTACTCGATATTTACACGCAGTTGATACAACCATCTATAATTTTGCAGATAAAAATTATAGATGTTGGATTTTAGAAGGCGAGAATACTAATTATATAGAAGAGTTAGGACAGTTTAAATGTAAATACTTATTTAATGAGGATTTAGGCTTTGTTAATTTAACATACTACAAACCAGACAGTTCATTCGTTGTGATTGAATTGAAATCTATTAATTTTTAGATTATTAACAACAGATAACATGTGGTATATTTAATAGCCGAGTTAGTGGGAATGTGAAGGATTATAGCCCGCACTAAAGTCATCGTATCTTGACAGGAAAATACTTCGCAATCTGCAATTTTTCATACTACCAGCCGTCAGATTGTCTAAAAACACTTTTTCAGACCATCGAAAAACCTGTGGTGAGCAAAGCTGAACCATGTTTTATGTTAAAATATGAAATTTTTAAACAAAATCCATTACATTTTCAAAAATAAAATTACACTTTTATGAAATATAGTTATTACCGTTAATGAATCAGTAATAATTTAGTTATTAATTAAACGCCTAATTCAATAAAATTAATATCTATAACGTTCTGGCTTATAAGGTCCATTAATAGGTACACCTATATAGTCTGCTTGCTCTGGTGTCAGTTTAGTAAGTTTAACACCTAAAAACGGGAGATGCAGTCTGGCTACTTCCTCATCGAGATATTTAGGTAAGCAATAAACTCCAATTTTGTAATCATTTTGCCACAGCTCTAGCTGAGCTAGCACTTGATTAGAAAAGGAATTACTCATTACAAATGATGGATGCCCAGTAGCACAACCTAGATTTACAAGACGTCCCTCTGCTAAAAGGATTATTGAGTGCCCATCTGGGAATGTATATTTATCTACCTGAGGTTTAATATTGGTATGCTGTATGCCTGGGAAATTTTGCAATTCATCTACTTGAATTTCATTATCGAAATGACCAATATTGCATACAATACTATTGTCTTTCATTTTCATCATATGTTCTAGACATATCACATCTTTATTACCAGTAGCAGTCACAAAAATAGTAGCTTCTTTCAATGCATCTTCTACTGTAGTAACTTCATAACCTTCCATAGCAGCTTGTAGAGCACATATAGGATCTATTTCGCTTATGAGAACTCTAGCGCCTACACCTCTTAGAGCCTGTGCAGAGCCTTTGCCTACTTCACCATAGCCACACACCATAGCAGTTTTGCCAGCTATCATGCGATCTGTAGCTCTTTTGATGCCATCGAGTAATGATTCTCTACAGCCATATATATTATCAAATTTTGATTTTGTTACGCTATCATTTACGTTAATTGCAGGTATGAGTAGTTCACCACTTTCATTTAATTGATATAATCTATGTACACCTGTAGTAGTCTCTTCGGATATTCCTTTTAATTCTTTCACAGTTTTATGCCAAAAAGTTTTATCTTCATTATATATTTCTCTCAAAATATCATATAGAGCTTGCTCATCTTTTTTAGCAGGTTTATTATCGAGAATAGAAGGATCATCCTCAATTTTATAACCCAGATGTACCATTAGAGTGGCATCACCACCATCATCTACTATTAAGTGTGGGCCAAATCCATTATGATTAAGAGCTTGAGCAGTAGCCCACCAATATTCATGAAGTGTTTCACCTTTCCAAGCATAAACATTCACACCAGCTTTAGCTATAGCAGCAGCAGCATGATCTTGAGTAGAAAAAATATTGCAGCTAGCCCATCTCACTTGAGCTCCGAGCGCTACTAATGTTTCTATGAGTACTGCTGTCTCTATAGTCATATGCAGTGAGCCAGATATGCGAGCACCTAATAATGGTTTATCTTTACTATATTTTTCTCTTAATTGCATTAATCCTGGCATCTCTTTCTCTGCCAATTCTATCTCACGACGTCCCCAATCGGCTAATGAAATATCTTTTACTTTGTATGCTATTTTATCCATATTATTATTTTTATACAAAATTAAGAATTTTAATGTAAAATATTCTAAAAAAGAATTTTGAAAAAATAAGCTCTAATATAAAAATTAGAGCTTATTTTTTTTTAATTATTTTAAAATTTTAATAATACAAAGTTCTGTTATCTATTACTTTATATACTTTTTTTAGAGAATTAGTTAGCTCGTAATTGACTTTAGAATTATACATTTGGTTCTCTTGCATTCTCAATGTATTTGCATCTAAATTAGCACGTTGATATTCTTCTATCACTTTACCTACAAATACAGCACTTTCACCCTTGATAGGATCACTCATCTTTTGAGCAGGAATAATAGACATTGTACCAATAACCTTAGGCTCTGGTCCATAAAATTGTAAGCTATATGAATTAAAGGTTATCAATGTTGTATCTAACTGCGCATTCAATTTTTGTGTTAATGTTAGCAAATCATTTGTATTAGCATCATTAATTTTTTTAACTAAAATATCTGCTTTTTTCTCTTTTATCACAAAAGGACGGATTTCTTCTTTTACTCTTTCGAAAGTCAGATAAGGCTTTTTATCTTCTTGTCTATATTTTAATAATGCTACAACTTCTTTGTTTTCATATTGTAAATCAAAGACAGCTGATACAGTACCTACTTTAGTTTCTTTATTATATGCCCATCTTATAATTTCTCTACCATTTTCTATACCAGGAATAGTTAAATCTTCTTTTTTGATTCTTTCGGCAATACGTTTATTATAACCTTTTTCAATAATTTGATTTTCAAAATCTTCAGCTGTTTTAGCGGAAATTGCAAAGCCATTTGCTACATTGTAAACGCTATCCATTGTTTCGCTACTAGGCTCAATAGGATACACAATATTAGCTACTAAATATTTTGGCACTGGTACAGTTTTCTTTTCCACATAAATGATATGTATGCCAAAATCAGTTTCTACCTTAGTGTATTGCCCTGCTGGTGTAGCAAAACATGCATCATTAAAAGGTTTTATCATTGTACCCTCTGTAAACCAACCTAAATCTCCATTAGTTTGTACACTACCTTGATCATCACTATAATTTTTAACAAATTGTACAAAGAGGCTAGTATCTTTAGTAGATTTGAGAATATTATATAAACTATCTGCTAATTTTTCGGCTTCTTCTTTTGTACGAGTAATATTCTCATTAGATCTATTAGCTCCTTTATAAGTTATCAAAATATGTTTAGCTTTCACACTGTCTGAGATCATTTTTTCATCTAATATTGAAGTGATGTACCAAGCATTATTGTATTGGTATGGGCCTAATATGGTTCCTTTACTAGCATGAGTAAGGGTATCAGCTTGAGGAGGCAAATCAGTTATTTTTACATATACAGAATCGAATGGTATTTTAGAAAATTGATTAATGACAATAGGGATTCTATCTGGACTGCAATTTCTCAATGAATCGTATGCTTCCTTAATGTAAGCTTCTATTTTTGCTAAATCATTTTTAGAAGGCAGAATATCAAAAACCACAAAATCAATATCTACAAATGGTTCAGTTTTAAACATATACAGATGTTCATCATAATATTTCTTTAAGTCATCATCAGAAACTTTTATTTCATCATTATTAATTGTGGAATATTTTAGTCCCATGAGTTGTATCGTGCGCTCGTTATTATAATCATTTAATTTTTGATTAATTAATTTAGATGGAATATAATATGCTTTAGAAACTATTCCGAAATATTTTTGAAATTTATGCTCGTCTAAAACTACTCCTTCGATAGCATACCATTGTTTTTGTTGATCTTCGGGCATAGTTTCCAAATTATCTAGATAATTTTGTACTACTCTAGGATCAAATTGACCTGTTTGAGGATCAGTAAATATCTGACGAATAAATGGATGAATTAATTTACCAGTGAATAAACTAGCTATTTCTGCATCACTAATACTAATATTTGCTTTTTCAAATTCTTTATCAATAATTTTTTCGTTTATCAATTGTTCTAATGCAAAATTATTTATTTGATGTTTTTCCTCTGGTGAGAAATTGTAATTTTCTCCATATTGCAACTTCATAAATATCTCTTGCTCTGCAATCTTATTATCAAATTCTTGATAATGAATAGCCTCATTAGATATCTTAGCTATTGGATCTATTCTACGTCTGCCACCACCACCTTTCCATAATAAATCACTTAATATGAAAAGTACCATTGCTCCACCGATTGCTATTAATAACAATAAAGATCGCTTTCTAATTTTTTCTATTACAGCCATAATTTATATTTTTATGCAAAAATAATTTAAAATTCATAAATAATAATCATTTATTTTTTTATTCATTAAATTTATTGTTTTAATTTTGTCTAATAACCTAATTTCTATGAAAAATTTTTTTAGTTTTATTGCGATTTTTGTGTCATTAATATCAAATATTTACTCTCAGCAATCTGCTTATGATTTTTTTGTTTTAGCAGAGAATGCTTATAAGAATAATAATTGCAAACAAGCTATCGTCTACTATGATAAAGCTATAGCTTTGAATAAATTTTATTATGACGCTTATCTAGCTAAAGCTAAGTGCTATATGACTTTAAATAATAAAAATGAAGCTATGAACCAAATTAATCAGGTTTTAACTATGAAAAAAGATTATGCGCCAGCTTTATTTATGAGAGCTGAGTACTACTATAATGATAAAATGTATAAAGAAGCAATAAATGACCTCATAGATGTAATTTCTCAAAATAAATATTTCTATCCCGCACATTCATTATTAGTAGAAGCATATATTTCTTTAAAAGATTATGAGAATGCTCTAAATGAAATTAATTTTTTAATCTCTGAACAACCTACAGAATATAAATATCTTTTAAAAAGAGCTCATATTTATAAAAACTTAAAACAATATGATAATGCTCTAAAAGATTGTAATAATCTAATAAATAAAGGTAATTTAATAGGTGAAGCTTATTGTCTAAAAGGAGATATTAATTTAGAGCTTATGAAAAATAATGAAGCTTTCACAGATTATTCAAATGCGATATCTCATAATTTCTATACTCGAGAAATGTTAATTACTTATTTAAATATGGCTATGAAAGATAGTAAATTGCCAGAGGCACAGCATGCATTAGAATTATTAATCAATAATTATGAAGAAAAAAATGCATATTATCATATGCTTTTAGGGAAAATATTCATTGATCAGAAAATTTATGAATCTGCAATAAATACACTTAATATTGCTATTTCTTTAAGACCCAATTATGACACAGCTTATGTTTATAGAGCAATGGCAAAAAGATTTATTAATAAAGATCCTCTGAATGATATTCGCAGAGCCCTTTATCTGAATTCTAAAAATAGTTTAGCATATGAAGAGCTAGGCATTTATTACATTAATAAAAAATTATACTCTCAAGCTTTAGAAAATTTGAATAATGCAATAAAGCTAAATCCTAGCGGTAGAGCTTATTATTATAGAGCTATAGTGTGGGATATTAATGGAGATAGGACTAGTGCATGTGCCGATTTACAACAATCTATGAATTTGGGTTATTTAGAGGCTAAAGCTTCTTACGATAAAATTTGTCATTGATGCTAGTGATAGGTGATAGGAGACGGGGAGACTGGGTGACGAGGAGATGGGGAGACGAGGAGAAGAGGTGATAAGTTGATGAGTTGAAAAGTTGAAGTAAAATTTTTAAACTTCATTAAACTATAAATTATATCAGTTTAAGATAAAATGTTTTTCTAATTTTTTAATTTAAATTGTCGTCAGTAGCTCATTGTTAATTGCATATAGCATTGTCTTTATATGATTTATCCCTTTAATGCAAAGAAATAAAATTATTAAATTTGCATAAACAAATTAGCTATGGAATTTACAAAAAAAGATATCGATCATATCACACATCATGGCCTCACCACAGAAGAAGTAAATAGACAAATAGGAATCTTAAAATCTGGAATGAAATTTGTTGAACTTTTAAGACCCGCTACAATAAATGAAGGAATAATAGAACTAACTGATGACAAAAAATTTTATTACAAAAATAAATTTGAAAAAGATCAATATTTTTACACAATTACAAAATTTGTACCTGCGTCTGGTGCTGCTACACGTATGTTTAAGGCTCTGTATCAGTATTTAGATAATTTTGATAAAGATCATCCTAGCATTAATGGGATAGAATGGTTTTTTGATAATATTAAAAAATTTGCTTTTTTCGAAGACTTAGAAAATATACTAACTACGCAAGGGTATAACTATGAACAAGTTATTGAAGAGGGGAAATTCGATTTGATAGTTCATCTAGTTTTAGACAAAGAAGGATTAAATTTACAAGCTAAACCTAAAGCTCTTTTACCTTTTCATAAATATACAGATGGCTATCGTACTGCATTAGAAGAACATATCATAGAGGGCATTCATTATGCTAAAGATAATAATGGTGTAAATATACATTTCACCATTAGCCCTGAGCATGAGCAAATGTTTAATGAGCTTTTAAATAGAATTTTAGATTCTTATAAAAAACAATATGATACTGAAATAAATATTACTTATAGTTTTCAAAAGCCAAGTACAGATACAGTGGCTCTATACAAAGATAATTTAGAATTAGTAAGAGATGAGATGAATAATATAATTTTCAGACCAGGTGGTCATGGTGCACTGATAGAGAATCTCAATGATTTGAATGAGGAAATCATTTTTATTAAAAATATTGATAATGTAACACTAGACAATAGGAAAGATGATACAATAGAATACAAAAAAATAATAGGTGGTTTATTGATGGACGTAGTGGAACAAGTGCAGTCATTCCTTATTATGCTAGATGATGCTAATCTATCAGAAATGGATTTAGATGAAATGCTGAACTATTGTAAAAATGAATGGCAACAGCCCATAAATGATTATATTTTTAGCTTGGACAAAATGGAAAAGATCGATTATCTATTTTCTCTATTAAATCGCCCTATTAGAGTCGCTGGTATGGTAAAAAATACTGGAGCTCCAGGTGGTGGACCTTTTATCATTAATGACGAAAACGGTGATGAATCATTGCAAATAATCGAGTCTGCTCAGGTAAATATGAATGATCCTAGTCAAAAAAATATTTGGGATAGCTCTACTCACTTCAATCCTGTAGATATCGTTTGCTATCCATATAATTATGTTGGAGAAAAATTTAATCTTTTAGATTATATTATGGAAGATACATATTTTATTTCCGACAAATCATTTAAAGGCAAAGATATATTAGCTCTAGAGCATCCAGGTTTATGGAATGGTGCTATGGGTTACTGGCTGACAATTTTTGTAAATGTGCCACTAACTACATTTAATCCAGTAAAAGAGCTAAAAGATTTACTAAATGAAGGGCATTGTTCTTAATAAGAATTCTTTCCCTATAGAATTTAAATAAATTTTATTTTTTAAAAAAATGAACTTTGATTGGCTAAAAAATAATCTACAAGGAGAATTATATACTGATACCTTGCATAAAATCATTTATTCTACCGATGCATCAGTTTACAAGGAAACTCCACTTGGTGTAGCATATCCTAAAGATGTGGACGATCTAAAAGCAATAATTAGTTTTGCTAATGAAAATTCCATAAGTTTAATACCTAGAACAGCAGGTACATCTCTCGCTGGGCAAGTCGTAGGAAGCGGTTTAGTAGTAGATGTATCTAAACATTTCAATAAAATAATCGAAATAAATCCTCAAGAAAAATACGCAATTGTAGAACCAGGAGTGATTTTAGATGCATTAAATAGAGAATTAAAAAAATATAATCTACTTTTCGGCCCAGAAACCAGTACTAGTAATAGATGTATGATAGGAGGTATGCTAGGTAATAATAGTTGTGGAGCACATTCTCTGATTTATGGATCTGTACGAGACCACGTATTATCTGTTAAAACAATATTAAGTGATGGCAGCGAAGTGATTTTTAATGATATTGATAGAGATACTTTCGCATATAAATGTGGTTTAAATAATTTAGAAGGTAATATTTATAAATATTTCAATCAATTATTTTCTAACGAAAAAAATGTAAAATTGATACAAAATAACTTTCCTCATCCTGATGTCAAAAGAAGAAATATGGGCTATGCTGTAGATAGCTTGTTAAATACTAATATTTTCTCAACAGAAAAAAATAATTTTAATATTTCAAAATTATTAGCTGGTAGCGAAGGTACCTTATCAATGTTTAGCGAAATAAAATTAAACCTAATAGAACTCTCAACACAAGAGCAAGGCTTACTGTGTGTACATTTAAACTCTTTATTTGATGCTTTTGCAGCAAACTTAATAGCATTGAATCACAATCCTACAAGTGTGGAGCTAATAGACAAGGCAATACTAGATTTGACAAAAGAAAACTTCACACAAAAAAGAAATAGATTTTTTGTAGAAGGAGACCCAGCAGCAATAATGATAGTAGAAATATGGGGAAATGATAAAGATGAGATTATAAAAAAAGCTAAAAAAATCGAAGAAGAATTGAAAGATAATCATTTTGGATATGCATTTCCATTGATATTCGGACCAGATATGAATAAAGTATGGGCTCTGAGAAAAGCTGGACTAGGTGTACTCTCAAATATGGTAGGTGATGCTAAACCTGTTGCTGTCATAGAAGACACAGCTATCAGACCTGAAGATTTATCTGATTTTATTGAAGACTTAAATATAGAATTACAGCGTTTAAATCTATCTTGTGTATATTATGGACATTTAGCAACAGGAGAGCTGCATTTGCGCCCAGTACTAAACCTGAAAAGCTCAAATGATATTAAAAGATTCAGAACTATAGCAGAAAAAACTGCAGAATTAGTTAAAAAATACAGAGGTTCACTCAGTGGTGAACATGGAGATGGGAGGCTACGTGGAGAATTTATTCCAATAGTTTTTGGTGAAGAAATTTATTCTATTTTCAAAGCAATAAAACAAAATTGGGATCCAAATAATATATTTAATCCAGGAAAAATTATTGATTCTCCTCCCATGGATAGCTCAATGCGATACACACCGGATAGATCAACGCCTGATATTACGACATATTATGATTTTTCAGATGAATTAGGAATGATTAGAGCAATAGAAAAATGTAACGGTTCTGCAGATTGTCATAAATTGCATTGGGCTACTGGCGGCATGTGTCCCTCCTATCAAGCTACTTTAGATGAAAAAAATTCCACTCGTGCTAGAGCTAATGCATTAAGAGAAATATTAACAAATAATAATAACAAAAATCTGTTTGATAGCAAAGAACTTTATGAAGTACTAGATTTATGTTTAGTTTGTAAATTGTGCAAAGCTGAATGCCCATCTAATGTAGATATGGCAAAATACAAAACAGAATTTCTACAACATTGGTACCGAGACCATCATATACCACTCAGAACATTAGCTATTGCCTATATTTCTCAAATACAATCATTTTTTAAATGGATTCCTTGGTTTTATAATTTCTTTTTAAAACAAAAAATATTTAATAGTTTTTTGAAAAAAATTCTCAATGTAGCACCTAATCGTAATTTCCCTTTAATGTATAAATTTACTCTTAATCAATATGTTAAAAAAAATTTAAAAAAATTAAATCCTCAAAATCCTAAAAAACGTATAATACTTTTTATTGATGAATTTAGCAATTACAATGACGTGGAAATTGGAATTGATGCCATCAAACTACTTACAGGCATAGGCTATCATATAGATGTAGTGCCTAATAAGGAAAGTGCTAGGACCTTTATATCTAAAGGAATGCTCAAAAAAGCTAAAAAAATCATAGATAAAAATATAAAAATATTCTACGAAAATGGAGGTAATGAGAAAGAAATATTAGGTATAGAACCCAGTGCCATTCTAGGTTTCAAAGATGAATATCCATATTTATGTTCATTAGAGTTAAAAGAAAAAGCCAATAGCATTGCAAAAAATGCAATGATGATAGAAGAATTTATTAGTAAAGAAATAGAAAATGGTAAAATATCAAGCCAAGATTTCAACGATTATGAAGGTGAAATATTAGTCCACGGACATTGCCAGCAAAAAGCTATAATAAGTACACAACCCACAATAAACGCTCTGAAAATAGTGCCAAAAGCCAAAATAATAGAAATACCATCTGGCTGTTGTGGCATGGCAGGTTCTTTTGGTTACGAAAAAGAACATTATGAAGTTAGTATGAAAATAGGTGAATTAGTTCTCTTTCCAACAATAAGGGAACATCCAGGAGCGATTATTTTAGCTCCAGGGACAAGCTGTCGTCAGCAAATAAAAGAAGGTACTCAAAGAATTGCTATGCATCCAGTGCAATTTTTATTTCGACAATTAAAAAAGTAAGGTAATAAGAATTAAGTATAAGTCAAAAAGGGTGGAAAAAAATATTTATGTTTAACTTTTCATGTCAAATATTTTTATTAATTTTGTAAGAAATAAAAATTATGGAATATACAGTTGAAAACATACAAAAAATGCTTGCTCTGACCAAAGAAGGCAAGCGTGAATTTTTAGATAATCTCTATCAATTCCTCAATGAGAATAGATTGACAGCTCTTGATTATCAGAGGATTAAGATTTTATCAACTGCTCCTATTTGTCCCAGATGTGATTGTGAATATGTAACTAAAGCTGGTGTGAGTGATGGCAGACAAGTCTATAAATGCAACAAATGTGGCTATAGATTCAGAGAAACTGCAAAATCACTTGTTTATTATTCACATAAATATTATCTTTTAATGGATTATATAAAATGTATGTTAGAAGGTAAAAGTCTCAGAGCTTGTGCTAGAGAAGTTGGCATAAGTTTACCAACAAGCTTCAAATGGAGACATAAAATCTTGGCTGCCATTCAAGGATTAGAGGGTGGAATTAATTTCTCTGGAATAACAGAAGTTGACGAGTTATTAATGCAATATTCAGAAAAAGGACGTAAATATAAAACTTTAGAAGAAAAAGAGAAAGCTATTAATACTGTCCATCCCAATGTTGCTGTGTTGGTTATGACAGATAGGGAAGGTAATTTGCTTTTTAAACACACTGGAGAAAATAGAGTTCAAAATAGTCAGATAAAAGAAGAGCTAAAGCGAAGATTATCAGAGAAAAATTTGATATGTTTTAAGCCAAACGATGAGTTTACGCAAGCAGTGAAAGAAACACCAAGCAAAAAGGTATTAGTTAAATCACAAACCGAAAAGATATTAGTTAGACGTAAAACAAAAGGATTAGCAGTTTATAGTGTAAACATAGTAGAGAAAAAAATAACTAATTTTTTGGTTTGGATGATGAGATTCAGAGGAGTTGCTACAAAGTATTTACAGAACTATCTTATGTGGTTTGTAGTGATGAATAAGTACTTAAAAGGTAAAGTGGAATCAGACATTGGACGACTATTGAATTTGTCATCGCACGACAGATGGGCGTGGGAGCGGTATTTTAGATTAATAAAATTGAAATATTAAAATATCATGTAAAGTTTAACAAAATTGCTATTATTTTCAATACCTTTCTACTATCTCCTTTTTTACTTATTAAATAACCCATTCCCCCTTCATTTCCTACCTCTGTCCTTTTTTCATATTTTTTCATCTAATAGTATCATCATTGTTTCAAATTGATACAACTCTTATATATATTTGTTATTATTAGTTATATTATCAAATTACTTGTTTAAATTAATTAAATATTTAGATAAATATATTAAAACTCATTTTGCGTTAAAGAATTTTTTCAAATCACTGGAATTTTTTATTTTTACAAAAAATTGAATTTAATGAAAAACTTTGTACATCTACATTTACACACACAATACTCTATACTCGATGGTGCAGCTAATATAGAGCGAGTTTTTGCTAAAGCTCAACAATTAGAAATGCCTGCAGTAGCCATCACTGATCACGGAAATATGTATGGAGTATTAGATTTTTTTCTTAAATCCAAAAAAACTAATGTTAAGCCAATCTTAGGCTGTGAAATTTATGTAGCCAAACGTTCTATGGATAAAAAAGAAAGTGATATTGATAGATCTGGATTTCATCTTATTTTATTAGCTAAAAATCTTACTGGTTATCATAATCTTTTAAAATTAGTCTCAAAGGCTTCTATTGATGGATTTTATTACACTCCTAGAATAGATAAGGAACTATTAACGAATTATCATGAAGGATTAATAGCTAGTTCAGCTTGTTTAGGTGGAGAAATACCATATTATATCAGACAAAATAATATGGATAAAGCTAGGCAAGCTGTTGCCTTTTACAGAGACTTATTCGGTGATGATTTTTATTTAGAATTGCAAAATCATGGTTTAGAAGATCAAGCTAAAGTAAATCCTATACTGAAAAGTTTAGCTAATGAATTTGGAATAAAAACAATTGTTACCAATGATGTGCATTTTGTAAATAAAGAAGATCAAGAAGCTCACAATTTATTAATTCGTCTAAATACTAATAGAGATGATAGTTCTCTAATTTATTCTGGCAAAGAATATTTGAAATCATATGATGAGATGCTACAATGTTTCCCTGATGATGAAGAATCCATTCTAAATACATTAGAAATAGCAGAAAAAGTAGAATCTTACTCTATAGAGAATAATATTATTTTACCGAAATTTACTTTACCCGAAAATTTTAAAGATGATTTTGACTATTTATCTTTTCTCACTTACGAAGGAGCTAAAAATAAATATGGTAATCCACTGCCCGCAGAAGTAAATGAACGAATAGAATATGAACTAGAAGTAATAAAAAAAATGGGCTTTGCGGGATATTTTCTTATCGTAGAAGATTACATAAAAGCTGCTAAACAAATGGGCGTTTTAGTTGGTCCAGGTCGTGGTTCTGCTCCTGGTTCCATAATATCTTATTGTATTGGTATCACCAATGTAGAACCACTAAGATATAAATTACTTTTTGAGAGATTTCTAAATCCAGAGCGTATTTCTATGCCAGATATAGACGTAGATTTCGATGATACCGGTAGGCAAAGTGTTTTGAATTATGTTATAGAAAAATATGGTAGTGATAAAGTGGCACAAATTGTTTCTTTCCAAACAATGCAAGCTCGTATGGCTATTAGAGATGTTTGTCGTGTAAAAGGTATTCCTTTGTCTAAAGCTGATAAAATAGCTAAACTTGTGCCTGCACGCCCAGGTACTAAACTGAATGATGCTTTAGAAGAATCACCGGAATTCAAACAATTATATGATGAGGACCCAGAGGCCAAGCAAGTCATTAATATAGCTATGACTCTCGAAGGTAATGTGAGGTCTACCGGTGTACATGCCTGTGGTGTTATTATTAGTCCTTCAGATATTACTGATTTTGTACCATTGGCTCAGGCCAAAGACTCTCCTATTCCTGTCGTTCAATATGAAGGTAAAGATATCGAAAAAGCAGGAATGCTAAAAATGGACTTCCTAGGACTTAAAACATTATCTATTATTAAAGATACATTAGAATTGATTTATAAACGAAAAAAAATTAGTATTGATATAGATAATATTCCTTTAGATGATAAAAAAACTTTTGAACTTTTCCAGAATGGAGCAACTGTAGCTGTTTTTCAGTTTGAATCACCAGGTATGCAAAAATATCTTAAAGATTTGAAACCAACTTCATTAGATGATCTAGTAGCTATGAATGCTTTATATAGACCTGGCCCTATGGGATATATACCTACTTATATTAAACGAAAAAATGGTTCTGAACCCATAAAATATCATCATAATATCATGGCAGAAGTATTAGAAGATACTTACGGTATTATGATTTTTCAAGAACAAATCATGCAATTAAGTGAAAAAATGGCTGGTTTTTCTAAAGCTGAAGCTGATACTTTGAGAAAAGCTATGGGAAAGAAACTTCATGAACTTATTGAACAAATGAAAGTAAAATTTATAGATGGTTGTGTAAAAAATAATATTAGTAAAGAAATTGCTGAAAAAGTTTATGAAGATATGGCTCAGTTTGGCAACTACGGATTTAATAGATCCCATTCTGTGGCTTATTCTATAATTTCCTATCAAACTGCTTATTTAAAAGCTAATTATACTGCTGAATTTATGGCTAGTGTTTTGACTCATACTAGCCTGAAAGAACTTAATAAAATGCTGAGTGAGTGCGATAGATTAGGCATTAAAGTTTTAGGTCCTGATATCAATGAATCTAATACTAACTTTACTGTCATTAATGATAAAACAATTCGTTTCGGACTAAATAGCATAAAAAATGTTGGTAACATCGGTGCAGAAGCTATCATAAAAGAGCGTGAGGACAATGGACCTTTTAAAAATATTACTGATTTTGCTCGTCGAATAGGTTCTAGATCTATAAATAAAAGAGTAGTAGAGGCCTTAGCTCAAGCAGGTGCCTTTGATAGTCTACAATTAAAAAGATCTCAATTTTTCTATGTTTATGACAATAATGAAAATACAGTAGATAGGTTGCTGCGCTTTGCTAATGATTATCAATCTTCTCATAATGCAACTGCTAGTCTATTTGGTGATGAAGAGATAGCTTCAGAATTTCCAATGCCAGATTGCCAAGAATGGGATTCTAAAACTTTAATAGAAAAAGAACATGAAGCATTAGATTTTTATCTTTCAGGTCATCCATTAGATCCTATTAAACATTTATTAACATATTTTACTACAAATAAATTGATAGATATTAGTAAAACTACCGAAGATGGAAAACAAATATTCTTTGGTGGATTAGTGCAGTCCCTTCAATCGAAAAATGATAAAAATAATAATCCCTTTTTGATAGCTGAGATTTCTGATTATAATTCCAATTATTCTCTTAGATTTTTTAGGAATGATTTTAGCTATGCACAGTCTTTATTAAAACTTGATAATCCGTATTTTTTCTTAGGTAAATGGCAAATTAATAAAAATTCTAATCAAGCTTTTTTATCAATTAATTCTATTTATACAATAGAAGATGTTCAAAAAGCTTTTGATAAAGCAAAAATTATTATTTCACTTCAGGATCCCAATGATGAAGATTGGATCAAGCTTATTGAATTGATAGAAAACGCCCATGGTAAAAATTCTTTATTTTTTAGCATTAATTCAAATGGTAAAAATTTATATTTGAAATTAGGTAAACCTGTTGCTTATCACATCATTAATGAATTAGAAAACATTAAATGCATTACCTCTATAAAAATTTACAATGAATTCATCAAAGATTATATAGAAACTATTATAAATATAGACACAGAAGAGGTACTAGATGATGAAGTTTATGCTCTTGAGGAAGATACAATGGTGGATATATAAAAAACTATTTATCAATCTATCAATAGCATATGTGATATGCGTCTAATACTCAATTATTCTTTTTGTAAACATTAATTGGTGAGTATATTTTTTCAAGATTTCACTATATATACCATAGTGATCAAACATATCTATATGTACATTTTTAAAAGCATGAATTATTGTCGAGTTATTTAATACTATACCTACATGATTAATAACAATTCTATCTTTATGATTTTCTTCATCAAATTCTGTAGTGCCAAAAAATGCTAAATCTCCAGGATAAGCATCTTGAGCAAATATACGGGCTTCACCTAATTCACTTTGCTCTGCTGCATCTCTAGGCAAAATTATATTATTTGTATAGAAAACAAGTTGTACAAATCCTGAACAATCAATTCCTAAAGGTGTTTTGCCACCCCATCTATATGGTGTATATAATAGGCTCTGAGCATCTTCTAGAATATTTCCAAAGGATAATTTTGTACTATTTTCTCTAAATTTACCATTAATAATATTGGCTCCCATAAAATTATATATTCTTGCACCTTTGCTAACCCAAAGCATTTGATTTTTCCACTCTATTTGAGCTGTTATAGAAGTAATAATTTTGTATTTTGTTATATCTTCATCATCATTTATTATTTCAAAGGCATAGCTACATATCCATCCTTCATAATCATAAAGTAAACATTTTACTTTTGTCCAATCGCCGTAGGAACCATTTAATTCAATAATTTCTCCAAATAATATTTCATTTACTAACTCACTATGATAGTCAGGATCTCTATACATAGGTATTAATGATTGTGTAACGTATGCTTTCATTTAATTATATTTTTTAAATAAATTACAGATTCTGCTCCTAAATTACATAATAAATCTAAGATAGATAAATTGCTAATAAAGCCAAACTTATCGATAAACACTTGTCTATAATATGGTAATTGTATATTTTCATATTTAGAATATTTATCTCTATCATCTATGTAATCTATAGAATATTGTTTTTCGTAATTTTCTGTAACTGAAACTTTTATGTTTATATCTAATTGTTTTAAAATCCATTTTATAAAAGCCATATTTAATTCATATAATTTTTTATAATGTGAAAAGATATCAATAATTTCATCTTCATAATAATCGAAATATGCGCTATTTCTATAATTTGTTATTAATGTCTTGTGATGGTAGTTTAACCAATCTGCACTTTCGTCTAGCAGAATATCTTTTGTGATAGTATGACTGCCATTAACCTTTTTTATAGGTATAATCATTGCTCTGATACCTTGATTAGTTGCTATGTAGTATCTATTTCTCATAGTTTGTTTAGCGTAGGTATCATTTATTTCTAATATCCATTCATCTACTTGTAATAAATCAATAAATAAAGAAATAGGTGGTAAAAGTAATGCTGGAGTAATGAGTTTCATTTTTTAATAAATTAAAAATAAATACATTGCAGACTCACAAAATTACATTAAATATTAAAATAAAAGTAAAAAAACTACTATATAGATAAATCAACCACATTTAGAATAGCCACAATTAGAACAAACCACACAGCCTTCTTTATATTGTAATGAATCTTCTGCTCCACATTGTGGACAAGACTCACTCACTCTAGTACCATCAGGCACATAACGTTTCAGAGCTCTATTAACGCCTTTTTTCCATGTATTTATACTTTCATTATCAAATTTCAGATTATCTACCAAATCAATAACTTTGAGAAGTGGCATACCATGACGTAGAATGCCAGAGATTAATTTAGCATAATTCCAAAACTCGGGGTCAAAAGTCCTAGACAATCCACGGATGATAACTTCATAACCATCTTTATCATAAAACACAAAATCATAGCGTGCATGTTCCATAGTAGCATCTTTTTCCTTAATCACGAAGCCTTTAGTAATATCTTTTGGTATGTATAAATGCTCGGCTTTACCAGTGAAAATCTCATAAGGTCTATTATTATAAAGTCCTACGACAGCTATCCACTCTTCATCTTCATTAACAAAACGTATCACATCAGCTTCTAATTTTTTAGGACGTTTAGGCGCATGAGTTTCACCAAATTCATTCTTTTCATTATTTGCTGAAACTAATACTCCACTTCTACTTCCTTCTCTATAGACAGTTACACCTTTGCAGCCACTTTCCCAGGCAGTACGATATAATGTATCTATCAGATTTTCTTCTACTTTTTCCGGCAGGTTAATAGTAACAGATATGCTATGATCTACATACTTTTGTATTCTACCTTGCATTCTAACTTTTGCAACCCAATCCACATCTTTACTAGTAGCATGATAATACGGAGATTGTTGTATTAATTCATTTATTTTGTCATCTGAAAAATTAGAAATAATATCATTAATAGAATAACCATTAATTTCTAACCAAGTTAAAAATTTAGGATGAAAAACATTATACTCTTCCCAAGCGTCGCCTAGCTCATCTACAAAAGATATTTTTACAGTCTTATCATTTGGATTAACCTTTCTGCGACGTTTATAAAATATAGAAAATACAGGTTCTATACCAGAAGTAGTTTGAGTTAAAATACTTACACTACCAGTAGGAGCTATTGTAAGCATAGATATATTACGTCTGCCATGTTTTTTCATTTCTTCTTCTAATTCTGGATCGATAGCAAATAATCTATTAATAAAAGGATTATTTTTCTCTTTTTCAAAATCGAAAATCGGGAATGCACCTCTATCAATAGCTAATCGTACAGATGATTTATACACATTTAGAGCTAGAGTTTTATGAACCTCTTCACTAAAATCAATAGCTACATCACTGCCATATTGCAAACCTAAAGCTGCTAGCATATCGCCTTCTCCAGTTATGCCAATACCTGTTCTACGACCTTGTATAGCTTTATCTTTAATTTTAACCCACAATTCTCTTTCTGTTCTTTTTATATCAAATGGTTCTGGATCAGAATCTATTTTAGCTATAATTTTATCAATGTTTTCTAATTCTAAATCTAAAATATCATCCATTATTCGTTGAGCATAGGCTGCATGCTCTTTGAAAAGATCAAAATCGAAATATGCTTTTTTTGTAAAAGGATTTATTACATAACTATATAAATTAATTGCTAGTAGTCTACAACTATCATATGGGCACAGAGGTATTTCTCCACATGGATTAGTAGATGTAGTTTGGAACCCTAGATCCGCATAACTATCTGGTACAGACTCTCTAAGAACTGTATCCCAGAATATTACACCTGGTTCAGCAGATTTCCATGCATTGTGAATGATTTTTTGCCATAGCTTTCGTGCATCAATAGATTTTGTAACTTTAGGTGTCGGAGAATCAATAGGGAACTGCTGAATATAAGGTTTACCTTCTATGACACAACGCATAAATTCATCGTCAATTTTTATAGAAATATTAGCACCAGTTACTTTAGAAAGATCTGCTTTAGCATTGATGAAATCCTCCGCATCAGGATGTTTGATAGATATAGTAAGCATAAGAGCACCACGTCTACCATCTTGGGCTACTTCGCGAGTACTATTACTAAATCTTTCCATGAAAGGAACTACACCAGTAGAGGTGAGAGCTGTATTTTTCACAGGACTGCCCTTGGGTCTAATGTGAGATAAATCATGCCCTACTCCACCACGACGTTTCATCAATTGCACTTGTTCTTCATCAGTTTTCATTATTCCACCATAGGAATCACATTGATTACCAATGACAAAACAATTGGATAAACTAGATATTTGAAAATTATTACCAATGCCAGCCATAGGGCCTCCCTGTGGTATAATATATTTAAAGTCCTTTAAAAGAGAATAAATTAAATCAGCTGTTAATGGATTGGGATAATTTTTTTCTATCCTAGCTAATTCATTTGCTAAACGCCAATGCATATCATCAGGTGTCAATTCATAAATATTCCCTTCACTGTCTTTGATAGCATATTTGTTTACCCATACAGTAGCTGCTAATTGATCACCATGAAAATATTCAATAGAGCGGGCTATAGCTTCTTCATAGGTTATTTTCTTATTCTCATTGACATTTTTACTCATAATATCTTAATATTTTAATTTTTATCTACTTTTATGTTAATAAATCTAATTAAATTCTACTTTAAATATAGATTTATATACTATTTTAATTGGGAACGTAAAATTACAACAAAATTTTGCTAAACAGATAATTGAATTTTCTACAATTTTTTAAGTTATTAACATTCTAAAAAATCTTGATAAAATAATAAAAAGAGCTTATAAATTTAAAACATTTTCTAAATCTTGCTCTATACCCTCGTATGAATAAGGAGAGGAGTAAATTTTACCATTTTTATCAATAATAAAAAAAGTTGGCGTACCCCAGATAAACCATCGAAGACAATTTTCACCATCATAACCTTGTAAATCTGTGATAACTTTGAATTTTATTTTTTCTTCTTTTGCCGCATCTATGATAGCTTGCATATCTTTATCTATGGCAAAACCTACAAATTCTATACTATTATTATACTTATCATAAAGATTATTAATAAAAGGCATCACGGTTTTACAATGGTAACAATCTGGTGCCCAAAAAATTAAAAATATGGGCTTACCCAAAAAACTGCTTAATTTGAAAGTTTGATTATCTGTAGTAATGCCAGAGAGCTCTGGAGCATCAACACCTTTACGTAGTTTGGTAATCATCATTGCCTTTCTATAATTTTCATCATCTACACTACCATTGCATTGAGTTTCATTCATGTAATTAAAATAAATATATAGAAAAACTGGCTCTAATTCTGGAATATAGAAAGTGTTTAAAAGGAGATTTAAGACATATTTATATTGTTTATCATTCCAAGAAAATTGACTTAGAATAAAATCTACAGCTTTTTTATATTGATTTGTATCCTGAGGTTCTACAAGATTTTGTAAATAAAATTTGACAGCATCATATATCACTGAGGTATTTACTAATGTAGAATCTTGCTTATCAATATTATCAAACCAATGTTTTTTATAAAAAGTTTTAATATCCTTATAAGGTGACTCTGGATGCGAACTATTATATTCATCTATCGATGGTGGTACAGTAGCTTTTATTACTTTATATGCTAATAAATCATGAGGAATTTTTTTAGAAAAATTATTAATCTCATTATTTAAACTATCTACTTTATTAATAATCATTTGTAACCTTGGATCTTTAGGATTTCTAGAATATATTTGATCACCTAAATTGACAACATAAATTAATTCATTTTTCATTTTCAAATAATCAACAAAATATTTATTCTCTTGTGATGCTATAACTTCTAAATTAGCGATAGGATCATAATGAGAAGTATGCAGCTCAATATATTTTTCATTATTAAATAAAAAATCTATATATTTTCTATCATTTTCCCAACTAATAGAATATTGACCATTAGCAAGAGGTTTAGAATAAATAAAATTTATAACCCCATTTTGACTTTTAGTGCTATCAATAGGATCCATATTATTACCATTCACACTAATAAGAGTAAACGTCTGCTCCACAGGTAAATCATTTACTACCAATTTTATTCTATAAATATTATCTTGAGCAAAAATAATATTTCCTGTAAAAAATATAACGAAAAAAGATACCAAAAAGTTCTTCAAATATACAAATTTCATAAATTAAAATGTTTTATAATTAATTCACAATACAAAATTATTAATAATTTATTGAATTAGATATATTCTATAGCGTTTATTGTGGGTAAATTATTTTATCTATCCAATAGTTATTTATTACTCCACAAATGCACACAAATAAGCACAAATTAAATATTCAATCTCCAAATCCTTTAGTTTCACAATTCAATGTTCAGACAATTTAATTCTATTATTCTCTGTGTTCTTTGTGCCTTCTTTGAGAACTTTGTGGTTAATATTTGACAGAACAATACTAAAAAATTCATTTTTATAAAATTTCTCTTTTTTTAATCTTTACCCATACAAAACGTTATAGAACCAATAAAATTATAAGAACGGAAAAATTAATAAAACTTTAATCTAATAAATTATCTAAATAATAAAAAAATATGGATTATTTCAATTTTTTTTTGTAAATTTGCATTTAAGTAATTTAAAAAATTTTTATTATGAAATCAAAATTTTACCTTTTTATATTAATAATATCAATCTTATGCATAGCATCTGATTGCACAAAAGAACCAAAAGAGTATCCAACTTATTATATGTCACAGGAATTTAAAGATTATGTTTTATTTCCTGTAGGTAGCTTTTGGGTTTATAAGAATACCTCATCAGGCATAGAAGATAGTATTTTTCTTTTTAAACAAGAAATTAAAATTATGGAAGCTGCCCCAAATGAAAGAGAGTTTAATTGCGAAGTATTTGAACAAAATTTTTATTCATCAATAAATGATACGTTGATAGGAGTTGGTGGAATTTTAGCTCCTGGAACACCTTCTGTATATAATATATAATGAATGGAATACTAATTATAGTTTTTTTGCACCTGCTAATATTGGAGATATTGCACCCGATTATCCAAATTTAAAATATATTAATTTTTATGATACTTTGAATATTAATGGTAATAATTTTTATGAAATTAGAGTATTTGAAAATATAGAGCAATATAATAATCAACCTAAAAAGTTCTATTATGCCCGAAATGTAGGATTAATAAAAAAAGAATTATTTGATGGTACTATTTGGGAATTAAAAAAATAGGTAAATGTTAATGAGTATTTGACTTTAATTTTATGCAGGCAATAAATTCATATAATTAAAAAATTAGTTATTCGTTAGCATTACCATAGCACACGGTTTAAACCGTGTGCTATGGTAATGCAATAATATTTTGTCAATAATTTTAACCATTTTCAATTATTTTTATTTCTTCTTCGGTCAGGTCATAAAGTTTATAAATCAGATTGTCTATTTTTTTAGCAGATCTTCCTGAAAAATATTAAAGTATATGTTAATGGGTATTTGACTTTAATTTTATGTAGGCAATAAATTAATATAATTAAAAAACTGGATTTTCTCAATAACCATCAGGCTATTGAGCTATTGAAAGTATTATTAATAAAAACTATTATTTCGATTAATAATTTTGAAAAAGCTATTGCACAATTCCTTTTCTCATAATTTATTATTTAATAACTTTGTACATAATTAATCAAAAACTCACTATGGAAGAAAAAATTATCAAATTAGGTAATAGAGTTCTAAAAGACAAACTAGAATATCAAGGAATGAGAAATAAGCTTATTAAAGAAATAAAAAATAAAGGGATAAAAGATCAAAATGTTTTAAATGCTATGAGTGCTATTCCTAGACATTTTTTTCTACCTGCTGGATTAGAACATTTTGCTTATTTAGATAAGCCGTTTGATATTGGAGAAGGTCAAACTATTAGTCAACCTTACACAGTTGCTTTCCAAACAGAATTATTAGAAGTTAAACCTAAAATTAAAATATTAGAAATAGGTACTGGTAGTGGCTATCAAGCTGCAGTACTTTCAAATATGGGCGCAGAGGTGTTTACTGTAGAACGTATAGAAAAATTATACTTAAAAGCTAAAGAACTTTTAAATGCTCTTGGATACAATAATGTTCACTGTTTTCTGGGTGATGGATATGAAGGATTAGAGCAATACAGCCCTTTTGATAGAATTATAATAACTGCTGCCATAGATGAAATTCCAGAAAAAATAAAACGTCAGTTAGCAATTGGTGGTATTTTAGTAGCTCCTATTAATAACCATAGTGGTATTCAGATAATGCATAAAATTATTAGAATCGATGAAAATAATTTTAATGTAGAGCATCATGGTAGTTTTAGTTTTGTTCCTATGCTACCAGGAATTAAAAAAAAATAAAAAAAGTATTAAAGAAATTCTTTAATACTTTTTTAAGTGTAATTAAATTAAATTTATTATTTAGGTTCTAAATGATATTCCAGTATGTCGCTATCAATTTTCCCTTCTAACCATAGTTCTTCTTCCATTAATTTTAATATTTTCAAAGTATCTTTTGATGGGATATTATCATCTGTATTCATTGTTAAAATGATTTTTTCAGATTTATCATAAAATTCCCATTGTCCTGTTTGTGCTACTGCGATACCTAAGATATAAGATGTGATAAAAACATCTCCATCCTTTTGAAATTCTATAGTAATTTTTTGTTGATCCGAACTTAGAATTGTTTCAGAACCATTAACAAGAATTTTTATTGGTTTCCATATATTACACAATCTTTCTGTTTTTGATCTAAAGCTTAAGATAGGGCCTTCTTCATATTTACTGCAACTTGTTAAAAATAAAAAAGTTGCAATCATTAACATTGCTATTAAACTATTCTTTCTCATAATTTTGATTTTTTAGGGTTTTAATATGCAAATTTATATAAAAAATTTAATTTTTCATAAAAATTTTTAATATTCAATTTTATTAAAATAAAAGAGCCTTTGTTGCAAAATCAAAGGCTCTTTTTTAATTATATACAAGAAAATAAATTAATCATCTTCTTGCTTTTTTTTGATTTTTTCTTCTATATTAGGTAATTGTAAACTATATTTTTTTCTTTTATTTTCTGCTAACAGCAAGAAAGCGAAAATAATAGATATGGCACTCAATCCAGCAAAAATAATCATTGGTAGAGTATAATCATAAGTATTGACTAATTCACCTTTTCTCATTACTTGTCCAGAGATGCAATATTTATCTAGTACCCAGCCTATTAACATTGGCACACCCATTAGTCCCCAGTTTTGAATCCAGAAAATGAGAGCATAGGCAGTACCTAACTCTGACTCAGGAATAATTTTAGCAACAGAAGGCCACATAGCAGATGGCACTAATGAAAACCCAATTCCTAATAAAATAACTAATATAACAGCTATAGCCACACTATGTAAGCCAGGAATAGAGAAAATTAAGTGTACAATTGTTATCAAAAATGAACCTATTATCATTATAGTAACGCCTTTACCGATTCTATCATAGATATTACCAAAAAAGGGTGTTAATAAAATAGTACCAAAGGGTAAAATACCAGGTATAATGCCAGATATAGATTCATCTATATTAAATTTATTTACCATTAGATCACTAGCATACTTGAGAAAAGGAAAAACAGCTGAATAGAATAATACACACATAATAGCGATATACCACCATGCTTTGTTAGATAAGATATGACCAATACTTTTCATTCTAAATTCTGATGCAGGTTTATTTTCTTTTGTAATGCCTTCACTTACATCTAATCTTTTGTCCATAAAAATATAAATAAAAAAAGTGATAAAACCTATACATAATAATATTAATCCAAACATTACGGGCTTAGATACACTACCCATGGATTCAGCAATTAGTGGAGCAAAGATAAGAGCTAATGCAGAGCCTATACGAGCAGTAGCCATTTCTAGACCCATTGCTAAAGCCATTTCTTTTCCTTTAAACCATTTGACAATAGTTTTAGAAACAGTAATGCCCGCCATTTCTACTCCTACACCAAAGATAGCAAATCCAATAGATGCCCAGAAGACTTGTCCTCTCATATGCAAGAACAAAAAGTTTACAATATGGTCATTTAACTCTGGTGTGCTGATAGCCCAATATTTAATTGCTGTACCTATAAGCATTATACTAGCACTAAGCATACATGTAAATCTGATACCTGCTACGTCAAGGATTATACCACCTAATATTAGCATTATGCAAAATACATTTATCCAACCATAAGCACCAGTGAAGACACCATATTCAGTACTTGACCATCGCAGCTCGGCTTCCACTAATGGCTTTAATGGAGACATAACATCTGAAATGAAATATCCTGTTAACATTGTGAAAGCTACGAGAATCAATGCTGTCCATCGCATTGTTTTTGATTCTCTCAATGAAGTTGTAATTTTTTCCATCATAGTTATTCTTATTTTTTGAAAAATTTTTGCAAATATAAATGAATTTTTTTTCCTTCAAAATAATTTTTGCTAAACAAATATAAAAAAATAAGGAAGCATAAAACCTGCTTCCTTATTGAATAATGAATAATAATATTGTATCAATTATTCTTTGATTTCCCAAGTATCTCCGCTATTTAGTAGATCATCCATGCATTTAATATTAGATTTAGCTTTTACCATGCTAATTTGTTCCTCCATTAGATCATCATATGTAGGAGCAGGAGTATTTCTTATCACACCGAAAACCCAAGGATGATGCATTTTAGCTAACATCAAATGAATAAATGGAGAAGGAGTTTTAGCATCATGGACTAATATATCTTTTTCAGTAATTCCATTTTCACCTATAGTAACAACTTCTAAATTAAAATTATTTAAGACTAATCCTTTGTCCTTATTTTTACCAAAAATCATTGGTTTACCATCTTCCACTATGAGAACATTATCAGCACGATTTTCTTTATTAGTAATTTCACTATAAGCACCATCATTAAAAATTACGCAATTTTGGAAAATTTCGATAACAGAAGTGCCATCATGCTCAGCAGCTTCGAAAAGCACATTAGTTGTGAGATCTACTAATATATCTAGTGAACGAGCAAAAAATGTACCTTGTGCACCTAATACTAATTCACCTGTTGTGAAAGGATGTTCTATAGTACCATAAGGAGAAGTTTTAGTAACGGCCCCCAAAGGCGAAGTAGGTGAATATTGCCCTTTAGTGAGTCCATAGATTTGATTATTAAATAGAATAATATTCATGTCTAAATTTCTTCTAACAACATGGATGAAATGATTGCCACCAATAGCTAAAGAATCACCATCACCAGTAGCTACCCAAACACTTAATTTAGGATTAGCAATCTTCACACCCGTAGCAATAGCATTAGCTCTACCATGTATGCCATGAAAACCATAGGAATTGACATAATAAGGTAATCTAGAACTACAACCTATTCCAGACACTACAACATAATTTTCTTTTTTATAGCCAATTTCAGCAAAAACTTTTTTTAATGAATTGACTATCATATGATCACCACATCCTGGACACCATCTTATTATTTGATCACTTTCAAAATCTTTTGGTGTTAATGGCACATCGGATTTTGGTATTGTATTATTTATTGATTTTTTCATGATATTAAAATTTTATGAATTTAATAATTCTGTAAATGCATTTTCTAATTCTTTCATTGTGAATGGTTGCCCTTGCACTTTATTATATTGATGCAATTCAATATCTTGATAGTTCATTCTGAGAATATTAGCAAATTGTCCTCTATTAAGCTCACAGACAATGACTTTTTTGCCAGATTTTAATATTTCATGAGTATTTAGAGGTAATGGATTAATATATCTGAAATGAGTATGGGCAATTTTATAACCTTTTGCAGTTAGGTTTTGAACAGCACCCTCCACTTGACCTTTAGTACCACCCCAGCTAACAACTAATAAATCTGGATCTTCTGGACCAGTAATTCGTTGCAGAGGCCATTTATGAGCTATACGTTTAATTTTTTCTTCTCTATTAATCACCATTTTTTCATGATTTTTGGCATCAGTAGTTACTTCGCCATATATATCAGATTTTTCTAAACCCCCAACTCTATGCTGTAATCCTGGAGTACCTGGTATAGCCCATTTTCTCACATACCATTCTTCATCACGTTCATAAGGATAATACTTAGCATTAGTATCAGCAAAAGGAGGACGGATTTCAGGTAAATCTGCCATTTTAGGAATACGAAACACACTAGAACCTAAGCCAATATATCCATCAGAAAGTAAAATAACAGGTGTCATATGTTCCAATGCAATCTTAGCAGCTTCAAAAGCAGCAAAAAAGCAATCTACTGGTGATGCTGCAGCAATAATAGGAATGGGGGCTTCACCATTACGACCAAACATAGACATATATAAATCAGCTTGCTCACTTTTGGTAGGCATACCAGTAGAGGGACCAGCTCTTTGAACATCTACGATTACTAATGGCAATTCAGTCATAACTGCTAAAGCCATTGCTTCTACTTTTAATGATAATCCAGGCCCAGAGGTAGTAGTAGCTGCTAATGAACCAGCAAAACTAGCTCCTATAGCAGATGTGATGCCTGCTATCTCATCTTCAGCTTGAAATGTTTTAACTCCTAATTCTCTATGTTTAGAAAGTTCAACCAAAATTTCTGTTGCTGGAGTAATAGGATAAGAGCCAACAAATAAATGAAGACCTGCTTTTTCTGCAGCTGCCATTAATCCCCATGCAGTAGCTACATTACCCTGTATATTTCTATATTTTCCTGGCAAAAGTTCACATTTTGGTAAATAAAATTTAGGAAAATTTTTTATAGTTTCACTATATTGATAACCATGTTCCAAAGATTTTAAGTTAGCTTCTACTAATTGTGATTTATTTTTAAATTTAGTGTTAATATAGTTAATAGCAGGTTTTAGGTCAAAACTGAACATGTTGTATAGTAATCCAAGAATGAACATATTTTTTGTTCTTTCTGCATTTTTCTTATCTAAATCACTATTAAGATTAATGACCATTTCAGAAGCAGGAATTTGTAAAACTATATAATTAGATAAACTGTTATCATCTAAAGGATTAGAAGTATATCCAGCTGTTTCTAAACTACGAGGAGTGAAATTAGAACTATCGACAACAATGATGCCACCTTGTTTAACATTTTTAAGATTTACCTTTAATGATGCGGGGTTGAAACAAACTAAAACATCATATTCATCACCAGGGGTTAAAACTTTTTTATTACTAAAATGTATCTGAAATCCAGATACACCAAAAGTAGTATTACGAGGTGCTCTAACCTCTGCTGGGAAATCTGGGAATGTAGCCATATCTAATCCTATATGTGCTAAAGTATCAGCAAAAATATTTCCCGAAAGCTGAATACCATCTCCAGAATCACCAACAAATTTTATTACAATGTCATTTACTTGCTTTGCGCCGGACATTGGCTTGGATTCTTCATTCATAATTTGAACTATTTTTTCTTGCAAAATTAGATGTTTTTTTTAATAAAAACTAAAATAAATATTTATTGATTTTAGAAAAAATGATTTATTTTGCAAAAAACTTCATAATATTATGAAAATTGTTATAATAGGAACCGGATACGTAGGATTAGTTACTGGAGTTTGTTTTGCAGAGGTTGGAGTAGAAACCGTTTGCATTGATATAGACAAAAATAAAATAGAAAATCTAAAAAAAGGAATTTCTCCAATATATGAACCAGGTTTAGATGAATTAATAACTAAAAATTTAGAAAGAGGTAGATTGAGCTTTGACACTGATATTTCAAAAGTTTTAGATGGTGCAGAAATGGCTTTTATTGCAGTAGGTACACCACCTGATGAAGATGGAAGTGCTGATCTAAAATATGTACTTGAAGTTGCTCATAATATTGGGAAATATATGAACGATTATTTAGTCGTTGTTACCAAAAGCACTGTGCCAGTAGGAACAGCTCTAAAAGTAAAAGAAGCTATCCAATTTGAATTAAATAAACGTAACCTTAATATTGACTTTGATGTGGCATCAAATCCAGAATTTCTAAAAGAAGGTGATGCAATAAATGATTTCATGAAACCTGATCGTATAGTGATAGGTGTAGAGTCTGATCGAGCACAAGAAATTTTTCAAAGATTATATAAACCTTTTACTCTAAATGGTCATCCCATAATTTTCATGGATATACCATCAGCAGAAATGACAAAATATGCTGCAAATGCTATGCTAGCTACACGTATTAGTTTTATGAATGATATAGCTAATCTATGTGAAATTTTAGGTGCAGATGTTAATATGGTGAGGCTAGGTATAGGTTCAGATCCTAGAATAGGTAGTAAATTTCTCTATCCTGGAATAGGCTACGGTGGCAGTTGCTTCCCAAAAGATGTGAAAGCACTTATTAAAGCTGGTGAAGAAAATAATTATCCTCTACGCCTCTTGCAAGCTGTAGAAAACATTAATGAAGCTCAAAAGAGTATCTTAGTTGATAAATTACTAAAATTCTATAATGGTGATATCTCTGGTAAAAAAATTGCACTTTGGGGATTATCATTTAAACCAAATACTGATGATATGAGAGAAGCACCATCATTAGTAATTATTGATAAATTATTAAAAAATAATGCACAAGTAAGTGCCTATGATCCTGTGAGCATGGAAGAAACAAAAAGAAGAATAGGTGATGTCATTAATTATGCAAGTGATATGTACGAAGCAGTGAAAGATGCTGATGCTCTAATATTAGTAACTGAATGGTCAGAATTCAGATTACCAGATTGGTTTTTAATAAGACAATTGATGAAAAAACCTTTAGTATTAGACGGTAGAAATATCTATGATGCTAGTGAAATGAAAAAAATGGGGTTTTATTATTATTGTATTGGAGTGAAAACTCATTAATAAAGAAGTGAAAAGGAGACTGGGAGAAGAGGTGACTGGGTAAATGTGAGAATTTGAGATTTTAGAAAGAAGAGAAAATTATTTTTAAAGACTCTTTAATAATTGTAAAATATTAAAAATGATACATAAAAGAATATTAGTTACAGGAGGTGCAGGATTTATTGGCTCCCATTTATGTGAGAGATTATTAAAAGAGGGTAATGAAGTAATCTGCTTAGATAATTTATTTACCTCTACCAAAGATAATATTGCTCCATTAATAGATAATAAATATTTTGAATTTATTAGACATGATATCATTCAGCCAATTCATTTAGAAATAGATGAGATATATAATTTAGCTTGTCCAGCTTCACCAATTCATTATCAATATAATCCCATTAAGACTATTAAAACTTCAGTTATGGGAGCAATAAATATGCTGGGATTAGCTAAAAGAGTAAAAGCTAAAATTCTACAAGCAAGCACAAGTGAAGTCTATGGGGATCCATTGGTCCATCCACAATATGAAGAATATTGGGGTAATGTGAATCCAATAGGACCACGTTCTTGCTATGACGAAGGGAAACGATGTGCAGAATCTTTGTTTATAAATTATTATTTTCAAAACAAAGTAAGAATAAAAATCGCAAGAATATTCAATACATACGGACCTCGTATGCATCCTAATGATGGGAGAGTAGTTTCTAACTTTATTATTCAAGCAATACAAAATAAACCTATAACTATATATGGAGATGGAACCCAAACAAGAAGTTTTTGCTACGTAGATGATATGCTTGATGGATTAATAAAATTAATGAATACTAGCGATGAAATCATTGGACCAATAAATCTAGGCAATCCATCAGAATTTAAAGTTATCGAATTAGCAGAATTGATAATTGATTTAACTAATTCAAAATCTGAAATAATACATTTACCATTACCTGAAGATGATCCAATAAGAAGACAGCCAGATATATCAAAGGCCAAATCGATATTAGAATGGCAACCAAAAATAAGTCTAAAAGAGGGATTAGTAAAGACAATAGAGTATTTCGAGAGATTAATGATAGAGGGGGATTTATAAAAGGGATTAAAAGAGGAAAAGATAATAAATTATAACATTCTTTAAATGTTTCTAACAGATTTAATATTCAATAACAATTATCTTTATGCCATTTCTTTTTCTGCTATTTACTTACCACTTGCCTTTAATATTTCTAATGCAGTCTGTATGCATTTATCTATTGGATAGCTAACCTTTATATATGCAGCTGGTGAATATATTTCCCGAGCAATATAACTGGTTATGATTTTGGCAAATGTATTCTTGTATTGTGTCCCTATGTGATAATAACTATCACCTAATAATGTTTTCATTTGTTGATCTGATATTTTATATTGTTTGGCAAAATCATCTTCATTAGGATAGAGTTTTAGTAATTCTTGTCTATTATTTTGAACAAAATCAGCTAATTGATCAAAAAATGTTTGTGAATTTAATATTTTTGAATATGATAGTATTGGTACATCATAATCTTTTATTACAATAGTATCTGGCATTATACCTCCGTTGCCGTAAACTACTCTACCGTTTACTGTATAATATTTTACTGTATCTATATTTTTTATTAAAGAATGTAAGCTAGTAGTGTCTAAGATAGATTCATAGTAGTCTAAAAAATATTTTTCATAACCTTCATCATATGGACGTTGAATACATCTGCCTGATGGCGTGTAATATCTAGCTACTGTTATTCTAAGTGCAGTAGAATCTTTTAACATTATTTGTTCTTGAACTAGTCCTTTGCCAAAAGTTCGCCTACCTATAATAGTTGCTCTATCATTATCTTGTAGGGCGCCAGCTACTATTTCAGATGCAGATGCTGTGAATTGATTTACTAATACAGCAACATTTAGATCATTCCCCAATGTGTCTCCCCAAGCATAAAAATCTTTTCTTGGTCTATGTTGCCCTTCAATGTAAACTATCAATGCTCCTTTAGGTAAAAAAATATTTGCTATTTCTACTGCACTTTCTAAAACTCCTCCTCCATTATCTCGTAGATCGATAATTAAATTTTTTATTTGATATTGGTTTTTAAGATCTTTTAATGCTGATTTAAATTCTTCTGCTGTATTTGATGAGAAACTATTTATTCGTATATAACCTGTTTGAGGATTTATTAAAAATGCAGCATCTATTGTAAATAATGGTATCACATCTCTTGTTAGCTCGTAATGTAGTATCTCATCATAACCTTCACGTTTTATTCCTAGTTTTACTTTAGTTCCTTTAGGTCCTTTTAACATTTTTACGATTTCTATATCTTTAATCTTTTGACCAGCAATAGGATTGCCATTTACTTCTATAATTTTATCTCCTGCTTTTAAGCCTTTTCTAGATGCGGGGCCATATGGTATTACATATATTATTGTTACAGTATCTTTCACCATTCTAAATTGTATACCAATGCCTTCAAACTCTCCCAATACTGGATCTGTACTAACTATTATGTCTTCTTTAGTTAGATAGGTAGAGTGTGGGTCTAATGATGAGAGCAATTTCTCTATGGATAAATCTTCTAATTGTTTATAACTCACAGAATCTACATAATTCTCTTCTAGGTATTTTATAATTTCATAAATTTTCCCTTCGTTAGTGGACAAATTAAATTTTGGTTGTCTATTATTTAGTATCCAACCTAAAATTATACCTATAGTAAGGCTGATTCCTATCCAAATAAAAAGATTTGAGCGTTTCATCTTTTTTACAAAATTAATTAATATCTATAAATAAAAAACTAATCTTACATATTTTTTTGGCTTGTTTTAATATTAAATTTTGCTATCTTAAATATTATATTTAATTTTGCAATAGAAAATTTTAAATACTTAGTTTTTAAGTAAATCCAAAAAATATTAATCTCTTTAATAAATTTTAATAACTGCTGTATATAGTGTATTTTTATAAATATATTTTTTTTGAATTTGTTAATTAATCACAAAACATATGAATCTAAATGATTTAAAAATCAATCAATTACTTATTATTGCCAAATATCTAAAAATAAGTAATCCTAGAAAGTATAAAAAAGATCAACTTATTACTCAAATTTTAAAGCATCCTTTGTATAATGAAAATGAGATACAAAAACTCATAGACAACGATGACAATAATTCTGAGGAGGCTAATGATATTACAGATACTAATATTCCTCAAAAATCAGAAAATATTGTAGACACACAAAATAAATCACCGAGAAAAAGGATTGCTACTAATAAAAAAGTAATGGTAGCCTCATCTAATAAATCTGAAAATAATTCTGAAAAAGTAATAAAAAACAACAATGAAAGTACTAAGAATTCAAATGTTTATAATGATGAAAAAAAAGCTCAGAAACCAAATGTTTTAAATGAAAAAACAAAAAAAGAACAGAAATTTCATAATGAAGAACAACCTAAAATAATTGATACTGAAACTATAGAAATATCTACAATAGACGATGAGGAAATCATAGATACTCAACTACAAGTAGAGCCGTTAGATCATACGAAAGAAGATGAAAAAATAAATACTAAAATCCTTCCACTAGATGAAGAATTAATTGAAGAGAAAAGCTCAAAATCTCCTAAAATTTATTCTTGGGAAAATGAAGGTATTATAGAGGTACAAGGTGTATTAGATATTTTAACTGTAAGTTTTGGTTTTTTAAGGAGTTCAGATTTTAATTATTACAATTCACCAGATGATGTGTATGTTAGTAATACATTGATAAAAACATTAGGATTAAAAGTAGGTGATACTATTGAAGGTACTATAAGGCCTCCAAGAGAAAAGGAAAAATATTTTCCACTTGTTAAAGTATTGAAAGTTAATGGATTAGATCCACAAATTGTCAAAGATAGAGTACCTTTTGATTATATGACACCTTTATTTCCATATAAAAAATTCAATCTTACAGGTCATCCCCAAGAAACTTTGACGAGTCGCATAATAGATTTATTTTGCCCTATAGGCAAAGGACAACGTGGTTTGATAGTTTCGCAACCTAAAACTGGTAAAACGATGATCTTAAAAGAAATAGCCAATGCTATTGCTTATAATCATCCAGAAGTGTACTTAATAATTTTACTTATAGATGAAAGACCAGAAGAAGTAACTGATATGATAAGAAGTGTCAGGGCAGAGGTGATAGCTTCTACTTTTGATGAACCTGCTGAAAAACAAGTAAGAATATCTCAATTAGTTTTAGAAAAAGCTAAACGCATGGTAGAATGTGGCCATGATGTAGTTATTCTTTTAGATTCTATTACTCGTCTAGCTCGTGCTCACAATACAATGGCCCCTCCTAGCGGCAAAATTTTATCAGGTGGCGTAGAATCTAACGCTTTACAAAAACCAAAACGTTTCTTTGGTGCTGCTCGTCAAATAGAAAATGGTGGATCGTTAACTATAATTGCTACTGCTCTGACAGATACTGGCTCCAAAATGGATGAAGTTATTTTCGAAGAGTTCAAAGGTACTGGCAATATGGAGCTACAGCTAGATCGTAAATTATCTAATAAACGTATTTTCCCAGCTATTGACATTGTGGCCTCTAGTACTAGACGAGATGACCTTTTAGTCCCCAAAGATATTCTACAACGAGTCTGGATTTTAAGAAATCATTTAGCTGATATGACCACGCAAGAAGCCATACTTTTTATTCAAGAGAGAATGCGATATACTCAAAACAATGAAGAATTTCTCCTCACTATGAATGATTAATTTTTTTAATTTAAAAAATTAATTTTTACTCCAAACGAACAATATAATGCAAAACTATTAATAACAGGTTGATGAGTTGGTATATATAAATAATTTGGACTTACTTCGAAAAATATTGATATTTCATCTATATCTTTTTCTTCATTACCTAATCCTAAAGATGCCCTAATAGGTACACCTACTTTCATATAAAACAAATTAGTTAGTTTATCATCATATACAGTTTCTATAGATCCATAGTCTCTGATAATTTCCCCTTGTGCAAATAAAGAATCTTGAGGTAAGAAAAACATATATTTATCATACATATATCTATTCATATATGCATGTCTATTCAGAGTAATTCCAAGTCCTAAATATGGGGATATGTGTATTTGATATCTTTTATCTGGGAAAAATATATAATTATAACCAAAAACAAAATCAAACAAATTAAAACTATAATTATAATCATCTGATATCACATGCACAGAATCAAAAAAGATATCTTGTCCATAGTTTACATTAGCAAATGTATCTATAGCATGTCTCTCTAGTACCATTAGTGAATTTCTGAAATTAATATTTTGATGAAAATTTATGCCAAATAGCAATTCACTTCTATTTTTAATTTTCATTTTAGCAGATTGTAATCCTATTAAAAATTTAATATTTGTGCCATCTGTTTTTTCACTTTTATAATTTGTCCAATAATTAGCATAATCATAGTTATAATCACTCACTGCATCCGGATTTTTGAAATAGTCTATATAAGCTGGAGTTGAGTTTGGTGTTTTAAAATTATAAATATCAAAATAACCAAAACTAAAATCTATGGATGATAGTCTCCACTTTTTATTAATAGTATCTTGTGAAAAACAAATAGTATTAGCAATCATAAACATTGCACTAATTAATAATATTTTTTTCATATTTTAATATTTTGACAAATTTATAATAAAAATTTTATACAAAAATCCAAAATTTCGATTACTCTTAAATGAACCATTTTAAATTGATAAAATAAAAAAATTTTTTACGTTTGATATTTATTTTTTACTTTTGTAAAAAAATTATTTTACATGACAAATAAAGTATCTTTTTTGATAAATAAAGTGATAATACTCTCGATATTTTTTATTTTTTCCTTTTATCTATTTTCTTGTCAAACCCAAAATACTAGCATTAGTCAACAAGAAAAAAAGATTGAAAAAGAAAAAAAGAAACGCCAAAAGGATGATACTATTTTATACCAAAAAGCTGTAAAACAGCAAATGAATAACCAAACTGGTGAAACTAAAAAAGCAATGAAGGATGCAGAAAAACAAGCTAAAATTAATAGAGAAAATAAAAAAGAATTTTTTATAAAACGTTGGATTAAAAATTGGCAGTATAAACAACAACATAAACCTCCTAAGACAAAAGGGTAATGAATGTTAACAAAATATATGTTTCTTTCTTTTTATTATTATGTGTTTTTTTATTGAATTCATGTAAAGAAGATGAAAACATACCCTATGTACCTGTAAATATAAGTATTGATGTATATGATGCTCTATATGGCGATATAAATGTGGTTGGTGGATATATGTATATTACTGGTGGATATAAAGGCATAATTATTTATAGAAAATCTCAAGAGGAGTTCGTTGCTATAGAAAGAGCATGTCCATATAAACCTTTATTAGATTGTGAAAGATTAGCAGTAGACGACTCTACTTTAATTTTTGTAAAAGATGATTGCTGTGGATCAAGATTTTTAATAACTGATGGGAGTATAATTAATGGACCAGCTACCAAACCGGCTAAATTATATAACAATAATTTTGATGGAAGATATCTTTATATTTACAATTAAATAATTTGCTTACAAATTTGATTTAGGTATAAATATTATGCTAAATCATTCACCCAAGAATTATCGAAACTTTAAATAATAAATGAATTTTTATAAAAATTATAATAATTCTGTTTTAATGTCATTATTAATTGAAGGATTTACAAATAAAGTATGAGTAGGATAGGCAAATTCAATACCTTCTTTTTCGAAACTTTCTTTAATTTCAAAATTAATTTTTTGTTGTATATCCATATATACTTTATAGTCTGGATCCAGTACATAATATACTACTTCAAATATCAGACTATAATCGCCAAATTTATAAAAATTAACTCTATCTAAATTACAAATTTCGTTTTCATTCACAATCTTTGTAATTATATCAGGTATCATTTTCAATTTTTCAAGAGGTGTTTCATAGGTTACACGTAAAGTAAATAATATTCGTCTTTTTTGCATACGTTTATAATTGCGAACTCTACTATTACCAAGGTCTTTGTTTGGTATTATTATTTCCTCACCAGATAAACTATCTATTTTAGTAGATTTAATGCCAATTTTTTTAACATTACCTGACAAATTATCTACTATAATAAAATCTCCTATATCAAATGGACGATCGAAATATATAGAAAAACTTGCCATCACATCTCCCAGTATTGCTTGCAATGCAAATGCAATAGCAATACCTCCAATACCTAATCCAGCAATTAAAGTTGTTATGTTTACGCCAAAATTATCTAAAAGTATTAGTATTGCTATTGACCATAATATTCCTTTTAATATATTATTTATCAATTTTATTATTCCTGCATCAGTAGCTCTACCTTCTTCTACTCTTTTTTTAGTTATATTATCTGTAAAATAATTAATCCATACTATTATTATTTTAACAACATAATATATAATTATAATGGTTACAAAATAATTATAAATTTTATTTATATTGGGAGCTACGTAGATAAATTTGAATGCAACCCATAATGCTATAGCTAAGTATAGTGGCCAATTTATCAGTTGCAAGCACTTAATGAGGACATCATCAATTTCTGTCTTAGTTTTTTTTGCTATTTTTTTTAATCTATTGATAAAGAAACGTTTAAAAACCCATAATATTATTGCTACTATAACAAATGCTATTAAACTAATCAAGTAATCTTTGACTGTATTTCCTAAAAATACTTGATCTAAAATATTTTTCATTATTTTTGATTTTTTATTTTGCAAATATATAAATTTTTTTAAAATATTTATATATATATTTTGAGTTAATAAATACATAAAAATAAGATGTTTACATTTTTTAATAATTGAAAAATTTATATATTGTATTTTAAAGATAAATGCAACTCATATGAGTCGCATTTACCAAGTTATGAGTGTAAAAAGTAGAACGTTTATTTGATTATTAGTAGTGTACCACTTTGAGAGATTTTATCAGGGAAAATAATTTTGTACATATAAGTGCCTGCTTGCACATTACTAGCATCCCAATCATTTTTATAGTCTTTACTGTGATAAATTAATTTTCCATCATTTGCATAGATATATAACTGAGTATTCGGATAATTTTCAATATTTTTAATTTCAAAAACATCATTTATACCATCCCCATTTGGAGTTATAGCATTAGGAATAATAACATCACAATGTGAAAATGATACATTGAAAGTATCTAAATAAGTTTCGCATCCAATAATTTTTGCTATATAAGTACCTGCTTTTGATACATTAATTGATTTAGAATTGCTATTATTATTCATCCACTTTATTTGATATTTAGTAGTATCTATATCTACAGACAAAGTTACCTCGCTACCCACACATCCAGAAATATTTTTACTTGATAAACCTTTAGGTGGTGGCAAAATTTTAACTTTTGTTGTAGCATAGAGAGATTTAGTAGTTTGAGAATTAATAGGAGTTATAGTTAAACTATATGTTCCAGATTCAGATATGTAAATTTTATTATTAGTTTCACCATTACTCCATTTAAACTTATATCGTTCTTGATTAGGAATAGATGGGCCTAGCAAAATTGGTTTCTCTGAACATATTTCTCTAGGCATATATAATGGTGTATCAAATTTTTCATTTTCATCAATGTTATCATTGGCTGTTTTTACAATATCAATTACATCAGTTTGATTATTGGCTATTAGATTGTATTTCAGTAGTCTATAATTTAATTTTAAACTATTTTTTTCTTTTTCTGGAATATTTAATTTGTTAATAGCATTAATGATGTCATTCTCATTAGAATCTATATTTAAGTATAATATTTTATTAGCATTATCGAGCACATACAAATCACTATCATTAGATAAAATACTTAAATAATAATTGTTATTTGCATACTCAAAAACTTGTGTAGTATTTACTTTATTAATGTATATAATAATTGACAAAATGATAACAGATATAGCCAAAAGTGCAGTAGCAAATATTTTATCTGAAATTATTTTTCTTTTATTAATAGTTTTATCAAAGATATTTTTTTCTAAAAAATCAAAATAATCTTTAGGCACTTCATAGCCATCGAAAGCCTGTTTAATTTTGTCGTTTTCGTTATTATTAAGTTTCATCTATTTTGGTTTTTAATTATTAGACATAAAATTAATTAAAAAGTTTAATATGTTGATGAAAAAAATTTTTTTATTTTTTTCATTGCTTGATGATAAGAAGATCTTAAAGTGTTCTCAGAAGTATGCAGTACTTCAACAATATCTTTGTAAGGCATATTAGAGAAATAGCGAAGATAAAACACCAGTCTTTGTTTAGGTGGTAATAGATTAATAGCTTTGATAAGTTTCCTTTCTATTTCATCTCCTTTAAAGTTTGTATCAGCTTTTAAATTGTCCAAAAAATTTTCATTTAATTCATCTATAGATATGAATAATGCAGATTTTTTTTTATTAATGAAATTAATAGATTCATTAATAGCTATACGATATATCCATGTATATAGTTTTGAATCTCCATGAAAACTATCTAAATTTTCCCATATTTTGATAAAAGTATTTTGGACTACATCATTAGCATCATCATGAGAGACAACTATTCTTCGAACATGCCAATATACTTTTTCTTTATATTTTTTTACTAATAATTTAAATCCTTCAGTTTTAGTTTCTGAATCAGAAAATAAAGAAATGATAAAATTATCTGAAGGATCAATCATTTATATTGATTTTTTTCTTTTCATTACTTTTATAGCAGCATTTACAATATTAGGAGATTTTAAGCCATATTTAACCATTAGTTCATCTGGAGCGCCACTTTCGCCAAATATACAATCCATAGCTACATATTCTATTGGTACTGGATAATTTTGTACAGACACTTGAGAAACAGCATCCCCTAAACCTCCATGAATCACATGTTCTTCCGCAGTAACAGCACATTTTGTTTTAAGTAAGCTATTTATGATAGTTTGTTCATCTATAGGTTTAATGGTATGGATATTAATCAATTCTGCATCTATCCCTAATTTTTCTAATTCATCACAGGCTTCTATAGCTTCCCACAATAGATGCCCAGTAGCAAATATAGTAACATCTTGCCCTGTTTTGAGAGTTATTGCTTTACCAATTTCGAAATGAAGATCATCTGGAATGAAATCTGGTACTACCGGCCTACCAAAGCGTAAATATACAGGGCCGAAATATTCTGATATAGCTCTCACAGCTTGTCGTGTTTGTGTATAATCTGCGGGATTAATTACTATCATATTTGGTAATGCTCTCATCAAAGCTATATCTTCCATAATTTGATGGCTGGCACCATCCTCTCCTAGTGTAATACCAGCATGAGAAGCACATACTTTCACATTTTTAAAACTATAAGCTACACTTTGTCTGAGCTGATCGTATACTCTACCAGTAGAAAATACTGCAAATGTACCTGTAAACGGTATGAATCCTGCATTAGCTAATCCTGCTGCAATTCCCATCATATTTGCCTCGGCTATGCCAACCTGAATAAATCTGTCAGGAAAATTAGAAGCAAATTTTTCCATTTTTAATGAACCAGTGAGATCAGCTGTAAGTGCTACTACACGTGAATTATTTTTGCCTAATTCATTAAGCTCATCACCAAATCCACTCCTAGTGTCTTTTTTTTGTTTAATGGGATATTTGTCTTTTAGCATAATTGTTTAATGATTTATTTCAGTTTATTTTTATTGTAAAATTATATATTTTATTTGACAACAAAACAAATAGAATTCATAAAAATATTTGATTCTATAACAGATAGCGTGGGTAAATTATTTGGGTTAATATTTAACAGTACAATATTAAAAAAATTAATTTTTATAAAATTACTCTCTTCTAATCTTTAACCACTCAAAAACGTTATAGAAACACATATTATATTTTTTTTATAATAGTTTAAAATAAGTAATGATATAAAACAACTAAAATCTTATTATATTTACTTGATTTAATAAGTATTTTAATAGAATTTTATTAAATATTAAAATTTTCAAAATATTTTTAGAATTATTAAGTATAAAAATAAATTAAAGAAAATAAATTTTAATTTAAATATCATTAATGAATTTAAACAAAAATATTATTTTTGATTTTCTTCTCCCACTCCTCTACCCCATTACATTTAACCCCAAACCCTCAAACTCTTCTTTAACTTCCTCTTTTAAACTTTGTCTTATTTTGACTTCTATTTCTTGTCCAGAGTTATCCGAAGCTTTTATTTCATATTCAATATTGTATTTTTTTTGTAAATTATAAAACAATTGCTGCTTTTCGTATGGTATAAACACGAGCAATTGATCAAATATATATTTTGTAATAATCTCATTGTTTTCTATTGCTAATTGAGTAGCTGTTTTATAAGCATTTATTAGCCCTGGTATGCCAAGTTTTGTACCTCCATAATATCTTATTACTACTGCTAGTGTATTAGTGATTTCATATGAAAGTAATGTGTTTAATATGGGTTTCCCAGCTGATCCTACTGGCTCTCCCGCATCACTATCAAATTGTACCTCTTTATTAATTCCAAGTATATATGCATAGCAGTGATGTGTAGCGTCGTAGTATTCTTTTTTTATTTCTTGTAAGTGTTTTTTTACTACTTCGATATTATCTACTGGCAATATTATACCTATGAATTTACTACTTCTTTCTCTGTAGATACTTTCGCTTTTATATTTTATAGTTTTATATTCATCTAACATAAAATTATTATATGCTTAATAAAACAATTGATAGTATTGCTATTATGCTTCCTACTATTTTATTTTTATCAAATTTTTCTTTAAATAATATTCTGCCTAATAATACACTCAATAACACAAAACAAATATTGAATAATGGGATAAATATTGATATTGGTAAAAGTCTAATAGCCCTTAAAAAGAAAAATGTAGAATACCAATTTAATATGCCCAATTCTATTCCAGCTATGCCTGTTTTTAAGTATTGATTTTTATTTATTGATGGCTTTTGTATTAATATAAAAATAATAGCTATTACAAATGATATAGCAAATGCATTTGTCAAATACATATATACATTACTGATATCCCCTAATAGATAATATGTATCTGCTATTTTGAATATACTATCGTTACTACCAGCAAATAAAAATAGTAATATAGGGAATATTAAATATTTGGTTTTATTAGTTTTAGTATGTTTATCATTCTCATATAATAATAAATACAAGGCTGGAAATATCATTATAATTCCTATTATGCGATGTGCTAATATTTTATCTCCTAATAAAACAAATCCTACAATTATCGGGATTAATATAGACATTTTGCCACTAAGTGCAGTTATACTTATTCCAAAATATTTAATAGATAGTGCGTAAATAAAAAATGATACAGATAAGATTATTCCGCTAATGGTTGATAAATAAATCCAATCTGCTGATAGAATATTTTGAAAATTATACGGCTGATATAAATATCCTAATGCAAATGCCACTATATAGTTAATGACTATAGCATGCGGTGTAGATACATTTAATCTCTCAAATATTTTGAAGCTTACTATAATCGCTAGGCTAGTAACTAGTGCTAAAATGAAAAGTAACATTTTTTAAGCAAAATTAAAAAAATTGTCTTTATTGTATTATTTACTAATTTTGCAAATTAAAATTAATAATATTTATGTGGGCTTTATATAAAAAAGAATTGTCCGATTTTTTCTCTTCTTTAGTTGGGTATATTGTTATTTGCATCTTTTTGCTAGCTACAGGGTTAGTATTATGGTTATTTCCAAATGAATTTAGTATTACTCTAGGAGGTTATGCAGTACTAGATGGACTTTTTGTATTGGCACCTTTTGTTTTTTTATTTCTTTTACCAGCTATTACTATGAGAATGTTTGCAGAGGAATATAATTCTGGTACTATTGAGCTATTATTTACATTTCCTATTTCTCGGTGGCAAATAATTTTTAGTAAATTTTTAGCGGGATTAACAATTTTTATTTTAAGTCTTTTACCTACACTTATTTATTTCTATAGTGTTTATCAATTAGCTTTGCCTGTTGGCAATGTAGATATAGGTGGTATAGCGGGCTCATATATTGGTCTTATACTGTTGGGTATGACTTTCTTATCTTTAGGTATATTTAGTTCTTCTATTGCCAATAATCAATTAATAGCTTTTTTGATTGCTTTAGTACTTTCTTTATTCTTTTATATTGGCTTTGAATATATTAGTCGTTTACCTATTTTTGATTCTATTAGTTTATTTATTAAAAGTTTAGGAATTAATGATCATTATATTTCTCTCAGTAGAGGTGTCATAGATAGCAGAGATGTTATTTATTTACTTAGCTTAACATTTGGTTTTTTATATTTAACAAAATATAAATTAGATCATAGAAGTAGATAATAATGTGTTAATTAAAAATAAAAAAGATGTTTTGTGATGAAAAACAAAAAAAATATTTTCAAAAATAATAAATGGAATCTAGTTATTGTAATATTAGGTTTAATAGCTATTAATATCATAGCTAGTTTTTTATATTTCAGAATAGATCTAACTAGTGAAAAAAGATATTCTCTCTCTCCAGCTACTAAAAATATTCTAAAAAATCTCGATGATTATGTATATTTTCAAGTATTTTTAGATGGCAATCTTTCCCCTTCATATAAAAGATTACAAAAAACTATAATAGAAACTCTTGATGAGTTCAAAGCATACAATAAAAGGTTGATTAAATATGACCTGATAGATCCAGCAAAAGGCAAAGATGAAGCTACATTACGTAATTATCTCAAAGAGCTAGAATATAGAGGATTAGTACCTTCTATAGATTATGAAATTAGCGAAACTGGCACAAGTGAAAATGTAGTATGGCCATGTGCTATTGTTACTTATAAGGGTAGAGAACTTCCTATTAATTTTATTTATTCAAATATTCCTGGATCTAAAGAGCTATTAATAAATGATGCTATAGAAAACACAGAATACAAGCTGATAGATGGTATCCATCGCATTACATTAAAAGAAAAATCTAAAATAGCTTTCATAAAAGGACATGGAGAATTAGATGCTTTAGAAATTAATGATTTAGCATTAGCTTTACAAGATTATTATATTGTTAACCAGATAACTATAAATCATCAACTAAAAGCTTTAGACGAGTTCAAAGCTATCATCATTGCTGCTCCAGATAGTACTTTTGATGAGATGGATAAATTTATTATTGATCAATATATAATGAAAGGTGGCAGAGTACTTTGGCTGATAGATGGTGCTCTAGCAGATATGGATAGCCTACAATCTAAACCAGATATTTTAGCTATTCCTAATGATATAAATCTGGATGATATGCTATTTAATTATGGTGTAAGAGTAAATAAAGACCTGGTTATGGATTACCATAGTGCTCAGATACCTGTCAAAACTGGACAAGTAGGTAATCAACCACAATTCTCTTTATTTAATTGGTATTTCTTCCCCACAGTTGCTAATATCAAAGGTCATCCAATAGTTAGAAATATTAATGATATCAAATTTGAATTCGCCAGTAGTATAGATACTATTGCCAAACCTGGTATTCGTAAAACTATTCTTTTGTCTTCTAGTAATTATTCTCGTCTTTTAAATACACCATCTATTATATCACTTAATTTTTTACGTATTAAAGCAGATAGAACATTTTTTAATAGAAGTAATATCCCCATGGCAGTGTTATTAGAAGGTAGTTTTACTAGCTTATATAAAGATAGAATCCCAGATACTATAGCTAAAGATCCTGATATTCGTTTCACTGAAATTAGTAAACCTAATAAAATGATTATCGTTGGCGATGGTGATGTTGCTAAAAATCAAGTTGCTTTTCGTCAGGGTAAATACGTACCTTATCCACTAGGTTATGATAGATATACCGGAATAATGTATGGTAATCGTGAATTTCTATTAAATTGTGTAAATTATTTATTGGATGAAGCAGATATTATATCTATAAGAAACCGTGACATTAATATTAGATTATTAGATAAAAGAAAAGTAGAAATTAATTTGGCAGTTATTAGAACTATAAATATAGTTTTGCCTATTTTATTAGTATGTGTGGCTGGGGTGATAATTTATTTTTTCAGAAAGCGTACTTATAGATAATAAATTGTCATAATAATTAAAAAATTATTTAAACGTATTTAGATAATAAATTTTGGCCCTTTATTTGTAACTAATAATAAAAATTAAAATACATTAAAAATTAAGACAAGATGTCAGAAATTGGAGAATTAATGAATAATATTGCTTTTTTTATGAGTGAAGGTGCAGAAGATTTTTTTCCAGTGATATCCGCTGATGATGAGAAACATATTAATAGAGAACGCGTACCTAAAGAGCTGCCAATAATTACATTACGTAATGCTGTTTTGTATCCTGGTAGTATAATGCCCATTACCATTGGCAGAGATAAAAGTTTAAAATTAATTAATGATGTTAGTAAAACCACAAATATAGTTGGTGTAATTGCACAAAAAGATGCTAATGTAGAAGATCCAGACTTCGATGATTTATTTGAGTGCGGTACTGTTGGCAAAATCATCAAAATATTACAAATGCCAGATCATTCTAAAATGGTGGTTTTGCAAGGTCGTAATAGATTTAGAGTAATAGAACCAGTAACGACAGAACCATATCATATCGCTAAAGTTCAAAAAATTAAACCCATCATTAAACCTGAGAATAATCAAGAATTTTCTGCTTCTATAGAACTAATAAAAAATTATGCTAAAAAACTTATCAAGCAATCTGCTAATATACCTGATGAGGCTAGTATGGCTATAGATAACATCCAAAGTCCTATTTATTTGCTTTATTTTATTTCTACTAGCTTAAATCTACCAATTGAAAAAAAACAAAAAATTCTAGAGAGTGATGACCCTATAGAAATAGCAAATATAGTTTTAGAAAAATTAGCTAGTGATATTCAAATTTTAGAGATTAAAGAAAAAATAGAGAACCGAGTAAAATCTGATATAGATAAACAACAAAAAGATTATTTTTTAAATGTTCAATTAAAAGCTATACAAGATGAATTGGGAGTATCTACTAATGAACAAGAGTTAAAAGATTTATATGAAAAAGCTCAAAAAAAACAATGGTCAGAAGAAATAGCAGAATTATTTGATAGGGAATTCAAAAAACTACAACGCATGAATCCCGCGGCAGCTGAATATTCTGTACAGCTAAACTATCTGGAGCTTTTAGTAGATTTACCATGGAATGAATATACTAAAGATAATTATGACCTAAAAAGGGCACGTAAAGTGCTAGATGAGGATCATTTTGGTTTAGAAAAAGTTAAAGATAGAATAATAGAATTTCTAGCTGTTACCAAGTTGAATGGGAATATGCGTTCACCAATATTATGTTTGGTAGGCCCTCCCGGTGTAGGTAAAACTTCTTTGGGAAAATCTATTGCTAGAGCCCTTGAGCGTAAATATATTCGTATTTCTCTTGGTGGATTGCATGATGAGGCAGAGATAAGGGGTCATAGAAAAACATATGTGGGTGCAATGCCTGGCAGGATAATACAAAGCTTGCGAAAAGTGCAATCATCTAATCCAGTATTTATGCTCGATGAAATTGATAAAGTAGGTACACTTTCTATACAAGGCGATCCACAAGCTGCATTATTAGAAGTTCTCGATCCAGAGCAGAATACTCATTTTTATGATAACTACCTAGAGACAGAATTTGACTTGTCTAAAATAATGTTTATCGCTACTGCTAATAATATTGCTAGTATAAATCCTGCACTACTCGATAGAATGGAAATAATCGAACTTCATGGATATGTACTCGAGGAAAAATTAGAAATAGCAAAACGTTTTTTAGTGCCTAAGCAGCTAGAAGAAAATGGAATGGCTAAATCAGGTTTGAAATTTTCAAAAAATTCTTTAAAAGAAATTATCGATAATTACACTCGTGAGAGTGGTGTGAGAGCATTAGAGAAACGCATCGCTAAAATTATTCGTAATAAAGCAGTAGATTTCGCCTCTGGTAAATTGAAAAAAACTACATTAACAGTTAATGATATTAAAGAAATTCTAGGTGTGCCAATTTTTAAACGCGAAAAAGCACTTACTCAACCAATGGTAGGAGTAGTATTAGGCTTAGCATGGACACCCGTAGGTGGCGAAATCCTTTTCATAGAAGCATCAACTCACAAAGGCGATGGCAAATTATCTATGACTGGTAATCTAGGCGATGTGATGAAAGAATCTGCTACATTAGCTTTCGAGTTTATCAAGGCAAATGCTAAATCACTAAATATTGAAGAAGATTTTTATCAAAAACTTAATATCCATATTCATGTGCCAGAAGGTGCCATACCCAAAGATGGACCCTCTGCAGGTGTAACTATGCTAACAGCTATGACAAGTGTTTTACTAAATAAACCTGTGCGTAATGACATAGCTATGACAGGAGAAATAACTCTTAGAGGAAAAGTATTACCTGTAGGTGGTATTAAAGAAAAAATATTAGCTGCTTCGAGAGCAGGCATTACAAATATTATCTTACCTGCGGATAATATGGCAGACTACTATGATATAGAAAAACACTATACTCAAAAATTACACCCTATTTTTGTAGAAAATATGATTGATGTACTAAAAGAAGTATTAGTAAATAAATAATTTTAAAATTATTTATTAATAGGATTAAACTTTGTATATGTTTTAGTAAATATATATACAAACAAGATTTAGATATTATTTAGAAGCTATGCATTCAATTTCTACTTTTGCTTTCATGGGTAATTGAACAACACCAAATGCTGCTCTAGCAGGCTTATTATTAGTAAAAAATTCGCCATATATCTCATTCATAGCTGCGAAATCATTCATATCTGCCATTAAGACAGTGCATTTAATGACATCATCCAATTGATAACCTGCAGCTTCTAGAATAGCTGTGATATTTTGCAAAACTCTGCGCGTCTGGATTTTGATGTCACCATCTACTATTGCTCCTGTAGAGGGGTCTATAGGTATTTGTCCAGAAATAAATAATAATCCATTACATTCTATTGCTTGACTATATGGGCCTATAGCTTTTGGTGCTTGATCTGTAGAAATAACTTTTTTCATCATTTATAAATTTATTTTTACAAATATATAAATAATAAAATTAATTATACCTCATTAAGAGTAATTTTTTAAAATATTAGTATTATTGTTTTAATGTAAGAAATGTGATCTAAATAAGTTGTACATAATTTTCATAAGTATCATATACAATATTTACGAAATATACAGTTAATCTACCATTACAATAGCCATTTCTAACAATTGGGTCAGAATAATATTTTTTTTGAGCTTTATTCAAAAGCCATTTAGAGACATGTTCCCAATTATAAATTTCACCATCGTATTTAATAGCTAAATTAATAGCATCTAAAATATGACCTAATCCCAAATTATATGAAGCAATCATGGCTTTATATAAATCTTTTTCATGTTTAAAAAATTGTTTTAAAGTAATTTTATAATTATCCAGAATTTTAAACGAAACTTTAATTTGTTCATCAATAGAGCTTTGTGCAGTAATACCATAAATATCAGCTGTCGCTGGCATTATTTGTATTATACCAAAAGCACCTTTACTAGAAATAGCATTTACATTAAATTTAGATTCACTATATATCAATGCCGCTACAAGTCGCCAATCTATTCCATACTCTTTACCATATTTTTTCAATATCTTATCATAAGGAGTAAGTTTTTTAGTTCTTTTAGAATGAGCTGTCAATTGATTGCTTTGATTTATATAAATAGGTTTTTGATATTTATTTAATAAGAAATTTAAAATACCATTTTTTTTCAAATATAACAATAATTCATTGATACTATCCCTTAAAATAGGTTGATGGCAACTAAAAGCCCACCCAATGTCAAAAGAAGGATATGGCAAATAATAAGAACTTGTATTAAGCAAAAGGGGCGTATTGACTATAAGGATTTTTTCATCCATTACAGTAGCATATATTTTTTTATTCATTACACTATCTAATATGGATTCTGGCTCCTCAGATAACTCCCTTATTGAAAAATTAATTTTTAAACTATCCTTTAATTTATTTAAATAATTAATAAAAATTGACATAGAAGGAACTGCAATAGACTTATTCTGTAAACTTTCAATATTTAACTCAGAAAAATTTTTAATTTTAGAACTTGGATTAATGGAATCATATAACACTAATACCATTTTTGTTTTGTATAATGGAATACTAAACTCTAAACATGGATATCTATTAGGTAAAATCGTAATATCAGACGTTAAAATATCAATTGTATCAAAAGCCACAAGAGGTAGAGCTTCGCTAAGATCATTTACAACGATTTGATTAATTTTAAGATTCCATCTTTTACTAACATAATTTAATAAGTCATACTGTAACCCCATTAATCTACCATTGTGAACAAAGAAACTCATACTATTATGCTCTACAATAGCATTCAGATAGCCTCTATCGACTAATTCTGGGAAATCCATTTTGTTATGTTGCTTAATATTATTATTGTCATTGTAAGGTATAATAGTTAAAATTAGCACATAAAAAAAGAATAAAAATAATAACAAATTATTTTTATTGGTTTTAATAAAATGGAGTAAATTAAAAAAATAATTATTAATTTTCAACTAATTAATATTTTATACAAATTTAAAAAATAAATTTTATAAAATTAAAAAATAATGAAAAATGATTGTATTTTAACATTTTAAGAGTATAATTTGTGGGTAAATAAAATAAAATTTTTATTGTTTGGAAATTTATTTGATTACATTTCCAAATTTTAATTAATTTTGTAAAAAATAATTAATTATGAAACAATTAGTTGATAACCTAGTAGAACATTTATCAATGGGTAAACAAGAGCATTTAGCATTCCTCGATGGTCTCTTTTACCTGTTAAAACAAAAAAATGCAGATGTAGTAGACTACCAAGGTCTCAAGGCACAAAGTGTATCGCCACAATGTCCCAAATGTGAGAGTATAAACATTATAAAAAATGGTCATCAACAAGGTCAGCAGCTCTATCAATGCAAAGAATGTGGCAAAAACTTCCGAGTAACTACCGGTACCTTTGTTTACAATCTACATAAAAAAGAATTAATGCTGGACTATATTCTATGCATGCTAGAAGGGAAAAGTTTACGCCAATGTGCTAAAGAAATAGGAATAGATCTAACGACAAGTTTCGAATGGAGACATAGAATATTGACAGCATTGAGGAGCTTCGATGATAATGTTAACTTTTTTGGGATAATGGAACTCGAAGAGTTGCTGATGAAATATTCAGAAAAAGGTAGAAGATATAAAAGCAAAGAAGAATATTTGATAGCTCAGGAGAAAAAACAGCATAATGTAGCAGTGCTGGCGATGAAAGACAGAAGTGGCAATATGTTATTCAATTTAATTTGTTTTGATAAAATAAAGAAGGTGAAAATAGAAAAGATATTAAGGAATAAAGTATCTACAAGTAGCACGATATGTGGAGAAGATAGGAAAGAATTTAAGAAATTTAGATCAAAGAACTTAAAAAGTAAAGCTGTAAGACGAGAACTAGTGAAAGATCAGAATGACACATACAACATAAATACGGTTAGACAGCATACAGTAAGGTTTGCGAAGTGGATAGATAAGCAGTTTAGAGGGGTAGCTACGAAGTATTTACAGAGTTATATAATGTGGTATATAGTGAAACACAAGTATTTATTGAATAAATTAATAGAGGATGTAGGGAGGATGTTGAATTTAGCGGCGTCGGATAAGCGTGCATGGTATGAATATATTGAGCTTAGAAATAAACCAATAGAAAACCTAACATAAAAAGGTAAAAAAAACTCTCCCCTACCCCTTCATCTTTACCAATTATTTTCCCCATTAAAAATTTTTATTCTATCTTTGTATAAATTCTTTTTAGATAAATGTTGCAACATTTAGATATTCAAAATTACCTCCTTATAGATTCATTATCTTTAAATTTTAATAGCGGATTTACTACTATCACTGGTGAAACTGGCTCTGGCAAAAGTATCCTCCTAGGTGCTATTCAGTTATTATTAGGTGATAGAGCTGATTATAATGCTTTGTTAGACAAATCTAAAAAATGTGTCATTGAGGGAACTTTTGATATTAAAAATCTAGATTTAAAAAACTTTTTTATTGATAATGATTTAGACTATGACGATATTCTCATAATACGTAGAGAAATATATTCCAATACACGTTCCAGAGCATTCATTAATGATACACCAGTAAATCTAAATATTCTTAAAAATTTAGGAGAGCAATTAATTAATATTCATTCTCAGTTTGATACTTTGCTATTAGGTACTCAAAAGTTCCAATATACTCTGTTGGATTCTTTTGCTAAAACTCATGATCTGTTTAATACTTATAATAAATTGTTTAGTAGTTATACTAGCCTTAAACGAGAGATTGAGTTAGATAAAGAAACTATTAGGCAGCTTATGCTTGAGAATGATTACAAACATTTTCAGTGGGAAGAGTTGAAAAATGCTGATATAAGAGAAAATGAGTATGAAGAATTATCTCAAAAATTCGAATTATTATCTCATGGTGAGCAAACTCTACAAACTATTAAAGAGGTTACAGCTCTTTTATATGAGAATGAACCAAATATTTATAATAATATTAGTCAAATTATTCAAAAATTAAGGAATATTGGTAGTTATTTACCTAAAGCAAACGAATATTTAAGCACTTTAGAAAATATTGAAATTGAAATTAAAGAAATAGCTATTTCTTTGAGTGAGCAAGCGGAATCTTTGGATTTTTCTGCTGATGAACTACAGCGTATAGAAAATAGATTAGATCTGTTACAAAAATTAATGTTTAAGCATCATGTATCAACAACTGATGAACTTCTTAATTTACAAGATAATTTAAAAGATGAAATCAATAGTTTTGATGATTTAGCCGAAAATATTGCTATTAAAGAAGCTGATTTATCTAATATGGCATCTGAACTTAATAAATTAGGTAAAAAATTATTTAATGTTAGGCAAAGTCATATTCCATTATTAGAAGATAAAGTGAAAAATTTATTATCTAGACTGGGCATGCAAGAAAGTGATTTTGTCGTTCAGCTAGATTTCATCAATGATTTTACCAACTATGGTATGGATAAATTATTGTTAAAATTTTCCGCTAATAAAGGAATAGCTCCTGAACCAATTGAAAAGGTTGCTAGTGGTGGTGAGCTTAGTAGATTAATGTTAGCCTTGAAATCTATCATTGCTGCACAAAACTATTTACCTACTTTAATCTTTGATGAAATCGATATGGGCGTATCTGGTAATATAGCAGCTCAGATGGCAGAACTGTTATCCGAAATGTCTATGCACCATCAAGTGATAGTTATTACTCATTTACCTCAAATAGCTGCAAAAGCTAAATATCATATCTTTGTAGAGAAAAAAACTGATAAATCTACTACTCGTAGCGGATTTAGATATCTCTCTAATGAAGAACGTATAATGTCTATAGCTTCTATGCTTAGTAGTGATACTATTTTAGATACAGCCATAGATACTGCTAAACAATTACTTAATCAATCTTAATTGTTGTAATTTCTTATTTCTAATTTTAAATATGAATATATACAGAATTAAAAACAATGAAAATACTCTTGTAATATCTTATGCCGCTAAAGAGAAATTATATAGAATTTATTTTAATGATAATAAAATTGACGAAGTCTCTAAAAACGACTTAAAAAATAATGTCGAGTATATTCTAGATAATAATAAAATCACTATAAGTTTAAATAATAGATTTTCTAATAAACCCTTTATTGTTTTTAATGAAAAAATGTATTCTGGTGAACAAGAAGTTATGAATAGACATAGAGCAAATTTAAGTATTTTTGTTCTATGGTTACTTTTGGAAATAATCGGGGTAGTATGGAATTATACAAAATCTAGTACTATCTCATTCTATTTATTATTTATTTTTATTACATGCATTTTAGGTATTTTAGTTTCTTTTTATTTATTTAAACATGTGAATTATAAAATTTATTTATTTATCCCTTTGATATTTTTAATACAAATTATAGCAAATATAATAGTTAATGATGCCTTAACATTATCAGATTTAATTTTCATAAGTATATTTCTTTATAGTTTATGGGAGTTTTCGTTTGTCAAAAAAATTAATAAATTTGTAATAAAAAAATTATAAATTTATGGCAGAAAGATATTGTTTGGAATGTGGAGAGCCTCTAGTTGGTCGTTCAGATAAGAAATTTTGTGATGATCAATGTCGTAATACATATAATAATAAACTAAATAGAGACCATATAAATATATATAGAAATATTAACAACCAATTAAGACAAAATAGAAGGATTTTAGAAGAGCTTAATAAAACTGGAAAAACTAAAGTAAAAATTGAAAAAATGAGGGAAAAAGGGTTTGACTTTAAATATCATACTCATATTTTAAATACCAATAAGGGGTCTATTTATTATTTTTGTTATGATATGGGATATTTAATTATAGATAATGAATATGCCTTGCTAGTATATGATACAGAGCTCAAAGAAAAAGAAAATAAATAGTTATATTTATGATTAACAACAAAGATTTAATAAAAATAATAGTTATATAACGTTTTGTATTGGTAGAGATTAAAAAAGAGTATTTTTACAAAAATGAATTATTATTAGATAGTTAAATATTAACCACAAAGTTCTCAAAGAATGCACAAAGAATACAGAGAATGACAGAATTAAAATGCTTATAAATGTTACTTTGTGAACTTTGTGTAATATCTTGGTGCTCTTTGTGGTAAAAAAATTAACCTAAATAAACGTTATAGAACTAAAATAATATCTTTGTTTAATGTTTAATGAAATATTGATCAACTATTGAGTCAATTTTCTTTCTAAAAAATAGCAAAAAGCATGACCTATAGTGATGTGGGCTTCTTGTATATGAGGCGTGAAATCTGTCGGTATACCGAGCCAGATATCGACAATATTTTTTAAATTACCACCATTTTTACCAGTCCAGGCAGATGTTAGCAAACCAATTTGATTAGCAATATTTATAGCATTCATTACATTAGCAGAATTGCCAGATGTAGAGATACCTATCAATATATCGTCAGCCTTAGCTAGAGCTTTTAGTTCACGAGAAAACAAATTATCATAGGAATAATCATTCGCTACAGCTGTAGAATATGAAAAATTAGTTCCTAAAGCAATCGCTGCTATAGGTTGTCTATCTTGCAGAAATTTACCTGTAAGCTCTGCGGCGATATGTTGAGCATCTGCAGCACTACCTCCATTGCCACAAAAAAAGATTTTACCACCATTAATGATACAATTTACAGATTTATTGACTAATTTTTCAAAATTTTCTAAAAAATTTTCATCTGATAAAATAGCTTCTTTCACTGCTATGCTATTTCTAATATATTTAATAAAATCTTCCATATTTTAAAATGTAATTATCAGAATATTCATTACAAAAATACAAAATAAATAATAGATAAGTAAAAGTTTAATAATATGTGGCAGTTTAGAAGTTAACATCAAATCCAAATACACACCTCATCTCCCAGTCACATAGTCACCTTTTCTCCCCCTCTCCCAGTCACCATAACTCATCCCTCTAGTCTCAATAATTCTTTAATTTCATCATTACTCAGGTTTCCTATCCAATTCTCACCAATATTTACTGTAAGGTTAGCTAATTCTTTTTTATTATTTATCAAGATATCAATTTTTTCCTCTATTGTTCCTTTATTGATTAATCTATAAACCATCACATTCTTTTTTTGTCCAATTCTAAAAGCTCTATCTGTGGCTTGGGCTTCTACAGCAGGATTCCACCACAGGTCATAATGTATTACGTGATTAGCAGCAGTTAGATTGAGTCCAAGACCACCGGCTTTAAGAGATAAAATAAAAACTTGCGGGTAGCTATTTTGAAATTTCCAAATCATATCATCACGTTGTGCTCGCGAGCTACCACCATACAAATATAATGGTTCTTGATCAAATTTATCTCTAATGAATTCTACTAGCAAATCTCCCATTTCTTTAAATTGAGTAAATATTAAAACTTTTTCTCCACTCTCGATAATATTTTCAACTAGGTCTAGCAAAAGCATTGCTTTACCTGATTTAGAATAATGTTTAGACCCTTGTTTGAGAAATTGATATGGATGATTAGATATTTGTTTAAGGTCTAAAATTAGTTTTAGAATAAATACTTCTCTATTTTCTTCTATAGAAGCTTCTAATTTAGCTAAAGATGTTTGTACTACACTTTCATAGAGAGCAGTCTGTGTTTTAGTCATATTAGTATAATAATTGTTTTCTATTTTATCAGGTAAATCAGAAATAATAGATTTATCAGTTTTTAGTCTTCTCAAAATGAATGGTGATGTAATGCGTCTAAACCTTTCTATACATTCCATATCATGATTGTAATGTATCGGTTTCACATATTCATCTCTAAATTCATAGTATGGTGGTAGATAGCCAGTATTGATAAAATCAAATATACTCCAATATTCTGTCAAGCGATTCTCTACAGGAGTTCCAGTCATAGCTATATGTATATCTGCTTTTAGTAGTTTGATATATTTAGTTTGTTTAGATGATACGGTTTTGATATTTTGAGCTTCGTCGAGAATCAAAAATTGCCAAGTCATTTCTAGGAATGTGTCTAAGTCATTGCGAATAATACCATATGAAGTAATAATAACATCATAATTACTAAAATCTTTATTCCTTTTATTACCGTAATAAGAATAATATTTTAATGTAGGTGCAAATTTAGAAAGTTCTTGTTCCCAATTAGAAATCAAGGATGTAGGGACGACTACAAGAGCTTGTTCTAGCAATCCTATTTCTTGGTAATGCAAAAGTAGTGTAATCACTTGTATTGTTTTGCCCAATCCCATATCATCTGCTATTAAACTGCCGAACCCTAATCTTGAATTTTTTACTAACCATCGATAACCTCTCTCTTGATATGGTCTAAGTGTAGCATTCAGAGTTTTTGGAATAGGAATTTCTTTTACAGATAACATTTTTTGCAAGCGATCTTGTATCTCTGGATCTATATGTATTTGATTCCCTAGGCTCTCGCCCTCCATTATTACCTCTGGTATAAATATTTTACCATATTTTTGTAAATCTTCATAATTCTTTTTTAAAGATTTTATTTCAGATTCTTTTAGAAAAATATATTTATCTCTTAGTTTTACAAAACCATTCAGATTACCTACAAGTTCAAAAAATTCTTCTGCATCTATTCTCTCCTCACCGATGCACACATCCCATTGGAATTTCAAAAGAGCTTCTCTTGTAAGTAAATCATCAGATTTGAGCTCTGGAAAACCAGTAACTCGCGCAGCTAAATATGGATGTACAAGATCTCGTAATTCTTTAGGTAGCAAGACTTTGACACCCAACATTCTGATTAATGGGATAATGTTATTTAATATTTCTGGGAAATCATCAAATGGCAGCCATACTATTGTCCGAGATGTATCTGACAATAAATCATTGATTTGTGGTAAATAATTAGCTATTAAGCTGAGATCTTTTAGTATTTCTAATTTTATATTATCATATTTCCAATTTTCTAAAACTTCTCTGAGCTGTATATCCATCGCATCTTCTTTCTCATTATCTGAGATGAGTATAGATAATCTGAAGCCTGGCTCAAACTCTCGCTCAGGTAGGTCAATTTTTAGTAATGGTATAAATCTGCGTGTATGTATATCAAAAATACTTAACCACTGATGAATGCTCTGTGGTATCTCTCTAGTGGTGAATAAATCAAAATTATCAGATACCCCATAAATGAAAAGTTCTTTGATGCCATAATATAGATCAGGGCTATCCCATTCTTTAGGCAATTGTTTATCTTCGTATGCCTTCTCATAAAAATAATTGATAAAGATAGAACACAGAAAATTTAATTCTTGTCCTTGATCTTTTAGATATTCTTTCTGATAATTAATTTGTTTTTTTACAATATCTAAACTTAAAAATTGACTTAACTCATCAAATATATTTTTTACAGATTCTTCTATAATTGCAGGAATATATTGTAGTACATATTGATCGTTACTATGTTTTGAAATTTTAGGGAAATATAATTTTTTAATTATTAGCTGTAATGAAAAAAGGTAAATTTTATAAATTAATAACCATGAATTATTGAGTAGAGATAAATGTTTGTCTTGTATAAATTGGAAATAATCTATTAAATCTGCTATACTGATAAGTGTTTTATGATCATTATATACAAGCTCTACATTTATTTTTAATGTTTTATCATCTATCAAAAAATGAATATCACTATCTATAACTAGTGGTAATATATTGAAATTTTTTATTTTCTCATTATTAATAAATTTTTTTTCTATATAATTTGATAGTTTATCGGCAGTTCTTGTAAATAATCCTTTGAAATCTCCAGAATAAAATACTGGTGATGGTGCTAATAGTAAAAATGGCGAAGACCTGTCACTACTCAATCTTGACAAATCTATATCATACAGTTTAGCCTTGTCAATACTGACATTATTTTTATTTAAAGATTTAGTAAAAAAATTATCAAAACTCGCAACACTAGTATTTTGAGTATCTACGCCTTCATTATGAAACTCATCTAAAAGATTTAACCCGTGTAATTTAAATAAAATAAAGGGATTTTTATCTATTTCGCTAGCGAATAGATAAATAACCGCAGCTATATGTTTACATGGTACCACCCAATCTGGGCAGCTACATCGCATTGTAAAATCTTTCCATGTAGAAGGGAAAATTTTTATTCCATTATTCAATGCTAAAGATTCTAATTCGGGACTAATTTCATTATTTAATAGTTTTGATAATATTTGAGGATTACTATTGATAAGATTTATGAGTAATTTTTTTTGGTCATTAGAGAATTCAGGTACCTCTATAGAAATATTATATGGTATATCTCTAGTGCCTTGCACTTTAGCAATGATTTTATTAGATATGTAAGAGATATATACTACAGAACCATTATCTGCATATGAGAGTCCACGTTCTAGTCTATTACTATAGTCTATTCTATTAAGCGAGTTTAACCATTGCTTACCCCACCAGGTAATACCATATTTCATATCCCACAAAAATATATTACAATATTAATAAATTTTTACAAATTAAAAAAATTGCAGCATATTTTAACAACTAAAATTTTTAAATTTGCATATATATAAATTCATAACAATTTGTAAAAGTTAAATCTTTTAATGAAGTTAAAAATTTATGCTTTGATGGCGCAATGAATGAAAAAAAGAACATAATGGATAAGAATTTTTATCAAAAAACATTAAAGGAATATCCGATAATTCTAAATAGTGATTTTTTTAATAAACCTTAGTTCTATATCTTATCTTCTCAGTACTATACCTAATTGAGCATTTAAAGCATCAATGATTTTTTTCATTAGATTATCTATCTCTTGCTCAGTGAAAGTAGATTGTTTTTTTTCTAAATTTATGCTAATGGCATATGATATTTTACCTGTAGGTAGATTTTTTCCATCATAAACATCGAAAAGATTTATTTCTTTTACATATTTAGGAGCTGTTTTATAAATGACATCTTTGATTTGCTGAAAACTAATATCATTATCCAGAAGCAAAGATAAATCTCGCTTAACAATCGGGAATTTATTTGGTTCAGTATATTTAACCTCATTATTTAAGTATAATTCGTATAAATTTTCTAAATAGATTTCTGCATAAAACACAGGTGCATCAATATCGAAATATCTTAACACATCATTTTTCACTTCACCAATAGTTGATAATAATTTATTATCATTATAAATTTCAAAAGAATTTACTAATAAACGATGCTCTGATCCCTTGTAAACAAATTGTTTATTTTTGATGTGTTGATTAAATATATTTTCAATAATAGATTTAATGTCAAAAAGATCAATATCTTTTGATTTATATTTCCAATTATCAGCGAATAAGTTACCAGTCATCCAGATAGCTAATTGTTGATTTTCATAAAATTTTTCTTTTACATTATTGGCTTGAGCATTAATAGATTTATAAATTTTACCTAATTCAAAAAATAATAAATTTTTTTCTTGTCTATTTAGATTATAAGCAATAGATCTAAGGCCACCAAAAAGTAAAGAAGGGCGCAGAATATTTAACTCATTACTAATAGGATTTAGTACTTTTACATATTCATCATCAGCAAATAAATTAAATTGTTTATAATAATTTTCTGATTCTAGACTATTATTCATTATTTCAGTGAATCCTTCGGCTTTTAACTTTAGAGATAAATTATAAGTAAAATTATGATATTGTGGTTTATATAGTTTAATAGGATAATTCAAACGTTTAGGACTTTCGATTTTATCAAAACCAGCTATACGAATCAGTTCTTCAGCTATGTCTACTGGTTGTTTAACATCTACTTTTGCCATTGGGACCTTAACAGTAAGCATATCATTCTTTTCATCTAATAAATCAAAATTTAAATCTAAAAGAATTTTTTTTACATTATCTTTATGAAGCTCTGTACCAAGGAATTTATTTGTTTTATCAATATTAAAACTAATAATTTCGGGATTTATAACCTTCCCTATTGATTCTATGATGTCACTAGAAATTTCTCCACTAGATACATCTAAAATCAGTTTAGTAGCCCTGAGGAGAGCAAAGTTTAATATACTATAATCTGCACCTCTCTCAAAGCGATAGGCTGCCTCAGTATGCAAATTATGTCTGCGAGCAGACTTGCGAATATATGAAGGATTGAAAAAAGCACTTTCAATGAAAATAGTTCTAGTACTATCACTGACACCACTATCTATACCGCCCATAATACCCGCCATACACATGGGCTCTTCTGCATTGCAAATCATCAAATCTTCATTAGAGAGCTCTCTTTCTATACCATCGAGGAATTTAAATTTTGTACCTTCATTAGCGGTTTTCACTATTACATGATGTCCTTTTATTTTATCATAATCAAAAATATGTAAGGGTTGGCCAATCTCCATCAACACATATTGAGAAATATCTACAATATTATTAATGCTTTTCAGTCCCCAAGCATTTAGATAATTTTTTAACCAAATGGGACTTTCTTTGACAGAAATATTATCAATGACTAATCCACAATATTTAGGACAGGCATCAGCATTGTCAATTTTAATAGAAATCGGTAATCGCTTATTAGGATGAATATCTATTGTATCGGGAAGCAAAAATTTATAATTAATTTGAGGAAATCTCTGATTAAGAGCAGCAAAAATATCTCGCGCTATACCTAGATGCGAAGTAGCATCAGCTCTATTTGGTGTTAATCCTATTTGATAAATCGTATCTTTATAAATAAAATCTTTAAATATTCTATCAGCTTTTTCACCAACATTGATATCATCAGATAGAACTAATATCCCAGCATGTGAATGACCTATACCCAGCTCATCTTCAGCACAAATCATTCCATTACTTTCTATGCCACGAATTTTAGATTTTTTTAATTTAGTCCATTCACTACCGAAACGTACAAAAGAACCTGGTAGAGCAACTACAACTTTTTGCCCTTTAGCCACATTAGGAGCACCACACACTATAGTTAAAGGGGAGTTTTCACCAATATTTACAAGAGTTTTATGTAAATGATCTGTCCCCTCGATTTTTTCTACTTGCAAAACCTCACCAATTATAATATTATTCATCAGTCCAGGTATGCTTTCAAACTCTGTTATTTGCTCCACCTCTAATCCTACAGAGTTTAAAATATCATATAAAACATCATCATTTATGTCCCACGGATAAATAAATTTTTTCAGTAATTCTACAGAGACTACCATAAGTAAATTATTTTAATAATATAATGCAAAATTCAATATTTTTTTTAACTTGAGAAATTTTTTTACAAGTAAAAATATGAATAATTATTTTTTTATAAAAAAATAATTATTAATTTTGCAAAAATATAATATTAAAATGGGTGGAGCAGTTGTAACTTTTATGATAATAGCTATAATAGTAGCTATTTTATGGTGTATAGTTATTTTAATACAAAATCCTAAAGCTGGATTTGCTGCTAATTTTTCAGTAGCTAATACAATGTTTGGTGCTAGAGAATCTGCAAATCAATTAGAAAAAGCTACATGGATAATGGCAGTGATTATTTTAGTTTTATCTATCGCATCAGCATTAGTAGTTCCAAAAGGGGAGCAAGTACAAACTAGCAAAGTGAAGCAAGCTGTAGAGCAAACACAAACACCTGTGAATATTCCTCAAAGTCCTGCACCTTTAGCACCTCAAATACCAGAAGAAGGTAATAATTAATATTTCATTAGGAATTTATCCAAATTAGAAATCTTTATATAAAGGCAATTTTAAAAAATTGTTTATTTTTTTACATTCTTTTAATAAAAAATGGCAAAAGAATGCCTTCTAACCCATCTTGTAAATAAACCAAATTATAATCAATTCCTAATTGTAATAAATTAATTTTCAATTGATTATGGTAGTCAGATATTTTATTCAAATACAAATCTTTATAATTACGAGGATGAAGTTTGATTTTTTCACCATTTTCCATATCAGTAAATAAATAAGGACGATTTTTAAAATTAAAATCCCACTCAGATTGTTTATCTAATAAATGAAAAACAATCACCTCATTATTATTATATTTCAAATGTTGTAGAGCATTTATTACTTTTTGAGATTCTAGATTAGCCTCGAAGAGGTCACTGATAATAATTACTAAAGAACGTTTATGTATCCTATCTGCTATCTCATGAATATTTTGAGACAATAAAGTTTCTGTTTTTGGTAGTTTTTGAATTTCTAGTAAATACCTATCTAGCAAAGAAAGTAAATATCTATGATGAGTATATGAAGACCTAGCATGAGTATGTTCCAAAATTTCATTACTGACGAGTGAAATGCCGGCGGCATCACGTTGCTGATAAAACAAAAGCAAAAAAACAGCAGCCATATACATAGACATGTTATATTTGCTACGTAACTCTTCATCACCATTATCTAGCATAGGATAAAGCATAGAATTTGATGCATCGATAATTATTCTAGCACGTAAATTAGTTTCATCCTCAAATTGTTTAACAAATAATTTATCAGTCCTAGCATATAGTTTCCAATCAATAAATCTAGTAGATTCACCAGGATTATAAGGCCTATATTCAGAAAATTCTACAGAGAAACCATGAAAAGGGCTGCGATGTATCCCAGTGATATAACCAGCTACTAGCTGCCTAGCACGTAATTCTAATCTACTATATCTCTGTACTTTTGCATCACCGAAATTTATCACAATAATAAAAGGTATTTTTTAATGTTAAAATATTTACAAAAATCAATAAGAGGGGAAGAAAAATATTAAAGTATAGATTTCAGTTTTTCTTCTAATACTTTTCTAGGTACAGAACCAACTTGTTTATCTATTAGCTGTCCATTTTTAAAGAAAAGTAAAGTAGGAATATTTCTAATGCCATATTTCATAGCTAGAGAACCTTGTTCATCTACATTTACTTTGCCAATTAATATTTTATCATTATAATCATTATTCAGCTCGTCTAAAACTTGGCCAATCATTTTACAGGGGCCACACCACTCTGCCCAGAAATCGACTATTACTGGTACAGGACTATTATTGATAATTTCATCAAAATTGGATTCAGATAAATTTTCTTTCATAATTTTTTATTACAAAATTATAGTTTTTATTTTAAATTTAATAATATTTTGATAAAAATCATAAAAAAAGAGAGAGAAAAAATAATCTATTATAAATGTAAGTCTCTTTCTCCTTGTTTTACTCGCTCTATTCTTGAAATTAAATTTTGCGTATTATAGCCATCCATCTCAAGTGTTTTCAGTTCTTCATCGATTTTTGCCCAGCCTTTTTTTTGTAATTCTGGAGAAGCATAATCACATAAATATTCTGCATATGTTAATATTGCATTTGGTGTACAAAATTTCTTTATGAAACCTGGAACAGAAAACTCCATAAAATGTTCACCTGTTCTGCCTTTTCTATAGCAAGATGTACAAAATGATGGTATAAATCCCATATCTGTCAATTCATCAATAATTTCCTCTAATGATCTAGAATCTTCGATTTCAAATTGTTCTGCATTTAAATCTTGCTTCTCATTCAATGATTTTTTAGCATATGCTCCAATCTCTAGTTTTGTACCACCATCTATTTGACTAATACCATATTTTATAACTTCATCACGTACTTTAGGATTTTCTCTAGCAGTTAATATCATACCAGTATATGGTACTGCTAATCTAAGTATGGCTACTAAACGTGTAAAATCACTATCATTCACAAAATATTTATCTGTGATTGCTAACCCAGAAGCATTTTTAATTCTAGGGAATGATAATGTATGTGGTCCCACATTATAAACAGCTTCTAGATGGTTAGTATGTCTCACTAATCCCATTACTTCAAATTTCCAATCATATAAACCAATCAATGCACCTAATCCTACATCATCAATACCAGCTTCTTGAGCTCTATCTAGAGATGTTAACCTCCATGCATAATCCATCTTCTTACCACCTTTGTGGTACCAGCTATATGCCTCTGGATTGTATGTTTCTTGAAATATTTGATATGTTCCTATGCCAGCTTGTTTAACAGTTCTAAAGCCTTCGATATCTAGTGGTGCTGCATTGATGTTTACTCTGCGAATTTCTCCATTATCTTTTTTAATACCATAGACCAATCTAACTGTATGTGCAATATATTCAGGAGAGTACAGTGGGTGCTCACCATATACGAGAATTAATCTTTTATGTCCATTATCTTCAAGAGCTTCTACTTGATCAATGATTTCTTGGTCAGAAAGAGTATGTCGTATTGATTCTTTATTAGATACTCTAAATCCGCAATATAGACAATTATTTATACATTTATTACCAATGTATAGTGGAGCGAAAAGTACGATTCTATTACCGTAGATACGTTTTTTTAATTCTCTAGCACCTTCTTTAATTTCTTCTATTAGTTCTGGATCTTCAGCATTTAATAAAATTGCTGTCTCTTTGAGGTTTAGTCTCTGTTTATCAAGAGATTTTTGTATAATATCTCGCACTGCATATTTATCTGCCTTTGCTGTTTTTAAATATTCCCATATCTCATTTGGATCAATAAATACTTCCATTGGATTGTCGGGCAATGAATATTTCTCTGGACTAAATTTCATATTTCCTCTTTTTTAATGTTTAATGAAATAATTTTGGCTTTTAAACCACTAATCCGTCCGAGTTTGCCCGTAAGTGCGTTTAATGTATCATTATCTCCTTGCACTACTAAGGTTATAACATTATAACCCTCCTCCTGAATATTGATACCTTGACGTGATTTAATAATCGAAGCATACTGTGTCAAAATCTCCTGAAGTTTTTTTACTGCAGAACGATCTTGAATTACTATAAGTATGGCACCCAATTTCTTCTCCATCAGAGCAATTTCTTTTGGATTAGTTATTGCAAAATTACGAAATATTTTTAAATAAAAAAATACTATTAAATTCGCAATAAAAATTTTGTGTAAAATATTATGGTGAAAAATAAATATTCATTATTTGAAAGAATCAGCAACATTGATAATAAGAAATTAGCTATTTTTTTATTTTTAATTGCAACTATTTTATATCTGCCAACCATCACATTTGATTATGCATTAGATGATGGATTGGTGATTCATGAGAATAAATTTACTCAGCAAGGTCTCAAAGGTGTGAAAGATATTTTCACTCATGATTCATTTGTCGGGTATTTTGGTGAAGATGTGAAATATGTGGCTGGTGGTCGCTATCGTCCGTTTACTCAATTTATTTTTGCTATTCAAAAAGAATTATTTGGTTTTCATCCTTGGATAGGTCATCTCACCAATATTCTCTCATATGCCCTGCTCATGGTCATTCTTTTTCTCACCATAAAAGCTTTACTATCTTTTCCTCCTTTTAATAAAGAAAATGCTAAATTAATTGCTTTTTTAGCTACAGTGCTATATCTTTTCCATCCTATTCACACTGAGGTAGTGTGCAATATCAAAAGTTTAGATGAGATATTTTCTATGCTTGGTTCATTAGGTGCCATATTACTTTTGCTATCTTATCATAATAAACCTAAAATTTACAAATTGTTTTTATCTGGATTTATCTTTTTTATTGCATTATTATCTAAAGAGAATGCTCTCACATGGGTAGGTGTATGGCTGTTTTGGCTAATATTTACTCATAAATCATTTTCTAAAAAATACATCATTAACTCTTTTTTAGTTCTATTGATACCTGCGGCTTTATTTTTATTTATTCGTTCTCAAGTACTCGGAGCTTTCTTATATACAGATGTTCCCAAAGAATTGCTAAACAATCCATTTGTAAATTCTACTAAATCTCAAGAGATAGCTACAGTGCTTTTCACTTGGTTGATATATTTCAAATTATTAATTTTCCCACATCCACTCACACATGACTATTATCCTAAGCAAATACCAATATTAAATTTTGGTGATTTTAGAGTGTGGATATCAATAATAATGGTACTAGCAATTATCTATGTTTTAATTAAATCATGGAAAAGAAAACCAATAATAGCCTTCGCTATATTAATGTTTATTGCTAATTTTTCTATGGTTTCTAACCTACTTTTTAATGTAGGTACATTTATGAATGAGCGATTTATATTTTCTGCATCAGCAGGATTCACTTTAGCAGTTGGTTGGTTATTTGCAAAATGGGGAGAGCGAAGTCCCAAGTGGGCGATGTATGTCTTGATAACGATTTTAGCTTTGTATGGAGTAAAAACAGTAAGTAGAAGTTTTGCTTGGAAAGACAATTTAACTTTATTCACTACGGATGCTAAAATATCCAGAAATAGCTCAAAAGTAAATGCAGCTGCTGGTGAGTCATTAATTGAAGTTGCCAAAAAAACAAATAATCCACTGGAACAAGAAAAAATACTAGATGAAGCTATTCAATATTTGAATAAAGCTGCTATGATATATCCAGAGAACTATTCAGCTTATCATTTCCTAGGAGAAGCTTATTTCCTTAAGAAAGATTTCAAAAAAGCTTTAGAAAATGCTTTAATCTGTGCTAATCTAAGGCCAATAGAGTTAGAACCATATAAAAATATATTTGCCGCTGGCATAAATGCTTATTTAGATTCTTCTTATGATATTGCTAGCATGGCTTTTTCATTTTTAACAAGTAAAACTGATTTTTTAATGAATCAATTTGCAGATTCTACCTATTTTACTATTCAATTAGCATTAGCTTATAAATACTTGAATAAGGTTGACTCAGCTATTATAATACTCAATAATGTCATAGAGAAAGATACTTGTAATGTAGAAGCTCTAAATCATTTGGCAGAATTACATAGCACTAAACCTGGAGGATTAAGTAATTCAGAGTATTATTTATTACGTGGCTATAGCTGTAATCCTAATTATGCACCAATATTGGAAAATTTAGGTACTCTAAACATTATTAAGCGTAATTATTCTCAAGCTATAATTTATCTAAAAAAAGTTTATAATATTAATCCGAATAATAAAAATGTGATTAATAATTTAGCAATAGCATATCAAAATGTTGGTAAGCTAGATAGTGCACAATATTATATTAATCTATTAAAATAATAAAATATTAACTGATTATGATTAAATTATGAATAAAGAATTAAATATTATAACTCTTGACATTCCTTTTCCGCCAAACTATGGTGGAGCTATTGATGAATTTTATACAATAAAAAATTTACATAATTTAGGCATAAACATTTACTTGCATGCTTTTAAATATGGTGAACGTAAGCCAAGTAAAGAGCTAGAACAATATTGCAAAGAGGTTTATTATTACGAACGTAAACGTAATTTACTTGCTTTTTTTAATAAAATGCCTTTTATAGTTAAAACCAGAGATCATGATTTACTATTAAATAATTTACTAAAAAATAATGCTCCCATATTATTTGAAGGTATACATACGACGTATTTTTTATCAGATCAAGCTCTTAGAGAAAGATTAAAAGTCATTAGAGCACATAATATCGAGCAGGATTATTATAAATTTTTAGCCAAATTTGAAAAAAATTTATTAAAAAAAATATATTTCTTTATAGAATCTATAAAATTAAAAAATTATGAAAGTAATGCCATAAAACATGCGGATGCAATAGCTGCGATAAGTATTGGTGATATGAAAAAGATAAAAATATGGAATGAAAATGTGGAGGTAATCAGTTCATTTCATCCTTTTGATAATGTGGAATCTATGATAGGAAAAGGTAAATATGCTTTGTTTCATGGCAATCTAGACATTACAGAAAATAAAATAGGTGCTATATTTTTAGCAAATAAAATCTTTAATGATATAAATATTCCTTTAATTATTGCTGGTAAATGTAAGAATGAGAATAATATAAAAAAACATTTAGCCCAAAATTCAAATATTCAACTGATAACAAATATAAGTGATGAAAAAATGAATGATCTTATTAGGAATGCTCAATTGAATGTATTATATACTACGCAATCTACAGGATTAAAACTAAAATTAATCTACTCTATCTTCCAAGGCAGATTCATATTAGTTAATAATTTAATGGTAGAGAATACAGATCTAGCACCTCTCTGTGAAATAGCTAATGATGAAAAAGATATAAAAAAAAAGGTAGTAAGCCTCTTTGAGGATAATTTCACTGATGAAATGATAGAACAGAGAAAAAAAATATTAACTGATTTAGGTTACATGAATGAACAAAATGTAAAAAAATTATTGAAAATTATGCAAATAAATGAATAAAAGAGGATAAAAATTAATAATAAATGTTTGTAAAAATATTGGATATAATTTTATCCTCTTAATATGCTTGTAATATAATATATGAGAGGATAGTAATATTTTTTAAAAATATTATTAATAAAAAAAATATTTATTTTAGTTGATTGTATATATTAATATAATGAAGTTTTATTATTTCAATTATAAATTTTTTGAATATATAATTTAAATAAATAATGTATTTTAATAAATCCCATATATAACGCAGGATTAATTATCCAATATAAATTATAACATATTTAGTCGACCCTTAAAAATACGATAATCATTTGTTTATTAATAAGTTATAGATAATTTTTTATTTAAAAACTTGCAAATTTTTGTAACTTTGCACCATAAAACTTGCAAATTTTTTAAAATGGTACC